>Ga0123356_10002408_pt1 | contig 20023 bp, 29 predicted proteins | sample TergutEmb28metaG_2_FD_92546 | JGI IMG/M metagenome (GOLD analysis project Ga0123356, IMG submission 92546) | Embiratermes neotenicus P3 segment gut microbial communities from Petit-Saut dam, French Guiana - Emb289 P3 | ecosystem: Host-associated > Arthropoda: Insects > Digestive system > Gut ... | reverse complement strand
GGGGTATAGATTGCAGATGGAGCGCTCATCTCCTGATTGGGCAAAAATTTAACTGCCAAAACTGACAGTTACGAATACGCCTTAGCTGCGTAATCGCGTGGAACTGTTCCGCCGCTCTGAGGAGCAGCTTCCGCGTCGCAATCAGAGCTGGTCATGATGCCGCTTCCGGAGGCACTATGATAAGATTTCCCGGAATACGGGCAGGTCGCGCGCCGTTTAGCCAAACCTGCCTCGACAATAAAATAAACGGCTAAATCTGTAGATGTCTATGTTTCGCGTATTGGGACGCGGGTTCGACTCCCGCCACTTCCAAAGTAATTACTAGAACTCAAAATTTTTTCACAGAAATAAAGATGAATAAAACTCTTATTAACCGGGAGTCGAAACGGAGCAGCGACCTCGAAGACACGAAAGTGTCTGAGAGGTAAACCGGCAGGACGCCGGTTTAGCTGCGTAGACGGGCTGGAAGGAGTAAACAGGATGTTTACGACTGGAAGCCGACTCCATGCCGCTCTCGCGGCACTGGACTTCCATTTTCTCTTTATCGATACTTTTGCGTTATCTCGTTGAATTTATCTTGAATTTGAATGACAGCATCTGTGATTACAGGATCGAATTGTGTACCACGCCCATCTACGATTATCTTAACCGCATCATCATAAGTCATTGCAGACTTGTATACACGAGCGCTGACAAGAGCATCATAAACATCAGCCAAAGCAGCAAGGCGAGCCGTTAGAGGAATTTGGGTTTCTTTTAAACGAAGAGGATAACCGTTGCCGTCCCATCGTTCATGATGACTGAAACAAATGTCTTCGCAATGTTTAAGATATATTGAAGATTTTACATCGCCAAGTTCACCGACAAGCTCCTTTCCACGGGTTGTATGTGTTTTCATTATTTCATATTCATCGGGGTCCAGCTTACCGGGTTTTAAAAGTATTTTATCGGGAATTGCAATTTTTCCAATATCATGGAGAGCCATCGATTTCATTATTATATCGGGCTGGAGTTTTTTTAGTTCATCAGCATAAACGGAATTTGTTTCTATAAGATAATCGGTTATTGCTTTTACATACATTTGGGTTCGCTTTACATGTTCGCCTGATTCCAAATCACGATGTTCAATTACGTTTGCAAGCCCCTGTAAAGCGCTGTCCAATGTTTTTGTAGCTTCGGCAGTTTTTTCTTCTACCATTTCTTCGAGGCTGTCACTGTAATTTTTTAATTTATATTGAAGATTAACACGCAGTTTTACAATTTCAGGTTTAAACGGCTTATTAATAAAATCAACCGCGCCTGCCGCCAAAAGTTCGCTTTCTGAATCGTTCTCGGCAGTGATAAAAATAACCGGAATACGCTGATATATTTTATCAGCTTTTAGTATTTCAAATAATTCACGCCCGTTCATTTCCGGCATTACAATATCCAAAAGAATTATTTTTGGAAGATCATTTGCTGCACGGAGTTTTTCCAGCGCTTCCTTTCCGTTAGATGCTGAAATAACATTGTAATCGTCTTTTAAGATCTCTTCCAATATCATGATGTTTGTATCGAGATCATCTACTACTAATACTGTCGGATTTTTATCAGGCATATTGTTCTATAACCTTATCAGCTTCTTTTATTGTTTGATTATAAACTTCTTTTACAATCGAATATTTATCTGTTACTGCGGCTCCGGCTTTTATCTGATCTTCCAGCTCCATACAATGTTTATATAATTCTGTTAAAGAAAGATTTGCCGCAAGACCTTTAAGCGTATGAGTATAATCCTTTGCTATTGCCATATCACCGCCAGCTAATGCGGTATTAATTTGATTAATGCTTTGATCATCTTTAAATTTAGAAAGCAGCTTGGCATAAAGTTTTGAATTATTCATTACTCTTTTTGTGCCTTCATCAACATCAATGTATATTATATCAGCCATAAAAACCTCTAAAAAATATTTGCAGCTATCGCTCTCGATAGATAATCCGCCCTCTGCTAAGATCATACGGAGAAAGGGCAACTCTAACCCTGTCACCGGGAACAATACGTATATAGTGCTTACGCATTTTACCGGACAAATGCGCTAAAATTAAATGCCCGTTTTGATTATCCAGTTCCACCCTGAACATGGTATTGGGAAGGGCTTCCCTTACAATTCCTTCAACTTCTATAGCTTCTTCTTTCGCCACATATACTCCTTAATAGTTATACTATAACTTATAGCCTTTTATGTCTAGCACCAAAAATATGAAAATATCAGTATATACCGCTTATAAACTATAGAAAATTTATTGTTTTTCCATTAAATTAAATCATGCGTTATTACAGTACAAGAAATAAAAATGAATTTGTAAACTTTACAATAGCAGCGCTTACAGGGCTTGCTCCTGACGGAGGTCTTTTTATACCGGAAGAAATACCGTTATATCCTGCAAATGTCCGTTCATCACTTGGATCAATGGATTTTACCGATATTGCTTTTGAAACAGTAAAACCGTATGTGCAGGATATTATTCCAAACAATGCGTTATCTGACATTGTCCAATCCGCTTTCACTTTTAACGCTCCGCTGATTCCTGCGGCAGACCGGTATTGTCTGGAACTTTTTCACGGTCCTACTGCCGCTTTTAAAGATTTTGGCGCTCGTTTTATGGCAAGAGCTTTTTCGTACCTGCGCCGGGGTGAAGACCGCCCGTTAAGAATTTTAGTCGCAACTTCCGGTGACACAGGAGGAGCTGTCGCAGACGGTTTTTTTGAAGTACCCGGTATTTTTGTTACCGTTTTATATCCAAAGGGGCGTGTAACTCCCCTTCAGGAACGCCAAATTGCAGGTCTTGGAAAAAACATTACAGCACTTGCAGTAGAAGGCAGCTTTGATGACTGCCAACAATTGGTAAAAGCTGCTTTAGCAGATGAAGGTGGTGTTTTAAAAACAAACGATCAAAAAAGGCCTGCTTTATCATCTGCCAATTCAATCAATATAAGCCGTCTTATTCCGCAGGCAGTTTACTATTCGGCTGCCGCAGGCAGAGCATTTTCCGGAAACATCGATTCTGATGAAGAAGCAACTCCGCGAATAAAAGGTTCGCCGTATCCATCAGAAATAAAAAAAGGATTAATTACACTTTGCGTGCCTTCGGGGAATTTTGGAAATTTAACGGCGGGGCTTTACGCCATGAAGATGGGAGCGCCGATAAAACAATTTATTGCCGCAACAAATATAAATAAAACTTTTCCAGATTATCTAAATTCAGGCGAATACCTGACACGTACATCACAAGTTACAATTTCCAACGCAATGGATGTAGGAGCTCCCAGCAATTTTGAAAGAATTGCAGCTCACTTTACACTGGATGAAATGCGCCGGATTATTTTAGGCGTATCGGTAAATGATGATGAAACAAAAGAAACCATTTTGCGCATACATAAAGAAGCCGGATACTTTCTTGATCCTCACAGCGCTGTCGGCTGGAAAGGTGTAGATAAACTTTTAACAGAAAACAAAATTGACAAATCGGATGTTTTTGGAATACTTAGTACCGCGCATCCTGCAAAATTTTCAGAAGTTGTCGAACCTCTGGTTGGACTTCCGCCTGTTCCTTTTTCGCTTGCAAGCGCAATGGAAAGAACCGTAAATGCGAAAACAATCCCTGCAGAAGTACCTGCACTTATCGAAACGTTGTATGAAAATAAATAAATATTTTTACCACGAACCACACGAACCAACACGAAAAAAGAAAAAATATCAAAGTATAATTTCGTGTACGTACTGTAATGTACGTATTCGGATTTTTTCATGGTTAATAATTTTTCTAGTATTTTTCTCAGCGTCATCTTTTGCATGTGATTTGGAAGGGCATTTTTTGTTTACCGTTTCCAACAGCGATGAAGAGGTACTCTATTGGGGATGTTATGACGCAATCAACTCAGGACCTCATATAATCGAATATATTCTTACAAAAGAGAGAGCCGAAGCTACAGGAATAAGACGGCCTTCTGTTCCTTTTACTCAGGACAGAGACGGCGGTTTATTACAGGAATTACTGCTGGAAAACGGTTTTTCGCTGCCTCATCACAATGATTTAACCCATTCCGGTTATGACAGGGGGCACATGGCTCCTAACGCCGATTTTAATGATACTTATGAAAACGCTCTTATGACTTTTTTTATCGCCAATATCTGGCCTCAGACACCGAACGTAAACAGGGTTACATGGTTAAGAACAGAAAATGAAACAAGAAGGCTTGCATCTGAATATTTATTTGTAAGAGTTATAATAATAGTAGATGAATTCAGCGGAAATAAAATAGGAGCTATCAATATTCCTTCATGTTTTAAAAGGCGCGTTTACGATTTAAATTCCGGTGAATTGATTTATGAAATTGACATTTATCAGTGATTCCTGCTGCGATAAAACAAATAAATAATCGGAAAGCCTGTTTAAATAAATACCTGCTTGAGGGTTAAGCGGTGATTTTTCGTTTACGGCAAAAAACAGCCTTTCTGCTCTTCTTGTAATTGTTCTTGCTATCTGGATTTGCGCTTCTATTATATTTTTACCGGGAATAATAAAATCTGTCAGTTTCGGAAGGTTTGCGGTTAACCTGTCAATTTCTTTTTCCAAAAATAATATTTCTTTTTCTGATAAAAAATACTTTTCATTTTTAAAATCAGAAATATGCGCCATTATATTTATAAGATTTTTTTGCACCTTTTCGATAACATTACAGGCAGACAGCCATGAAACCTGCCATGAATCTTCGTTTGAAAGCATTGCTTTTACAAGTCCAAGATGAGAATTTAATTCGTCAATTGCGCCAATGCAATACAATATAATGTCATTTTTAGAAAGACTTTGCCCGTTTAAGTTTTCAGTTTGCCCTTTATCGCCTTTTCTTGAATAAATACTCACTTTAAATTCCTCGTTATATGTACTTATTGTAATAAATATATCCCTCTTTGCATAGTTAATTTTATTTGATACCATTAAAGAAATGGAGATTTTATGAGAATAGCAGTTATAAGCGCACCGGCTGTAAGAATGCCGCCGCCTGATTATGTCAAACAATTGGCAGACGGAATGTCCAAAATGGGTCATCACGTAGATATTGTAGATACATGGACAGAAGACGGAATGAAACTTCCGGGTTATGAATATATAGCGGTTGTAACGGAACCTGTTTCTATTTTTTCTGGAAAAATTCCTTCTAATATAACAAAACTGTTATCCGCAGGCAGTTCGCTTGGCGGCAAAAAAAGCGCTGCTTTCATAAAAAAGAAAGGTCTTTTTTATAACCGCTCTTTATTTAATTTAATGAGAGTAATGGAAAAAGAGGGTATGCGGGTTAACTGGAGCGATATTTTATTTAACGGTCCTCATGCGCAAGCGATGGGCAAACACATAGGAGCTTAAACTTTTAACAAAAAATGCCTTATAATCATTATGATCTGCTTGGCGTAAAACCCGGCGCTAGTACAATAGAAATAAAAAAAGCTTTTCGTAAAAAAGCAAAACAGCTTCATCCTGACATTGCAGGCACTGACGATGCTGAAGCAATGAGAAAACTTATAAAGGCTTATGAAGCGCTTTCTAACTTTGAAAAACGGTTTGAATATGATAAAATACATTCAGTTCATACAGAAAAAACTTTTTTTGATTATCGTACATGGCTCAATGAACAAGAAGATCCTGTAAGCAAGGCAAAATTAGTTTTTTATGAACTTTTAAAACTTAACGAAGACAGAGCCATTGAATTATGGCGGCAAAACGGCGGACTTGGTTTTCCGATGGAAAAATATTTAAACAGGGCAGATTGGATGGATTGTTATTTTTTTCTTGCCGAAGAACTTGATAAAAGAGATTTTTGTTTTGAAGCATTCAAATTATTAACAATTATTCTTTTGGAAGAAAACAAACATCCGCATTTTAATCTTTTTACACCGGAAATAAAAAGTTACCTAACAGCCATCGTAAAAAAAAGATTAAAGGATCAGGTTGATGATGAAACATGGATCGATTGTTTGGAAATATTAATGGGTATTGGTTTTTCGCAAAATGATGAAATGTTTTTTAAAAAATCAATAGCGCATACATTAAAAGAAATAAGAGCAGGATAATAAAAATGATTCGTCTAAAAAATGAAAAACAAATTAACGGCATCAGAACATCCTGCAAAATGTTATCTGCAATGTACCGTGAATTAATTCCGCTTGTAAAACCCGGTATTCAAACTGCAGAAATCGATCATTGGGTAAGAGATTGGGTAAAAAAAGCCGGAGGTAAACCTGTATTCCTGGGTTATAAACCAAAAAAAGTCCCCTACCCTGCCGCAATTTGCATTTCCATAAACGAAGAAGTTATTCACGGCATTCCGTCAAAAAGACGAATCCGCGAAGGAGATTTGGTTTCGCTTGACTGCGGCATAGACCTTGGCGGATTTATAAGTGATCAAGCCGTCAGCATTGAAGCAGGAAAAGTCAGTGCCGATATAAAAAAAATTAACAAAATAACTAATGAATGTTTGTACCGCGGCATTGAAGCTGCAAAAGCAGGAGACAGGCTCCTTCAAATTTCGCGCGCAGTAGAAAAACACGCAAGGTCTAACGGTTACGGTATTGTCGAAGAATACTGCGGACATGGTGTCGGGCTAGCTTTGCACGAAGATCCGCATGTGCCAAATTACCCGCACGGCGCAAATCCAAAACTAAATAACGGCATGGTTATCGCTATAGAACCTATGATCAACATGGGAGCAGGCGATATTGAAATTTGTGATGATGACTGGACAATCGTTACCGCCGACGGAAAAATATCTGCTCATTGGGAGCATACTATTGCCATCTTCGCCGGCAAAACAGAAATTTTAACAGACCCTTTGGAAGATTTGGTATTTTAGAAAGATTTCGCACAGAGGCACGGGGTCACGGAGAAATGTATAGATTTATAACGCTATTGCTATTTTTTCTCGTACTAATTCGTTTATAATATCTGCTGGGGTTTTATTTGAAGCTTTCGCTTTTGTCATTAACCATTTTGTAGAAACATCATCAACAGTTATAGAACAAGCAGTTTTTCGCATTTTTGTAAAAAAACCCGATCCGTTGGGTCCAGGGGTAGGAGGATTCTTTGTGTAATAATCGTCTAAATAATCAGCTTCTTCATCAGTCATTCTTGCCATATTTATCCTTTTTATTCTAATAAATGGTGAAAAATATTCCTACATTCCATTGCATGAAATACATTTATTGTTTTATTATCAATCATATTATAAAGGACTTCAAGAGGATTACCATTCTTATCGAACCCAATAAGCAGATATTTATCCATATCTTGTCCTTTACCCTCATTAAACCAACCATCATATATTGCAGTATCAAAAGCTCGACGTATGTCTGCTTCACTTTTCTTGTGTTTAAATGCAGATGGATTGAACTCTATGATGATATTCACAGTATTAATATAACGTATATATAGTACTTTTGTCCAGAAACCTTATTTCGGCAGAAATCTTTCAAGGTACGTCGTCAAAACTTCTCTATACACGGTTTCTATTCGTTGTTCTGCTGATAGAAAGACGCGATTTTTGGCAGATGGAAATATCTGGTTAAAATTTTAATGGATTTTTATCACGCCAAGACGCAAAGGCGCAAAATTATTATTATCAAGAAGATTTCACACAGAGGCACGGGGTCACGGAGGTATGGAATAATTGAAAATTTTTCATATAATCCAACCTCAGAAAGACTTGACGTTGTATCACATATGTGTTACATTAAAATATATGGATGAGAAATCATGTATAATTTACATTGGTGATAAATTCACTCTAGAATGGTATTACGACAGGAATGGAAATAGTGTTGTTTACGATTATTTCATGGAATCAACAGAAGATTTACAAGATAAATTTCTTATTTTAATAAAAAGAATGGGTGATTTTGGAAAAATACATGATATAACAAAGTTCCGTAATGAAGGTGATGGTATTTATGCATTTAAACCACAGCCTGACAGGTATTTATCCTTTTTTACTGATGGAAGAAAAATAATTATAACAAACGGGTTTAAAAAGAAAACAGATAAGTTACCAAAAAATGAAAAAAAATTAGCAATAAGATTTAAACAAGATTATTTAGAAAGAAAACTTGGGGGTAGGAAATAATGGAAACAACATTTGATAAATTGATAAACAATAATCCAAAAAGAAAAGAAAAGTTCGATAAAGAATATAATGATTTTCTTTTATCAGAATTTTTACTGGAAAAAATGGAATCTGAACAAATTTCTGTAAGAGCATTGGCACAAAAAGCTGGTGTGTCACCTACTGTAATACAAAAAATACGTACGAAAAATGCAGAAAGAATTAACTTTAGAACATTTACAAATGTATTACATTCATTGGGATATAAAATTAATATTGTTAGGATATAATAACCCTACCTCACCTTCCAGGCAGCAACCTTTCAAGGTACATCGTTAAAACCTCTCTATACTCGGTTTCTATTCGTTGTTCTGCTGAAAAAAAGACGCGATTTTCGGCAGATAAATTATTTGGTTAAAATTTTTTTTTATGAGAATTTTCATCTCGCAAAGACGCAGAGGCGCAAAGGTAGAAATAATTCGTTGTTAATGTAATTTCAATGAAGTAATGTAATTTTTTTATAAAACTATCCTTTTTTTGTATCTTTATACATCATTTTTATAGATATTTTATTCTATTTACTCCTAATTCTTATTAATTTATCAAGATAATATGTATTATTCGGATCAAGTTGCAATGCTTTTTCCATATCATTTTGAGCACGATGATAATTATTTACTTTTTCATATAAAATACCGCGACGATAATAAAAATACGCATTAATTGGATCAAGACGAATTGCTTCATAGAAATCATTTATTGCTTGTTCATAATCATTTATTAAATCGTATGAAATACCTCGAGATACATATGCACGTAAATTATTTGAATCTAATCGAATAGCTTCACTATAATCTTTTATTGCTTTTTCATGATCATTGATCCAACCGTATGATGTAGCACGTTCAATATACCAACTAGCATTATTAGGTTCAAAACGAATCGCTTCACTATAATCTTCAATTGCTCGTTCATAATTCTTAAGTAAATCGTATAAATAACCACGTTGATAAAAAATCCATGCATTATTAGGATTTAAGCGAATGGCTTCATTATAATCATCCATTGCTAGCTCATAATTATTATCAAGAAAATATATATAACCACGAAACATGTATCCAAAATCAATATTAGGATTTAAATTAATTGCATCGCTAAAACTTTCAATAGCTTTTTTATATTCATCAATATCAGCAAATTCGAAACCTTGTTCAAAAAATACTTCAATTGCCTGTATTCTTTCTTCTTCGTTCATAACTTGTTGTATTAATTTACTTCTGCCATTACAACTACCTAATACAATAAATATTAATAATAAGACAAACTTCATTTTTCTTACCTTACCCGTTTATATACAGAATACGAATTATTCGCTCTATTGTAATAATAAGTAAGATTTGAGCCAGAAATTTGATAATCATAAATTTGTATTATTCCATAATTTTCATGCTTTACACGACCTCCCTCAGCACTCCATGTAAAGGATTCAGAAAGACCGCCAAAAATATCAGAATACATTCTTCCTGTACCATCAGAGAAATATTCAATTTCATTTGCAATTGCAAAATTAAATAAAACATTATTCGTACTTACAAGTTCCCATTTTCCAACCAATGGATTAAACCATTGACAACCAGAAATTATTAGAGTGATTATGCTTAAAATTAGCAATCTTTTAATATTTTTTATCATTCTAAATCTCCTTTTTTTAGTCAACTAACAACGTTTCAAAATACTATCTGCGGCAATATTAACTTCACCAACTAAATTGATTACTTTTCCAAGTAATTCTGATTCATTTACATTTAATCCATATTCCGCTCCATACATAGCTGGATTTTCTTGAATTTTCCTAAACTTATCTTCAGCAATCCTGATTTCACTAAGTACCTTCGAAATTTCATCCATAATTTTCTCCTTTTTAATTCTAATACAATTCTGCTTTTATACATTCTTGACTTTTTTACCAGAATGATTTAAATCACCACATACGATACAAAGAAATACAATAGCACATAGAAAAAATATATTACCAACGCATTGATGGTTTAGAAAAAACTTCATTAAGTGTCTTGTTCATAAATAATTGTTCTTCATCTGTGCAGCCTCGAATATGCTCTCTCAATTTTTTCTCAATTTCTCCTAACCTTAAATTAAACAGTTTCTTGGCTGGTTTTCGACTAAGTATAAAAATAATAAAAGGTACTAGAATTGGAACAAGAATATTTGAAATAGCATCTATAATTAATTCTATTATAATAATACAATTATGATCCATAAGATTGTATCCTCCTTAATATATTCGTTTTATTATTAAACTGCTTTTAATGTTCACTAGAGTCCTCTTAAAAGATCATCTATCCAAACTTCAAATTCACGTCTTAATTGTCTATTGTTTGTGCGTGAACCATTACCAATATTATTAAAGGTCATACCATAAACATAATCCCCTATAATAAAATTTACTTCGATATTTCTAATGTTACCAGGCCAATCTACAGGATAACAGATAACATAATTCCGATTATTTATTAGCCAGCTATGAAACTGTCTAAATCCAGGTCCTTGTGAAACAAATAACTCTGCAAGTCTTGTATTAAATGATCTGTGATTAATATTACTGTCTGAAAAATCAATAAAGGAATATTCTTCCCAAACCCTAAAAAACTCCGTTTTAACAGAACTCATAGGTATTATCCTATTAACGTTAACTCCTTGAATTGTGGGTCTAACTGTAGACCAATTAATATTATCCAACCCAAAAGAATAAGATGTAATAAATAAAAGTAAAAAACACAAAAATACAAGTTTATTACCCCAATTTTTCATAAATTTTCCTCCTTAAAAACACAAGTAAAAATTACATATTCTTTTAGATTTATTAAAATAAGCAAATAAATCCAAAGTAGCTCATACTGTTCTATACTATAGTCCTTTATGATTTTTGTCAAGTGGTAAAACATATAGTTCAATATTATTGATTGAAAAGGTTAATTTATGAATGGACAAGAATTAAAGGGGATTTTAGGAAAAAATATTAAATTTTTTAGATTCCGAAAGGAATTTTCTCAAGCTGATTTAGCAGAAAAAGCAGATATATCTATCACCTTTTTAAGTAATATTGAAAGAGGGTTAAAATTTCCCAAACCAGATATATTAACAAATATTGCGACTGGTTTAGATATAGATGTTTTTGAATTATTTAAAACAGACATTATTCCTGAAGAAAATAAAAAATTAATAAATTTCCTTTCTGAAGATATAACCAAAAAAGTAAATCAAGCAATGAAAGAAGTATTTAAACAATATTCTAAATAATTATCGTAAATTTCACATACCTTAGAAGATGTGTTGTGATGAAAATTTACTTGTAGATATATTACCTAATCTTTTATAAATTACGTATTTTTCAAGGTTCCAATGACATAATTATGTTAAATTTTTGAATATGTCCACTTTTACGAAGAGATTACGTTCCGAAATTGAATATATTGGTCTTACTCAAAAAGAATTCGCTGTAAAAGCAGGTATAAAAAAAAGAACTTTAGATGGTTATTTACGAGCACAGCAATCCATGCCGCCTGCGGATACGGCTGTAAAAATTGCCTCTGCGCTTGGACTTTCTGTCGAATACCTAGTTACAGGCAAAGAATACCGCCAAACTGTGGACATCTCTCAATATTTGCAATTCAGAGACTTATTGGACGACTTATCTGTCTTACCGCCGGAAACCCTGGAACCAATAAAAGCAGTTATTAAGGCTTTTGCGCAGAAGAAACGAGGGAAGTAAATTTTTAAAGCAGTAAAACGGAATATTGAACGATTTCCATCCGATTTTATGTTCCAATTAACACAAGATGAATGGATTTCTTTGAGGTCGCAAATTGCGACCTCAAAGATGGGAAAAGGAGGAAGAAGGTATCTCCCCTTTGTCTTTACAGAACATGGAGTTTCAATGCTATCTAGTGTTATAAACTCCAAATGCGCAAAGGTATATAACGTCTGCCACCTCGACCATCCTTTGAGATCACATTTTGTGATCTCAAAAAATATCATTAATCTCATGACCGAAAATGGAGAAAATGGAAAAAAACCTGCTTGTAACTATAAAATCTTTCATATATTTGTTATTATATAGAAAGAATAATATCTTTATGGAGTAAATATGAACATTATACAGAAACTGTCTTCAAAAAACATTCTGGTCTTCAATTTGGTGCTTATTGGAGCTATTTTTGGCTTTTCTTTGGCTTTTTTATCGTTTTCATGCTCTACCCCAAAAGTAAGGGTACAGGCTCAGCAAAGTCAGGTAGTAATTCCTGCAGATGCCCTTTCTGCGGCAGAAAGTTTGCAGACTGTTTTTCGGGCAGTTTCGGAAAAAATGCTTCCCTCCGTTGTAGAGCTGAAAACCGTTTCTGTAAGACGGCAGCAAACGCCGAACTTCCAGGGAATTCCTTGGGAGTTCTTCTTCGGACCTCGTGACAGAGGACAAGACGGCAGAGAAAGAGAGTTCCGATCACAGGGACTGGGTTCAGGAGTTATAGTTCGTTTTAAAGATGGTGTATATTATGCTCTTACAAATCATCACGTAATTGACGACGCTACAGAAATTACAATAGCAACAAAAGACGGCAGGGAATATCCTGCGGAACTTGTCGGCTCTGACGCGCGCAAAGATTTAGCCCTTGTTTCTTTCAGAACAAATGATTTTCATCCGCTTGCGGTTCTTGGTGATTCTGATACAGTAGCTGTCGGCGATTTTGCAATTGCAATCGGCAATCCGCTTGGACAGCAATTTTCATTTTCTGTAACACAGGGTATTATCAGCGCAGTCGGACGAACAGGCGGTCCTGGCGGTAATATAAATGATTTTATACAAACCGATGCTGCAATAAATCAAGGGAACTCCGGCGGACCTCTTGTCAACATAAGGGGTGAAGTTATCGGTATCAATACATGGATTGCAAGCGATAGAGGCGGCGGCAACGTTGGGCTTGGGTTTGCAATTCCAATTAATAATGCTAAACGCTCTATCGATGAATTTATCGAAACAGGAACAACAACTTACGGTTGGCTTGGTGTTTCATTACAGGAACCTAACAGGGAAACAATTACAGCGTTAGGTCTTGAAAACAGGCGAGGCGCTCTTGCATCTCAGGTGTTCCTTGGCTCTCCTGCCGACAATGGCGGAATTAGATCCGGTGATTTTATTACTCATGTTAACAACAGGGAAGCCCGCAGTGTACAACAGCTTCAAATGCTGGTCGGCGATTTAAGAGCCGGCGAAAATGCGACATTTACAGTAATCAGAGACAGACAGCAAAGAGAAATACGAGTACGCATAGAAGCACGTACAGATCAAGTCGCTTCAGATAACAGAAGATTGTGGCCCGGTGTTACGGTTGTTCCGTTAAACGATCAAATAAGACAAAGCATGGAACTTGACAGTAATGTACAAGGTATAGTGGCAGTACAAATTGTTTCCGGAAGTCCTGCAGATATTGTTGGATTAAGACAAGGTGACAGAATAACTTCGATAAACGGACACGCAGTTAATGACATAGCATCATTTTACAGAGTGTTACGCGAAAGAACAAACGAAGAACTTTGGTTTGGAATTCTGCGCAGTGATTCAGCGCTTGAATCATTGAAGTTTAGAAGACAATAGATTATGAGAATCTCTAAAAACTATTTTAGTTTTTAGAGGTTACCTTATAAATCAATTTTGAAGACAGGGCGTCTTGTCCGGCTTTGATCGTATTTATAAATGTCGGTATTAAAACGGCGTTCTGCTTCAAGGGTTGAAGGAGGTCCGTGACCCGGCAATACTACATAATCGCCGGGAAGCGATAAAAGACGGCTTCGCAGTTTATTCATTTGTGTAGCAGTACCATAAGCGCTTGCGGTACTGCCTACAAGTCCTGCTGTTAATACATCACCTGTAAAAAGCAAATTATCTATTTTATAAACCACTGAATCAGAAGAATGACCCGGAATAGAAATTACATCAATTGTAAATCCTCCGATAATTAATTTATCGCCGTCTTTTACCATTGTAGTTTTATGATTCATAATGGTCTGATTTACAGCAATTACTTCTGCATTATAAATTCTTTTTAATGTGCGTAAACCCTGTACATGATTTTTGTGATCATGGGTTATCAATACAGCTTTTAATTCAAAGTCATTATTCTCGATTGATTTCAGCGTAACATTATCGATACTCCCGGGATCTACCATGATTGCGGTATTTAATTGATTTTCGCCTGCGTCTTCAGACCCAAGAACATAACAATTTCCGAATCCGTATGAACAGTAATGAAAAAAAAGTTTCATTATTTTTTATCACTCCTCCACTTCGTATATTGCTTCTGCAGTGTTGGACGATTTAAAATTAATAACGTTTTGCTTTGTATTGGCAAAGTGTACCCGCTTTAAATTGCAATTAACAAAAGTACATTTATCCAGATCGGCGCTTATAAACCTGCTGTTATACATATTGGAATTGTTAAAAGATGTTCCGCTGATTGAAGCACCTTCAAAGTTAACATGTACTATTTCTGAATCAGAAAAATTGCAGTCATGTATACCGGCTCCCGCAAACGATAAAAATTGAATATCTGATTTTGTAATATCACAGTTATTTAATTCACCGAAATCAAAAAAACTCATTCGAATCTTGACACCGGAAAAATTACAGTTAAAAAAAGATGTTTCTTTAAAATTACAGCCGTAAAAACAATAATTGGAAAAATCGATATTTTCAAAACGCATTCCCGATACTGTCAGGTCTTTTATAACAGGAGTCTTCCCGATATATTCGCAAATACGTAAATACTCCTGCTCAGGATTTGCTTGATGAATAAAACACAGATTATATCCTGTAATTGACGGTCTTCCGCATCCTGCAGCGCATGGATTAATGGTAAACATACCCAAGTTTAACATATTTTTATCTTTACAACCAGCCTGACAACAGGTAAAATAGTTAGATGTGCTGGTATTGCGGTTCTCCTATAACAGATGCTCATCCAATCGGGCGCTCTCTTAGATGTCAGGATTGCGGTAAAGATCTGCGCGCCTGTAAAAACTGCCGTTTTTTCCTTCCCGGCTCAAGAGGCGATTGCCGTGAAACAAGCGCAGAACCGCAATCAGATAAAGAAAGAGCAAATTTCTGCGACTGGTTTTCGTTAGATGAAAAATACCGAAATCAAAGTCCCGGACATCAAAAAGAAAAGGAAAAAGCCGGCGCTTCCAAAGAAGCGTTTAACAATTTATTCAGCTGATACATAAAAATTATGGATAATAGACCTATACTATTTATAGATTCAGGAATTGGCGGGCTCCTTTATTGCAGGGATTTTATAAAACATAATCCTCAAGAAGAAGTATGTTATCTTGCTGATATAAAAAACTTTCCTTACGGTCAGCGCGGAAAAGAAGAATTAACTTCGATATTAATTTCATTAATAGAAAAATTATTAAAAACAATAGATCCTAAAATAATTGTAATTGCCTGTAATACTGCCACGATTTCATCTCTTGAACCGTTACGCAATCATTTTTCCGGTATTTCATTTGTAGGTACTGTCCCTGCCATTAAACCTGCGGCAAACGCTTCCAAAAACAGAAAGGTAGGGGTACTTGGAACTACCCGAACTGTCGAAGATCCTTACAATCAAAATCTTGCCAAAGATTACTGTGAAATATACGCTGTCGCTGCCCCTGAGCTTGCGGAGTTTGTCGAACAGCGTTTTGAAAAAGCAGATGAAAAAGAAAAAAATGATATTGTAAAAAAATATATTGATATTTTCCGCAAAGAAGGCGTTGATACTCTGGTTCTTGGCTGCACACATTATTTATACTTACTTGAAGAATTCCGCAATGAAGCCTCACCTGATATTCAAATCTTTGATTCACTTGACGGAATTACAAAACGTGTTGAGTTTTTGCTGAACGAAAACGATGATAAACTCCGATCTGATATTGATTTTGAACCTGTACACTGGCTCTTTCTTACCGGATCTGAACCGCAAGGTTCCGCTTGGCAAGAGCGCTGCCAGGAACTTGGCTTTGCGCTTTGTATGCTGGATTCGCTATAAATTTATGAAAAACGAAAATGAAATATTAAAAGGTCTTGTAATCCAAAGTTCACGAAACATTATGATTGCACGTGTTGAAACTCCAAACGGTTTTAAAGAATTTGAATGCAGAATAAAAGGAAAAGTATTAAAAGGGCAGGAAAATCTTTATAACCCCATAGCCCCTGGTGATTGGGTTATAATAGAGCGTCAAAATGATTCAAACAGCGCTATGGTAATTTCTGTAGAGAACAGAAAAAATCTTTTCAGCCGTTTTAACCAAAAAGGAAACGCAAGTCAGCTTTTGGCTGCAAATACCGATCTTGTTCTTTGTCTTTGTACACCCATATCACCTCCTTTTAGACCGCGTTTCCTTGACAGGGTTCTTTTACAGGCAGACATCGCAGGTATAGAAGCAATTGTTATCTGCAACAAAATTGATTTGGAATACGACGATCTTGATGTCGACGAACGCCTTGAAGAATATAATAAAATAGGTTACAAGGTAATACGAGTTTCTGCAAAAACAGGCGAAGGTATTGATGAGCTAAAAAATATTATTACGGGAAAAACAAGTGTTTTAATCGGTCAGTCAGGAGTTGGAAAATCAAGTTTATTAAACACATTACAGCCCGGGTTAGACATTAAAGAAGGGCAGTTAAACGAAAAATATGATCGGGGAAATCACACAACAACATTATCAATAATGTATGAAATAAAAAGTTTACCTCAAACGTATATAATTGATACGCCGGGGGTACGCCGTTTTTTCCCTGACGGAATAAAATCAAACGAGATAATAAATTACATGAACGAGTTTGCACCCCTTGCGGGAAAATGCAGTTTTGGTTTATCCTGCTCTCATAAGACAGAACGCGGCTGTAAAATAATGGAAGCAGTCCATGCGGGAATTATTCACGAAGACAGATATGAAAGTTTTCTTCGTATATGCGATGATTTAGAAGGTAAAGAAATCGATGAGTACTAAGACATTGGCAGAAAAAACTCAAGCTCTTTTAGAATATCCGCAGATCATGGAAAGCGTAGCATCATACACTGTAAGTGAAGAAGCCGCCGCCATTATAAAAGAATCAAAACCTATATATGATACTTCATCAGAAGAAATTAAAAAAAATGTCAATGTTATTTATTCACTATTAAAGTCACGTAATGACGAGCCTCGTTCATGGCTGCCGACAATTGGTTTTCTTCTTCCAAAAATTGAAACACAGGGTACTGTACTTGATTTGGACGAAATACTTGCTGTCGGGCTTTTTATTGAACGAGGTTTGGAACTTGTAAAATGGCTAAATAAAGATCGGGAAGAAGGCAGACAAAAAACAACCGAAAATAAATTTCAAATAATAGAAGATATACCTGATTGTAGTATTGTTGCGGCGGAAGTTTTTAAAATAATTGACAGGGAAGGAAACCTTCGAGATCTTCCCGTTTTACGTAATATTAAAAAAAGAATAACCAGCCTTGAAAAAGATTTAAAAATTACTGTTTCACGTTACTCTAGCGACGATGAATATAAAAGAATGTTGCAATCGCCTCTGCCATCTCAAAGAGACGGCAGAGCTGTAATTGCGGTTAAAGCCAATTACCGCGGCAGAATACCGGGAATTGTTCACGAACTGTCATCAAGCGGACAGACAATTTTTATTGAACCTTTGGATGTAGTAGAAAAAAATAACGATCTTTTACTTGAAAAAAGAAATCTTGATGCAGAAATACAAAAAATATTAAGAGAACTGACTGAAAAAATTTATATTCATGCCGGTAATTTAAAGATTTTTCACAAAATTATAATCGAACTTGAATGTTTAAGAACAAAAGCAAAATATTCATTTATAACAAAGGGAAACTTCGCTGTCAGCTCCAGTGACAGTCAAAGTCTTTTACTAAAACAAGCACGCCACCCTATGTTAAAAAAGGCAGTTCCCATTAATATCGAAATGAGCAGTGTTACACGCACATTAATAATTACAGGTCCTAACACAGGAGGGAAAACTGTCGCGTTAAAAACTCTTGGATTGCTTGGAATGATGAACCAAAGCGGTCTTGCCCTCCCCCTTGACGAAGGAAGTATCCTGCCTGTCTTTGACGGAATATACGCAGACATAGGCGACGAACAATCGATTAATCAATCTCTTTCTACATTTTCAGCTCACATAACAAATATTTCCGCAATTACAGCGGCGGCAAGCGAAAAATCCCTTGTGCTCCTTGACGAGCTTGGATCCGGCACTGACCCTCAGGAAGGCGGCGCAATTGCAATGGCTGTTTTAGATTACTTAATCGAAAAAAAATCCCGCATGATAATTACAACGCATCACGGTATTTTAAAACATTACGGCTATACAAGAGCCGGTGTGGAAAATGCTTCTGTTGAGTTTGACGCGCATACACTTTCGCCGACTTACAAAATTATAAACGGGCTGCCCGGAGAAAGCAGGGCTATTGATATCGCTTCAGGTAACGGTCTTGACAAAGCAATCGTTGCAAAAGCAAGAAATTACATTGATGAAGAAAAATCTGATGTTTCAGAAATGATCAAAGGGCTTGAGGAAAAACAAAGAGAACTTGCAGGGTTAGAGAAAAAAAGCACTATAGAAAAAAATATTTTAAAAGAAGAAAAACGAAAATCAGATTTAAAAGAACTGCAGCTGCGTCAAAAGGAAGCAGAGTTAAAACGTGAATCTGTAGGAAAACTTCAAGTTTTCCTTCGTGAAAGCCGCAAAACTTTAGAAAACCTTGTAAGAGAACTTAAAAAAGGCGAAGTAGATCGCGAAAAAACTTTAAAAGTAAAAGATTTTTTAAACGAACTATCACTTAACATAGAAACAGAAAGTGAATCCCTTGCAGAAGAGGAACGGTTAATCCGAAAGCAAATGCAAGATTCTGCTAAAACTTCTTCAGCATCTTCTGATACCGTCATTTTTACAACCGGCATGGAAGTTTTAACAGGACCTTCAAAACAGCAAGGTGTAATAATCCGCGCCGATAAAAAAAGCGCCGCAGGTCAGACATGGTTAGTCGAAGTCGGCTCTTTAAAAATGAGTTTTTTGGAAAGCGATTAATCCCTGTCCCAGTTTCCAAAACACCTGTAAAAAAATCAAAACGTGTTACATGGGCTGCCGATGTCGGCATCGCAAATGATGCTGTTTATGAATTAAAAATACGAGGCATGCGCTTTGAAGAAGCTATGGAACTGGTAAGGCGGCAGATTGAATCAGCAATGTTATCGGGATTGAAAAACTTTTCTATCATTCACGGGAAAGGGCACGGAATCTTGCGGCAGGGTGTTCATGATTATCTAAGAGGTAATCCCGCTGTTGCCGAGTTTCATTTTGCCCGTCCTGAAATCGGCGGATTCGGCAGAACAGAAGTTGTATTAAAATAATTGCAATTTTATTATTTTCAAATTAGAATAATATTTATGAAAATTGCCGTTGTAAGCGATATACACCAAACAATTTACTGGAGAAAATTAATTGACAAAATAAATGATTTTGATAAAATAATTTTTCTAGGTGATGAGTTTGACTGCTGGAAAAATAAATGGCCTCTTCAAATGAACAATGCGCAAAATATAATTGCTTTTAAAAAGAATAACCCGGAAAAAATCGATCTTTGCTGGTCAAATCATGCTATCAGTTATTTTCATGACGAAAGATGCAGCGGTTACCAGGACGAACACGCAATCGATATAAAAGAATTTTACAATAAATATAAAAATCTTTATAACCCTGTATACATCTATGATAAATGGATTTTTTCTCATGGCGGGGTTTCCGCAAAGTGG
>Ga0123356_10002407_pt1 | contig 20024 bp, 18 predicted proteins | sample TergutEmb28metaG_2_FD_92546 | JGI IMG/M metagenome (GOLD analysis project Ga0123356, IMG submission 92546) | Embiratermes neotenicus P3 segment gut microbial communities from Petit-Saut dam, French Guiana - Emb289 P3 | ecosystem: Host-associated > Arthropoda: Insects > Digestive system > Gut ... | reverse complement strand
TATTTTACCGCCGCCGCCTGAAAACAGAAATGCGGCTAAATGCGCAAATCCGCAAAGAACGCGCAATAGCCGCCCTTCGCGAAGTAGGGCTTGGCGGGCGTATGGATCATTTTCCTTCCCAGCTTTCTGGAGGGCAGCAGCAGCGCGTTGCCATAGCGCGGGCAATGGTAAACGATCCTGCGTTTGTTCTCGCCGATGAGCCGACCGGTAACCTTGACACTGGAATGACGCTCGAGATAATGGGTCTCTTTCAGGAACTCAACAGGCAGGGGAAAACAATCATTATGGTAACGCACGAGCCGGAACTTGCCGCTTACACAAAACGTATCATTACCCTGCGCGACGGAGAAATTGTTTCCGATGTGCAGGTAACAGAGTGGCGTAATGCGCTGGAAGATCTTGAGCATTGGCGTAAGGAACACTCTCTGCTTGCTGAAGCCTAACTGGTGTTTAAAATCTGGAACGGAAATTATTCCATAAACGTTTAAAGAATCCGGTTATTCCGTCTTTTTCATGTTTTTCAAGATTCTCTTTTATCTGCGACTGTAAAGCAATATATTCTGTTTTTTCCGGATCGTGTTTTACAGATTTTGCTATTGCATTTTTTGCCCTGTAATAATCGGGCGGCTCACTGTTTAAGTATAAAACCGTAAGCCGGTAATATGATTCTCCGCGGTAACTTTGAGAAATCCATGATTTGTGGTGCTCGTACCAATCGCCGGCTTTTGTAAAAAACTTTATGGCAGCCTGCGGGGATTCTTTTTCTTCGACCAATCCGTTAAGAAAAAAAACATCCCCGTTATATAATATTTTTTTATCGTTGTAATACTTTTCCGCTATAACTCTTGCTGTGCTGTAATCGTTATTTGCGGCGGCTGTAAAACCTGTTCTTAAATCGTTAACTGCCCGGCGCTGCCATAAAGGCGGTATTAATGCAGATATAATTAATATAAAAACAGAAATTAAAAATACGGGAATTAAAGTTTTATTTTCACGCGCCATCAGATTTTTATTTACATTCTGCGCATTTTTGGAAAGAATATTTTTTGAAATCCCAAAGCCTTTGTTGAATAGTCCGGCAAATTTGTTTTTTTCCGGTTTAATAAGCGGCTCATCTGCCTCTATCCTGTTTTTGGAGGCTTGTTCCATAAAATTTAATTTTATGTGATATACCGTTCTGGCAAACGCGGCAATAAATGTTGCAAGTATTACCCAATCTGTAAATGTAAAATATAAATCGCCGGACCAGACGCCTCTGGGATCCTTAAGGATAAAATTGCCAAGAAAATGATTAATGCCCGCAAACCAAAGAAGAAAAAGAATAAAGCCTATTCCCATATTTTGTATAAAAGATACAGGTATAAACCTGGAAACGATTATCAATACAATATTATAAATAATTGTTATTACCAGCCCTAAACCGGGCAGTAAGAAATTAAGAGCAAGGCACACTAACTGAATTAATAAAGAAATAATAATATATTTTAGATAATTTCTCCATTCCCTTAGAAACGACGGTATTGTAGAAACTAAAATTATAAATAAAAATAATATGCAGGCAAAAACAGCTTTCAATGCGCCAAGCTGATACGGCGAGCCCAGCCATTGAACAGCAAAAAGCAGGGTAGTTAACTGAAGAAACATAAGAAAAATAATACTTGTTTTCCTGGAAATAATCAACGTAAATTACGGGCGCTCGCCCCGAATTACAGGTTACATTTTATCGTTTAATTTGTTAATATAATATAACTTAATATGAATATTATACAGCTTTTACAAACTTGTTTCCGCTCCATACTCCGTAACCGTATGAGAAGCCTCCTTACATCTTTGGGGGTAATTATCGGCGTAGGTTCGGTTATTATTATGGTTGCTCTGGGGGAAGGTTCGCAGCGGGAGATCGAAAGAAGAATCACCGCCATGGGGACAAATTTACTGCAAATTGTTCCCCGGCGGCAGGCAAACAGAAGCGGGCAGCAAACGTTTATGCGGAGTAATGCTTTTACCAAAAAAGATATTCAAAAACTGCGCTATGAATCCAGTTTTGCCACCGCTATATCCGGTGTGGTAAATACCAATGCAACAGTTTCGGGAGGGGAAGGGAATGTGCAGGTTTCTGTCATGGGGGTTGAGCCGGATTTTATAATAGCAAGAAACCACAATGTAAACGCCGGTATTTTTTTTGAAGAAGAGGATATGCTGTACCGCAGCAGGGTAACGGTTCTTGGGCGTACCACTGCAAAAAATCTTTTTGGCGATGCAGACAGCGCTCTTTCGCGCCAGATACGGATTGGAACCAATTATTTTACCGTTATCGGGCTTTTGGAAAGCAAGGGCGCCAGCTTTGGCGGCAGCGATCAGGACGATATTGTTCTTGTTCCGCTGGATACTGCAATGACGCGGCTTAATAATTCACGGAACATAAATATGGTATTAATGAGCGTTATAAGCAAAGAGTACATGGATGCCGCGCAAAAAGAAACAGAGCTGATACTTCGTGAGTCGCGTGGAATTGCAGATAACGCCAATGCCGATTTTGATATAATGAATCAGGCGGATATGATCGATATGGCATCGGCAACATCCAAAACACTTACAACATTGCTTGCTGCAATTGCCGGCGTTTCGCTTTTGGTCGGCGGTATTGGCATTATGAACATAATGCTGGTTTCCGTTACCGAGCGTACCCGCGAAATCGGCATCCGTATGGCAGTAGGCGGCCGCAAGCGGGACATACTTTTTCAGTTTCTTACCGAGAGCGTAATTCTAAGCCTTATGGGAGGCATACTCGGTATTGGCATGGCGTTTCTTGCCTGCAGGATACTGTCGGCAATCGGCGTTCCCACATCGATAAATCCGTTGATTGTAACGGCTTCTACAATGTTTGCCGCGCTTGTTGGCGTGGTGTTTGGGTATTATCCTGCATTAAAAGCGGCGCGGCTGTACCCGATAGACGCATTAAGGTACGAATAGCGGGCAGGGCAGACACTAAATACAGGAGATTTTAATGAAGAGGATTGCATTATTATATAGTTTTATTTTAGTGAGCATGGGGTTATTTGCGCAGGTTCTTACAATGGAACAGGCGCGGACTCTTGCGCTTGCAAATTCGCGAAGCCTTGCAAAATATAATTTTTCACTGCGCAGCAGCCAGATTGACGAAAAAAATCAATTTTATTCAATGCTGCCTTCTCCTTCCGCGGATTACAGCGCATCAATGAATTATCTTAACAGAGACTGGGTTTTTGTTAATCCGCTGGATACATTCAATTCCGGGTTAACTTTTTCTGTAACTCAAAAAATATTTGAAGGCGGAAAGAGTTTAATTCAAAGATCGATAAACCAAATCTCAACGGAAAGTATTCGCAAAGATGCGCTTGCAGAATATTTTAATGTGCTCGATTCTGCGGACAATGCCTATTATGCGGCGCTGGAAGCCGCTGCGACGCTCGAAGCCGGGGAAGCTTCGCTGCAAATTGCCTCGCTAAGCCTTTCCATGGCGGAAATACGGCAGGCAAACGGTATGATTAATCAGGGCGATTACCTTAAAGCGCTGGCGGACAAAGAATCGCGTGAAAATTCCCGCAACCAGGCGCGGCGGAATCTTGCTCTTAACATAATGAAGCTTAAAATGCTGACAGGTATAGACGAAAATTTTGAGCTTGAGCAGGTTAACTTTGACGGTTATGAAGAGCTGATACAATTTCTCGCGGCAATTTCAGACGAAGAAGCGGAAGCCTTGTACGGCAGGTTTTGGAAAATACTGTCGGAATCAAATCCTTCGCTGGCAAAAGCCTCGCTAAACACACAAAGATCGGAAAAAAATCTAACCATTGCAAAGCGGGACAATGTTCCCGTTGTCAGCGCTACAATTTTTTCGACAGCCCTTAATTATTCGGCAGCCAACGGCTTCTCTAATTCAGCCGGGGGCGGAGTTACCATAAGGGGCAGTATACCTGTCGATTTTTGGCTGACTGCAAACAGGATAGAAAAAAGCAAAATTGCGCGAGATTCAAGCATGTTGGATTACATAGGCGCGGAAATTTCACTGGAAACCGAATTGCAAAGTTCTCTGCTGAATGTTTTTGCCCAGGCAGGATCAGTTCTTTCTTCCCGCAGATCTGTGGAGTATGCGGAAAGACATTTTGAATTTGTAATGGAACGCTACCGGCTTTCGCAAAGTTCTGTTTCCGATGTTGGGGAAGCTTCGTCATTGCTAATAACAAGCCAAAATAATTTAATCAAGGCAAGGTATGGTTTTTTGCAAAGCATTTCCAAACTAAGATCCCTTGGAGCAATTGACGACGAAGAAAAATTAATTGGAATTATAATAAACTAATAATTTTTATATCATTTTTTGAGGCTAAAAGCATCAAAAAGCGTTAACTTGTTATCTATGGGAACCCCTAAAAAGAGTTTTTAGAGGTTCCCTTAACCATGAAACTTTTAACCTATGCTATTTCCCTTAAACGCTCGATTATATTAATGTGCTGGGTACATGCAGCTTCGCACTGACCGCAGCCAGTGCATTTTGCCGCGGCGGATCTATCCAGATTCCAGTGCCATTTTAGCCTGTCTCCAATCGGGTCTTTATCGCCTGGTTTTGCAAATAATTTTTGATTGTAAGTGTCCATAAGCTCAGGGATTGGAACACCAGCAGGGCAGTTGTCGCAATAAGCGCAGCCTGTGCAGATACCATCGAATGAAGCATCCGCCTTTAACTTGACTTCTTCAAGTTCAGCCTGTGTGCGCGGCTTGTATCCTTCCATTGCCTGCAGCGTCTCCTGAACCTGTTCAATGGTTTCAAAACCAACGAGAGTAACGGAAATCTCAGGATGATCCCACAGAAAACGCAGCGACTCGGCAACGATGTTTCCGCCGGGAGCGCCGGAACGGTAAAGAAAACTAAACTTTTCCGGATGCTGGGGAATAACTCCTCCGCCAAGCGGATTCATTACCACTGCGCCCAGTTTCTTCTCTCTTATTGCGTCAAACGCTTCCTGCCTTGTTTTGAAGTTGTAGGCTGAATAACCGAATAACACGCCTTCAAAAACTCCTTCCATCAGGAGCTCCCGAATTTCATTTTTTATCAAATGGCTGGATATACATATATGGCGGATTAACCCTTCTTCTTTAAGTTTTCTGAAAGTTTGCAAAATGCCGTCTTTTTTTCTTGCCTGCCAATTTTCCAGGCTGGTTATGCACCAGATGTGATAAAAATCAATTGCGGAGACATTAAGGCGCTTTAACTGCGCTTCAATTTCATTCCGTATGCCGCTTTCCGTGGACAGAAAAGTTTTGGTCGCGGTAAAGTAGGGAAGATTGCGCTTGCGCAGTTCCGCAAGACCTTTTCCAAAAACAGTTTCGCTTCTTGTTTCAAAATACCCTGGCGCGGTATCGAAATAATTAATGCCGCCTTCCGCAGCGGCAACAATCATGCGGATACATTCATCGTGATCATCCACATTTTTAAATCTCATCCCGCCGAAGCCGAGAAGAGAAACCTTTTTTCCGGTCTGCCCGTATTCTCTGTATATCATAACTAACCCCCAAAGGCATTATAATGTATTTAAATAAATGAGAAAAGGGTTCCGCCGCACGTCCGCAACAGGCCCGCTATGGTTTTGCGAGAGCTTCGCAGGCTTCCCTGCGCAATGCATAATGCGCCGAATTTTCCGCAAAAAGATTGTTTCCATGCGTATCAATGCTTACAATAAGCGGCCCAAATTCAACTGCTTTCATTACCCATAAACATTCAGCCATTCCCAATTCCGGCCAGAAGACATCTTCAATTTTTTCAATTTGTTCCGCGCCCAATACCGCGCAGCCGCCCGGGTACACGCAATGAATCGCCCCGTATTTGCGGCATGAAGCCGTAGTTTTCTCCCCCATGCCGCCTTTGCCAATCATAACCTTTACTCTCGTTTTTTCGATAAAATCCGCCGCCCATTTTTCCATACGTATAGAAGAAGTGGGCCCTATCGAAACAAGTTCCCACTGTTCCTGCCCTTCAATAGAGTTTGCCCGATCCTTTTCCCGCGCTGCGCAACTTCCGCTTTTTACAATCGGCCCTGCATGGTAAATAGCCATCCCGTTCAAATTTACAGGCAGCGAAATTCCCTCATCCAAAACCCTGCGGTGAACTTCGTCCCTTCCCGTTACAAGGGTTCCGGAAAGATAGATAATGTCCCCTGTGCGTAAATTGCGAATGTCTTCGTCCTGTAACGGCAGTTTCAGCCTGTTCTCCGTTATGCTCATAACGCCGCTCCCTCATAAGTTGGCAACTCATAGGTAAGGTCTTCGTTTAAGCGAATAATTCCCCGCCTTAAAACATAACACGAAACAGTCACCGCGCAGGCAATGGCTGCCGTATGGCGCGCCGAAGATTCTATGTGCACTCCCATTACCGCCTGATTCCCGCGCAGCCCCTGTGCGCCCATTCCAAGACTGTTAAGCCCGTTCATAATATGTTTTTCCATCTGCGCCCCTTTTGGGTGATGGTGCGGTGTCCCAAGCAAGCGCAGGCATGCTTTTTTTGAAAGAACAGCCGCGTTTTCCATAGTGTGCCCAAGCCCGATGCCAACCAAAAGCGGGGGGCAGGCGTTAATGCCTGCACCGCATACTGCGTCAAACACAAAAGAAATAATCGCATCCCAGCCGTCGGAGGGCTTGAATACGCGGGCAGCTCCCGGCAGGCTGCATCCGCCGCCGGAAAAGTAAAGGGTAATTTCCATTTTAGAAGCATCTTTGGAATTAAGCCCCGGTACAATTTCCCAGCTTATCAAAGGGACGCGCTCTGCAATATTGTTGCCGGTATTTTTTTCATCAAAAAAATTTACTGCATTGGGGCGCAATGGAACGCTTGCGGTTGCGCGCCCTGCCGCTTCTGTAAGGACTTCGGGAGTAATGTCCAAATAAGGGAAAGCAGTTCCTGTTTTTATGTAAAATTGAAGTATTCCCGTGTCCTGGCAGCAAGGGCGGCGCATTTCGCGGGCTTTTTTAAAATTTTCAAAATAGCTATCGTAGAGCGCCTTTTGCAGAGGGGAATCTTCCGCTGCCTGCATTTGTTCAAGGCGCGCTATGACATCGTCGCTCAGCCGCACTGCTGCCAAACCGATAAATTTTTCCATAAGAACAATGAATCTTTCTTTAGCTGTCATTTAAATTTATTGCGCAAAACTTTAATTTGCCTTCGTACTTCTTTCGGCGCAGGGCCGCCGGGAAGATTCCGCGCTTTTACGCAGGAAGCGGGAGTAAGCGCTTTGTATATATCTTCTTCAATAAGTTTTGAATGTTTTTTAAGTTCGGCAAGACTCATATTCGCTATTTGTTTATAACCCGCTTCTATACAATCGCGGACAACTGCGGCGGCTGTTTCATGCGCAAGGCGGAAAGGAAGCCCTCTGCGCACAAGGTAGTCCGCAAGTTCTGTCGCTTCAAGAAAACCTCCGGTACAGGCAGACTTCATCCGCTTTTGATTAAACTGTGCGCTTTGCATCATGCCGCCGAACATTCGCAGGCAGGCTGCAAGTGTGTCCAGGCTGTCAAAGAGGCTTTCCTTGTCTTCCTGAAGATCTTTGTTGTATGTATACGGCAGCCCTTTTAGCAGAGTCAGAAGCATGACAAAATTGCCGGCAGTTCTTCCCGCCTTGCCGCGTATTAGTTCGGCGAAATCGGGATTTTTTTTCTGCGGCATGATAGAGGAACCTGTGCTCCATGATTCAGCAAGCTCTATGAATTTGAATTCTTCGCTTGCCCACAAAACCACATCTTCGCAGAAGCGGGAAAGGTGAACCATGGTGATGGCGCAAGCAGACGAAAGTTCCAGAGCAAAATCCCTGTCTGCAACTGAATCCATCGAATTAAGGCTTGGCCTTTTAAAGCCAAGCGCTTGCGCTGCCGCCATGCGATCCAGCGCAAGGCCGGAACCCGCGAGTGCGCCGCTCCCAAGCGGGCATTCATCCAGCCGCAAAAGAGCGCCGCTAAAACGGGAATAATCCCTTTCCAGCGCGGCGCACCATGCCGTAAGATGATGCCCAAGGGTAACAGGCTGCGCTCTTTGAAGATGGGTGTATCCGGGCATTATGCTTGCAGTATGCGCCTCTGCAATGCCGAGTAACAAATTGACAGCCGCAGCCAGCTCATTTTGCAGTTCCGGCACAGTCCGTTTTAGATAGAGGCGGAAGTCCAGCGCAACCTGATCGTTCCGGCTGCGCCCGGCATGTACCATTCTGCCGTCGTCGCCAATCCGCTCTGTAAGAACATTTTCTATAAATGAATGTATGTCTTCCGCGCCGGTATCTATCGTTAATTTGCCGGATTTAATATCGGCAGCTATAAGATCAAGTTCTTTGCAAATTTTTACCGCGCTGGCTTTGGGAATAATTCCTTGTTTGCCAAGCATGGAAGCATGGGCTATGCTTCCTGCAATATCGTCAAAGACAAGGCGGCTGTCAACCGCTATTGAAGACTGAAACGCAAAAGCATCGGCTTGCGGTTTTTCGGAAAGCCGCCCCGCCCATAGCGGTTTGGCGGCTAAAGCCCCTCTGCCAGCCAAAGATTGATTGCCAGTCTTTGGCTGCCGGGCAGATTGCCCCTTATCCGCAGAAGGGTTCTTTAAGCTTTTTCCTTTGTTTCCTGTTACCTTTGGCAACACGGTTGCCTTGCCGCTGCTTTTTGCGCGGGTATCTTTTTTCATTTCTTCCCTGCCGGCTTGCCCTTCCCGGACGGTTTTGCCTTACCGGAAGCAGGCTTGGCCTTGGCGGGTGCCGGTTTCGCTTTACCTGCAGCAGCAGGTTTTTCGCCGTTTTTATTTTCCTGTTCCATTAAAGAGCGTACCAGTACCGGCAGCCCGTAAAGCTTAACAAAACCTTTTGCATCGGCGTGGTTAAACAATTCGCCCGTTGTAAAACTGGCGAGGCTGGCATTGTAAAGAGAATTGGGCGATGTAACGCCGGCGGCGCTTATCGAACCTTTGTAAAGTTTAAGCCTGACCTTTCCGTTTACAATTTGCTGAGTGCTGTCAACAAATGCCGAAATTGCTTCGCGTAACGGCGTAAACCAAAAACCGCCGTAAATAAGTTCGCTCATTTTAAGGGCGGCCTGCTGTTTAAAAGCGTATGTCTGCCTGTCCAGGCAAATGTGTTCAAGTTCCTGATGCGCATAGTAGAGAATGCTGCCTCCGGGAGTTTCATAAACGCCGCGGCTTTTCATTCCAACTACGCGGTTTTCGACAATATCGGCAATACCAATACCGTTAGCTCCGCCAATTTTATTAAGCTGATTAATAAGAGCAACGCCATCCATCTTTTTACCGTTAAGGGCAGACGGAATGCCTTTTTCAAATTCAATTTCCACATATTCAACTTTGTTAGGCGCTTTTTCCGGCGAAACAGTAATAGAAAGCATTTTTTTGTATTGCGGTTCCAGTGATGGATCTTCAAGTTCAAGCCCTTCGTGGGAAATGTGCCAAAGATTGTCATCCATACTGTAGGAATTTTTTTTCGTTACAGGCACCGGAATATTTCTTCTTGCCAGATACCTCATTTCATCTTGCCTGCTCTTCAGTTTCCATGTCCGCCACGGCGCGATAATTTCCAGATCCGGCGCAAGCGCCATAATTCCAAGGTCAAAACGAATTTGATCGTTTCCCTTGCCGGTTGCGCCGTGGGCAATAGCGGAAGCTTTTTCCTTACGCGCATATTCAACCAGTACTTTTGCAATTAGCGGTCTGGCAGTCGCTGTTCCCAGAAGATACTTATCTTCATACATTGCGCCGGCTTTTAATGCGGGCCAAATGTATTCTTCAACATATTCTTTTTTAACATCCGCTATGTAGCAGGCGGAAGCGCCTGTTGCCATCGCCCGTTTTTGTATAGCTTTCCAATCCGCAGCCTGACCGACATCAACGCATACTGCAATGACATCGCAATCCTGGTTTTCCTTTAACCAGGGAATAATTACTGTAGTGTCTAAACCGCCTGAATAGGCAAGAATAATCTTTTTCTTCATTAAAATTGTACTCCTTAATATTTAATTATTCATAAAGAATGTTTTTAAACAAGTTGGTCAAGTTGTAAATATAGTATATTTGATTCTAATTGTTTAATGCCGGAATTAGCCCGATAAGCCCTTTAATTTCACGATCTGCAAACCGCAAACCGCCGCCAATAAAGTAATCCCTGGAATCGTTCAAGCTGTCGTTAATGCCGCCCTTGATATAGATCCAGTTCCATGGTTTGTCAGAGTCCGGATCAAAGAACGGAAAAATAGTGATCGATCCGCGCAGATTGGGCGGTTGTCCGGTTTTAAAATCGAAAATTTCGCCGGAAATGCCAGCCCAGCGTATCGGCTGCAGGTCGAACCCAATCCCGCCGGTATTTTCAAACAGCCCGCCGCGGACTGTTACAAATCCGAAACGGCGGGCAAGCTCTGCGTCCACCGCAAAGACTGAATATTTTGTCTCTGTAATATCTTCAGTTTTTGTAGTAGAACCGTATTCGACAGTTTCGGTTATCGTCCGGCTGCTGTAACCATTGGGGACAGAAGAAACCCCAACACGGTACCATCTGTCATTTGATGTTGGGATAAGCCTTATTGCCGCGCCTGCCTGAACCTGGTTTGCCTGAGTAAAATAACGCCCCGAAGCGTCCACCTGTATGCCAAGCCCCACCGCCCGTTCCACTATTACATTTGCATTGTCAATGACTGTATTTGCATTGGATGCAGCCGAGTTTATCGTATCCAATGTTTTGTTAAGTTTTTCCACGGCAGTCTCTATCCCCTGCATCGAAACCAGAAGGCTGGCATAAAGTTGATCGTCAAAAATCGCCTGCCCTACGTTGCCGCGCCCTTTGCCTATTTCTTCGGAAATAGTCCGTAAATTTTCCAAAGTAGTGTATATGTCCGCCGCAGGCCCGGTTCCGTTGTTTTCCCCCTGCGCCAGAATTCTTTCCAGCCGTTCAGTGATTAATGCAAACGATTCAAGGATTCGGGAAATACGTTCCAGTTCTGCGTCTGACTGGGTATTAACTTTTTGCGCAAGCGCATTGAATGTTTCAAGAGAGATCGAAAGCAAAGCAAGCTGGTTCTGCTGAAAATCCTTGAGAAGCTGCGAAATTTGCAGCCCAAGATCCCCCACTGTAGACATAACAGCTTCCATATCGCCTGAATCTTTTGCCGCGCTGACTCTTCCGCCTGGCGTGATAAGAGGGCTGAATTCGTCGCCGGGATCCAGCGTAAGTATGGATGTTCCAAGTATAGAAGATGATTTTCTGGAAATTAAAGCGCCTTCCCTGATAGGTATATCTTTAAGAAGGGCAAGGCGCAGCACAGCTTCGTTTTCCGAAAGAGTTATTCCTTTTACCCTGCCGACAGCAACGCCAGCCTGATATATTTTTGATCTTGTAGAAAGCCCGGTTGCGTCGGCAATAACCGTTTCATATTCCCTGGTGCTAAAGTCGTTAAGGCCGTTTGCGGAAGTAACAATATACGTTCCTCCCCCAATTCCAAGAGTAATAAAGAAAAGCGCAATTTTTGTATAATTTGATATATTCATTAATTATAACTCTTTAACTCGTTAAATGAAATCCTTAAAAAATCCTTTACCATAGGGTGCTCCGATTTAACAATTTCACCTGGACTCCCGTCCGCTATTATTTTACCATGATTCAGAAAGATTATTTTATCCGCTATTCTGAATGCCGCTGGAATATCATGTGTAATCATAACACATGTTATTTTTAGTTCTTTATTCACCCTGACTACCAGATCGTTAATGGTTTCTGACAGCACAGGATCAAGCCCCGTTGTAGGTTCGTCAAAGAAAAGCACCTGCGGCTGCGAAATCAAAGCGCGGGCAACACCAACCCGCTTCCTCATGCCGCCGGAAAGCTCATCCGGATTTTTGGATTCAATCCCCGGCAATTCAATCCATTTCAGCATTTGGGCAACCCTCTTCTTTATTTCCGCCCGATCCTTTAAGCGCAGCAATTCCTTTAACGGAAAAGCAAGGTTCTCTCCGACATCCATTGAATCAAAAAGCGCTGCATTCTGAAAAGAATACCCGAAATTCTGTCTTATTGCAATCATTTCATTTGGCTTTAGGGCAGTTAATTCAATATCTTTAAACCACGTCCGCCCCCGGTCGCACTTCATCATCCCTATAATCGTCTTAATAAGAACGCTCTTTCCCGTGCCGCTTTGCCCTATTATTGCAGTTATTTTCTGTTCCGGCAGTTCTATGCTGACATTGTCCAAAACCTTATTGGCGCCAAAGGCTTTGCAAAGCTGTTCCGTCCGGATAATAGCGCTCATAGGTAAATAAACCTCAAAATAATAGTAGTTAAAAGATAATCAGCTACAAGGATTGCTATAGAAGAAGATACTACAGCCCTGGTGGCGCTGTCTCCGACACCTTTTGCGCCCTGGGATGTATTTAATCCATAAAAACAGCATATCGTAGAAACAATAAATCCCATTATAAATGATTTTATTAACCCCATAAAAATGTCCCTTGGGCTTAGAAAATCAAACAGATAATTTATATAACCTCCGCTTTCAATCCCGTAAAGGCCTACAGATATTATAAAAGCTCCTACGCTTCCTATCATATCCGCCAGCATGGTTAACAGGGGAAAAACAACCATAGAAGCAAGCACTTTTGGCAGTACCAGATAATGTTCTGCGCTTATGGACATTGCTTCCAGAGCGTCAATTTGTTCTGTTACTTTCATTGTGCCAAGTTCCGCCGCCATGGCTGACCCGTTTTTTGCAATAAGCATAAGGGCGGTGATAACCGGGGCAATCTCCCTGCCCATTGCGACCGCAACCATTGCGCCTGTCCCTATTTCGGCGGAAAAGTCCTGAAGTATCGCCACAATCTGCAGGGCAAAAATCATCCCCATAGATCCGGAGGAAAGAAAAATAACAAAAATGGAATTAACCCCTAAATGTTCAATTTCATTTAGGTACTGGGTTAAATGAAAAGGCCTTTTAGTGAAACATTTGAGCAAATTCCCCAAAAATTCAAAATAACGCCCAAGGGTTTCCAGTTTTTCAAAAATAAATTTACCCATTAATTATTATCACCCTCTTTTAATCTTCCCATTTAAACTTAATTTTACCCTAATAATGCCCGCTGTACCAGCCTAAATTATCAGAGAATAGCTGTTCGGCAGCATTTACGGCAGCGTTCGCAACATAGAGCCTGCAGCGTGTTGACCCATTTCAAGCCATGCTTTATCATGTTTTTGTGGCAGTGCGAAATAAACCAGCTTATGGCAAAAAATCACGCAGTTCTCAATTGACAGCCGCATTTTGGCTTGTTTTTATTGTTGTTATTGCAGGTATTTTTCTTGTAAATAGGGATACCATAAATAAGAACTTTAATCTATTTAAGTCGCGTTTATCGGGCGCTTCCGGCATTGAAAACAATCTGACTCAGGTTGATTTGGAGGAAGAAATTGATGAGCCAGCGCCTGTAGTTAATCCCGTGCAGAAGCCTGCGGAAAAAGAACCAGCCGTAAAAGATACTGCTTCTGAAAAACCCAAACAAACGCCTTCTTCAGAAAAACCTGCTTCTCAAACGACGCAGAATGAAAAGCCCAAAGAGAAGCCCTCAGAGCAGCCTTCTGCGAAGCCTACTGAGCAGACTAAACCTGCAGAAACCAGGGATCGTAATATTTATTTTACCCAGGTAGACAAGGATGGGCAGATTCTGCGTTCCAGAGTAACACGAAAAATACCAGCTTCCGAAACTCCAATGCAAGATGTCCTGAATGTTATGCTTTTAGGCCCCAATGCAAATGAACTTGGGCGCGGCATAATTAATTTTATCCCTCCAAATACACGGATACTTTCCAGCATCGTACGCGGAAGCACAGCTTATATAAATTTTAGCGAAGATTTTCAGATTAATACTTTTGGCGTAGAAGGGTACGCAGCCCAGTTAAGGCAGATAGTATGGACAGTTACCGAATTTCCCAACGTTAACGAAGTACAAATATTAATAGAAGGAAGAAGGTTAGATTATCTTGGCGAAGGTATCTGGATTGGCAGCCCAATCAACAGGCAGTCGTTTTAAATTTTAAATACGCTTAATAGAGATCGCTTTTCCGGTATCCGCGTCTATTTCTGCAATAACGCCGTGTATCTGCGCTGTTTTTTCATCTGCGGCAGTTTCCATGCGGAACATAACCTGCATTTGAACGCGGTCAAGGCATATCTTTGGATCCATGCCGATTACGCTGTCATTAATGCCGGTCATTCCAAGATCGGTAATATAAGCGCAGCCGTTAGGCAAAATTCGTTCGTCTGCAGTTTGCACATGGGTATGAGTGCCGGCAGTCAGCGAGGCGCGCCCGTCAGTGTAATACGCCAGAGATTCTTTTTCTTTGCTGGACTCGGCATGAAAGTCAACAAGAATCAAAGGGGAGCCGGAAGAAGATTGATATTTGCTTACAATGCTGTCGAAACACCTAAAAGGGCAGTCGATAGCGTTCATGAATTCCCTGCCCTGCAGATTTATTACCAGCCAGTCTATATTATTTTTTTTAATAAATATAAAGCCGGTTCCCGGCGCAGTATCCGGGTAATTTGCCGGCCGCAGCATATTTGATTTATTTTCCAGCACAGGCCAGAATTCGCGTTTTTCCCACACATGGTTTCCCGAAGTTATTACATCTGCGCCTGCCGCAATAATCCGGTTAAAATCCGCCTCTGTCAGCCCAAAGCCGGCAGCAGCGTTCTCCCCATTTACTGTAACAAAGTCAATTTGATGTTCCCGTATCAGAACAGGCAATTGCGCTTCAAGAGCTTCAAGCCCAGGGGAACTCACTATATCGCCAATCATTGCCGCTCTCGCTATTCTCACCTATTTCTCCTGTAAAAGAATTTAAAAACTTATCATTAATATAGTCAAGGCGTCGCGTCATATTGACTTAATTCTCACTTTTATAGTATATTTTACTCACTATGATTAATAGGACCGCCAGGGAATATAACATACTTGCTTGCCTCTTTTCTAATTCGGCAAAGTTAATCCCCCCCCCCCCAGACATAATTTTCCAGCAATTATAGACAATTTTAAAAAATTATTTTCTCTAAATTGTGGGTATGTCTACAACTATGTAAAAATTCCTCTGTATCTTTGTGTACGGAGGTTTTTTAAATTTAACAGTAAGGAGTTCTTATGAAAACTTATCTTAAGTTACTCGGATTTATTGCCCTTACGGCAATAATCGCTTTTTCAGCCTGCAGTGACCCAAGCGGTAGCGGCGGAGGCCCCACTGGCGGCGGCGATGACACCCGTATGATCATTTCCGGGACGTTTGCTTCGCAAAATGAAGACAGCAGCGGTAAAGCAAAGTTTTTTGCAAGCGCAGTTGATGCAGGAGCTTCAACAAGAATTGGCAGGTCTGCGCGATCTGTAGGTGAAGAAACAATAGTTGAGCTTGAAGGGCTTTTAGAAGACGGCGATATTACCTTCCGGCTGAAAGGGAACTACGATACCAGCACAGGAAACTATCTTCTTTCTGCGGCAGCAAGCTTTTTACGCTACAATATTTCCGGCAATGATAAAACAAACGAACCGGGAACAGCCGTTGTGCAAATAAAAACCGGTGCAAGTACGTGGGATAGCTTTACTATAGAAGTAGATGCAACATCAACCGGAACGCCGCCCGTAATTGAAGAAACCGAAGATGTCGAAGATGATTTCGCCAGCGGTATACCCCAGAATATGTGGGGCGTTTGGTGGGGGCAAGATACCTATGTATTCTCTGAATTCGATATAATACAGCCTGGTAATTACTACTATGTAATAGATGCATTTACTATTGTGCTTTATGTAAACAGGCATGGTTCGTGGAATGTAGAAGGTTTTACTTGCTTCTTTGAAGGCGTTGATGAAGATGTATCAGGCAGAGTTGTATTCGATTTCACCGACATTGCGAAAATCAATACGGATAATCCTGACTGGTGGATTAACTGGATCGCTGAATATGCGCAGTGGAAGGACGGCACTGTTATTGCTCTTCCTGCACAGTGGGGCAGTAACGATTGGAAAGCGTTAGTTGATAAATATGCAGCTTTGGCGCAAGTTGAAACAGAGCCAGGAAAGTCCACAGGTGACAAGTGGGGATCGCTATTTGCGAACGATACTTATTTCTACCAAAAATACAGAAAGGACGCATTTAAGTTTGTCGGCAATCAGCTTCAGGTAGGCAGAACAAGTTCCAACAAAGATCCGCTTGTTGCCGATACCTATACCGATTTAACATGGGATCATAACCTGTTAAGCAGGGAACAAACTGCTCCCGCTGTGCCTTATGATGATTCGTGGGCAGGCGGGTATCTCCAAATACCATCTGACAAGGGAGGGTTTATATATTCAGCCTATCAAGGTAAAAATGATGTGCTTAGAGTGCCCTCCAATTCTCACTGGGGCGCATTGCATTACTACCTGGACAGATATGCGGAACAGACCATAAAAATTACTGTTTCCATGGATTATATGCTCAGCGACGATGCCTTATTTGTATGGCAGATTATTAATGACGGAAGTTTCCCCAATATAACAGGCGATGGGACAGCGCAAAATAATGAAACCGCCGATTGGTCATGCAAAGAGGCGCACAAGTGGCATAATTTTTCGGTAACGGATTATGAGGTTACATTGTCTGGAATCGATAATGTTATTTATCTTTCAGAGATGCAGCTTAAAAAGAATGATGTCGAAGGAGAATACGATCCCAATAAAGTAGTTGATGTTTTAATTGCCAATTTCTCAATATCCATTGTTGGCGATACCGTTGAAGAAGAACTATTAACCAGCCATGAAGCTTACGAGCCTTATGACTATGGCTATTTTAAACTTTCCAGTTCCAGTGATTACGCTATTGTAAAAGTTGATGGCAAAGACAACGTAATGAAAGTTTCTAATCCAACTGAATGGAGTGTGGTTGGTTTAGACTTAGATACATATTTGAATCAATTAACAGGCACGTCCAAGGAGGTTACCATTAGTTTCGGAACAAGAGTTAAACGTGTCGGAGCTTCAGGAATGTTGAGTTGGCAGATAAACAACGGCGGTTATACTCCAGTTGTAGAAGAAAATGCCAAAACAAACAGGTGGTACTACATGGAAGGTGAATGGACAGGAACTACAACTAATGAATATCCATGCTTATTCCTGAGCACTTACGAAAACAACAGCGATGACACAATTTATTACATTACCGATTTCTGGGTAAATGTTAAGTGTACTGCCTGCGGAAATGACACATGGCAGTGCTCGTGCGATGACGGAACCTCTACGCCAGGTGTTGGCGAAGATGTTTACCATAATTTGGGCGGAACATTTTCCTGGACTGATGGAGGAGATTCAATAAGAGGATGGTTTGTAAGTGAAGGCATAAGAGAAAAGATTGCAGACGGAAGTATAAAATACTTACTTCTTGGCCTTGATGAAGATACAGTCCAAAGCGTCGGCGGATTGGGCGGAATTGGAATTTTTGTTAATGCGCCTGACGGCGTAAGCGGAGATGATTCCAAAGCTTTCCCGTGGTATTGGGCAAATCCGGCAGAAAATGATTATAATGGGTGGATTTCTTATGCGGAACTTTCAGATATTGTCTTTGTTGAAGACGGTGTAATGTGGTTAGAATATAACCTGACAACTCATCCAAATTACAGTGCGTGGAAAACAGCATTAGCGGCAGCCGAATGGGCGCAGATAGGTTTAAACATTTTTGATGCAGGCGGCGACGGTGTTTGGAAAGATGGCGGTGAATGGGATGTTGCAGTTACTGACGCATCATTCAAAGAGCCCAAATAAGCTTGGGTGGCACGCAGGGGTAGCAGCTACCGCTTTTCGCTAGTGTACCATGGCGCATAACGACACCATATGTAGCGTAGGTCTGTGAAAATCCGTGCTTCATCCGTGCCAATCCGTGTTTCATCGGAGACATTGTCCACTGATTAGCACGGATTATCACGGAAGAGAACAAAGAATATAGCGTACAACAACTTTGCGCCTTGGCGAGAAAAAAAGGGAGAAACCAGTAATGAGGAGAGAAAAATGGAATTACGTGCAACTTACAACCTCTGCAAAGCGCATCTTCGCCCTTTGCTTTTTCTCCTCCTAGGGTACGCAATGGTTCCTGTTACCGCTTTTTGCTAGTGTACCATTGCACGTAACGACACCATATGTAGCGTAGGTCTGTGTAAATCGGTGTTCCATCCGTGCCAATCCGTGTTTCATCGGAAACATTGTTCACGGATTGGCACGGATTAGCACGGAAGAGAACAAAGAATATAGCGTACAACAGCTTTGCGCCTTGGCATCTTGGCGGTGCCGAGAAAAAAAAGGAGTAATCATCAATGAGGAGAAACCAATGGAATTACGTGCAATATATCATAAATGCAAAGCGCATCTTCGCTCTCTGCTTTTTCTCCTCCTTGCTTTTCTCGCAGGCTGCCTCACCGCAGGACAGTATTTTTTACATTGGAAACAAATAACCACATGCCCGGAAGCCCAAACCCCTGACGAGGGCATGTCCGTGGATCGGAGAAAACGCCAGGCCAAAGCCTGCGTAAGAAAATTTCACGGACATCGAGACCTCGGCAGGGGTTTGGGCTTCCGGGCAGGCGAATATTAGTTTTTAATTACGAGAGCACAATACAAGAGCAAGAGAACTTACTGAAGGACTTGCAACGGGGCAGTGTGGGCAGCGGGCAGGTGAGAGGTAAGGGGACCCATATCTCTCCTAAACTATTGCTGGAAATATCTTTTTTATGTACACTAAGCACATGACCAGAGGTATATTCGTAGCAGGAAACGACTCCGCTCTTAGCCGCGCCATAGAAGCCGAAACAATAAAGAGAGTAGAGCATTTTGCCGCCGCCTACATACCAAACAGGCTTTCCGGGGCGCAAGCAGCGCCGAAAAATGCCTCCGCGGCGAATAATGCGCGGCTGCTCCTGGATTGGAACCCAGGCAGCCCTATTTCGGCGCGGGCATTGGTGCTTGCGGCAGAAAACCGGCTGGATAAAATAGACGAAGCAATCCTTGTCTGTTCTCCCCCTTCAATCCGCCGCCGCGCTTCGGAACTTCCTCTGGCAGACATTGAAATTTTAATTAACGATCATATTAAAGGCTGGTTTTTTCTAATTAAAGAAATCGCTGCGGTATTTTCAAGCCGCAGCCGCGGAACACTGGCTCTTGTTTATTCCGACACAAACGCAGGTTCCGGCAAAGACGATTCTGCGGATCTTCTTGGCCCTTCGTCGCTTGCTTCTTTCTGCGCATTAAGCCAGGGGCTGCTTGCCGCCGCCCACAACGAACCGTATTCTTCGGTGGGGTTTGTAAATTACGATGCCGGGAATGAAGAAAATTTTGCCTCATTCATGTTTAAATGCCTTGACGAAGGAAACAGGCGCAGCAATGGCAAGCTGCACAGGTTTGGAAAATTTCACTTTTTTAAATAGAAGTCTCCGCTAGTGTTTTTTCTTCCAGCGAATGTACAATTGCCTGCCGGAACTGTTGGAATGGGAACGTTCTTCCATTTCAAACTGCGGAATGGCGCGGAACAGATCGCCTAACTTTTTAAAACCATAGTTGCGCGGATCAAAATCTGCTGCGCGGTTGTTAATCTTTTGCCCGACACCGCCAAGATACGCCCAGCCTGATTCTTCCGCCATGTCGTCTACTGCATCGCGCAGCAGCTTAAGCAATTTTCTGTCAACTTTGAATTCTTTCTTTTGCTTAACAGACTGGCGGTTGTCTTCATAATCTGTCTCTTCCTGATTGTCTTTAAGAATTTCCGTATAAATAAATTTATCGCAGACAGAAACAAAAGCCTTGGGCGTTTTCTTCTCCCCAAAACCATAAACCATCCGCCCGCTTTCCCGCAGCCTGGCAGCCAGACGGGTAAAATCCGAGTCGCTCGATACAATGCAAAAACCGTCCGGTTTTTCGCTGTACAAAAGATCCATCGCGTCTATTATCATTGCCGAATCCGTGG
>Ga0123356_10002406_pt1 | contig 20025 bp, 13 predicted proteins | sample TergutEmb28metaG_2_FD_92546 | JGI IMG/M metagenome (GOLD analysis project Ga0123356, IMG submission 92546) | Embiratermes neotenicus P3 segment gut microbial communities from Petit-Saut dam, French Guiana - Emb289 P3 | ecosystem: Host-associated > Arthropoda: Insects > Digestive system > Gut ... | reverse complement strand
TGATCGTGGAACCCAGCGGCAAGGAGTATTTGTGTGCCCTTCCCAAGAAGACCGAGGAGATCTTGGAAGTATTCTCAGACTACGTAACTAAAACCTAGGGGGTAACTAAGCTGAGTTCCGGTTAAAATAAGAAAAAAGATAGGGTATTGTTTAATTTTTTGGCTTTGTAGTTAGTTTGTTTATGGGCGTTTTTTGAGTGTCATAAGGATTACTAATCCTATGACGATAACTACTGCGATGATAGCGATTGCAGATCCTGCGATGGCCATTGTGTTGTCAATGGGCTGTGGATAGTCTGGTTCAGATACTTGTACTGCGTCTGTTACGCCGATTGCTGTTCCCGCGCTTGATGGTCCATATGACTGTGAACCTTTGAAGGTTGCTGTGATGCTGTATTCACCTGGAACGTCTGGAGTCCAGAGTTTCTTAAAGACACCGTTGGAGTCACTGGTGGCTGTGCCGATTTGTATGATGTTGCCGTTAGGGTCGTGAGCTTCCAGATATACTTCGACACCTGTTACGTCTGGCTTTGCGATGCTTTTGGAGACCATGTAGTTCATCCATGGACCTTGGTCTGCGTCAGCGATTGCGGGAGTGCCTTTGAGTGCAGTGTTGGGTGATAGGTCTGTGACTGATCCGGTGATAAGTATGCTACCGCCTTCGCTTATAACTGCGGAAGAGGTTGCTACTGTGGTAGCACTTGGACCGGGGCCGATGCAGGTTAGGCGCATATCATTGAAGTTAAGGTAGACAAAGTAGCCGTCTGCAAGAGCAACCTCTTGCCAGTTGGTCATGCCAAGTATTTTCCAGATTTCTTCACCTGTGGTTGCGTTAACACAGCGGATTTCTGCACCTTTGTAGGGTGGCGCTTCGAGTGAGTGTTCGCTGGGTATCAAGTAGACTTTGTCGTCGCCGACAGCAGCTACCTGATAGGGATAGGCACCGTAGACTGTTTCGGGGGTTCTAGTGCTGTTCTTTGGATCGGTGAGACTGTTACCGTAGGTGAACATTAATTCACCCGTAGCGAGATCGTAGCAGTATAGTGTTCCAGAGTAACCTGTTGAGTATAGACGACCATAACCTACTGCATAAGGTGCAGTAAGGCCGGTAGTGCCACCGTAGAAGTTGAATGAATCTTCAGATGCAGTTGGTCCCCAGAGTTTCTTTCCGGTTAGCAAACTGTATCCAGTCCATTGCATGGTTTCTTTGTCATACATTGTGAAGACGTGTGTTTGTTGATCGCGTTGGCCAATGAGGATTGTTTTGTCGTCGCTGCCGGTGTAGTTGGTGAGCCACATTACTTCACCTATGTTGCCTCTTGATTCGTTAAGGTTAACCGCCCATAATGTGAATGGGTCAGGTGTTCCGAATACGTTGCTGCCTGTTTCGCCTGTGAACTGGAGTGTGCTGCTTCTGCCAAACACTAGGTCACCTGGGAGGACTTGTATAATGGCGCTGGTTGAAGGTAATTGTTTTGAGAGGGTTACGTTCCAGTCATATGCTTTGCTCATGTTATAGTTGCTTGTTCCAGGGGTCCAAGATGTGATTCTGGCATCAGCTTCGTAACCGGGGAGTTTTGTGTTATTCCATTGTGCTAGGGTTGTGTATGGTCCGGTGCTGGTTGGTCTGCCGCCAAGGCTCATTATGCAGATTTCGCCTGTGTTTCCATAGAAGCGTGTGCCTGATGGAACATCTGTGAGGTTGTAGAGCATTTTGCCGGTAAGGGGATCATATGCGGTCCAGCCTGAACTAGAAAAGGCTGTAGTACTGGTGGTTGTTGACATGGTGACACCTTCTGTTACAGTTGCACGGTCGTTGGGATTCACAAGTGATCGGCCAGTGATTGTGCCAGTTACCCAGAGATAACCGTTGGAGACAATCCCGTGTTGGTTTGGTGTTTGATAGTCATAGTATTGGGCAAATGATGGTGCTGTGCCGGGGTTTTCCCATAGGGTTTCGCCCGTTCGAAGATCAATGCAACCATATCCGCCGCCTGTTGGGCTGTCGCCTAGGGGTATGGTGTAGTAGAGTCTTCCGTAGAGTATGATTGGATTGGGGAATTTGATCTGATATGCCATGCCTGAGTAGAAGTTAATTTCAGGGCTGTTACCAATGTTGTTGCCGCCGACTATTCCACCAAAGGAGAGCTCCTTTGTCCACATAACGTGTGGAGTATTTGGAGCATATCCGGTTGATTGGAATCTGAGGTAGTTTGAGCCAAATAAGTTTTGACCCAACCAGTTAGAGCCCAATACGTGCCAGTGAGAGTTCATGGTGTCTATTGGACGTTCCCAGTAGCTGATTGGCAATGGTGAATAGTCCCAACGGGACTGTGGTTTTTCTTGTACTGTGAAGGATGTTGTTGCGGAGCTTGCCAAGAATTTGTCGCCAACATATTGGCTGTTAGTGCCATTTATGCCAGTGTAACCATCCCTTTGAAGAACTTGTTCTCCAAAGCGGAAAGTGACATTATATACACCCAGTTCAGTTGGTGTATATGAAGTCCATGCTGAACCTACCGGGTCAGACACAAATGTGCCCAAATTATCGATGGTACCGTCAGGTCTGGTGACGGAGACAGTGAAGTTTGACCATCTGTCGCCGGTGTTGCCTGCCGCCGATGGGGGAGGCAGGTTAAGCCAGAAAACAAGGTTAACTTGTTCACCTACCCCTGCAGGGTTAGGTGAGGCAGTGACATAGGCATAAGTTTTGACGTCTACTGGCGGGTTACGTGCAAGTGCAGGGAGAGCGAATGCTGAGGCAGAGACTGTGATTATTAGAAGAGCGGCTATGCATGCAGTCAAGGCTTTCTTTGAGATTTTTCGAGAGTGAGATGATTGAGACATTTTTTTCTTTTCCTTTTAGTTTATTGACAAGGGTTTCCATAGGAAACCAAGTCAACTCTACCACAACCGCACTTGGATAATAAATAGTTATCTTTAACTTCGTATATCTTGAAACATACGAATATTACATTCAAGGGTAAGTTATTAAATAATATGGACGCCGAATAAAAAGATGAGACGTTACCAGAGTCTTTATACTATCCACAAATAAGTAAATAAAAATTACGTCTTTAGTCCATCATCATGGGGTTAGTCAGTCCGACCGCCACACCAACCATCACAACATCAATCAGAGGGAAAAAACAGAAATGGGACAATATGCAACACATAATATGGTTTATTTGAAACCAATCATAAAATATTTTACTATAAAATTTCTTCACTCAACGCACATCACACAGATTTTCACATCAAACATAAACGCACATCCACCTATCAACTGTAAAACTGTTAAGTTTATTTAGTAACATGTCCAACGTAAAAAACGTTTTTTTCCAAAATTTTCCCCATCATATAATACATCACCTTAAACCATACATTTGAATTATTTATTGATGACCCAGAAGCATAGTAAAACATTTCTGATAAAGGATATAGTTTTGATGCCCTCAAATTCAATCGGAATTTCAACTATTCAAATCAGTTAAGAACCCGTTGCCCTTTGCCCTTATCAAACTGATTTAGACGTCAAAAAGACGACGCATACCTCAACTTACACGCAGCCAGCGTTTAAAGAAGCTAAAATAATTTCAAAAAAGACACAATATAGAATAGAAAAAAAATAATATGTTAGAGATATTTTTCATAGAATTTTAGCGCCGGGTTTGCAACTTTGTTAGCAAAGATTTTACCGACACCACGCTCAGAACGGTCACCTAAAAATACATAGAAGGGCCCGACTATGTTAGTACTGTCATCAACCTTGACTTTGGGTTTAACGCTATCGATGGTAAACGAAGGCAGGATTTCAAGTGCACCTCCAATAACAATTTTGCCGCCAGTCATACAAGCACCTGCACGGACATCGCAGTCTTTCTCAACATAAATAACACCATCAGTCATGTGGTAACCTAGAAATCGGCCTGCTGAACCCTTAATTTTTATAATTCCACCTTTAAGGTGACAACCGACATCTGTACCGACGTTGCCATCAATGGTGATTAAACCACCTTTCATACCTAAATCGTTGCCTCTATAGGGGGAGGCAATGTAGTCACCACCATCGCCGTGGATTTCAATAGCGCCTTTTTTCATCTCACTACCGGTCCAGCCGCCTGCATTACCGTTGACAACGATTTTTCCTCCGGCCATTTTTTCACCCGTATGCATACCGATGTTACCGTTGATAACTATTTCACCGCTTTTCATGGCTTGTCCGACACGTTTGACTTTGCTTAGGTCACCGTTTAGGATGATGTTTGGGGTTTCAGTTGGGCTCTGCTCGATTTTGAAAAGATCACCTAATGTGACGTTGCGGTTTCCTTCTGTAAGGGGTAGTTTTTTGAGTTCTGCTATGGTTTTATCGGCAAAGTTTTCAGGGGTTATACAGGGTGCTTGGATGGGAATGTTGAATGTTCTGATGGCTGTTAGGGTTACCATGTTTATACACTTGCCTTTATGGCTAATTTATCTGAAATCTTAACATAGTGATCGGTAACGGGATAATTTTCATATTCGATGGTCCAGTACTCTTTGAATTTACGTTTCATATCATCATCGATTCTACAGGGGTCCTTTGTTTGAGCATCAACCCATATGGTCCTACCCGGAACTTGACTGTTCACTATTTGGCCGTCTTTAGCAACGATTATTCCGTCTTTTAGGGTGTATACCGCGTTAGCAAATGCTTTGCGGGCGGTCCGGTATTTCTGGGCAATATCGAGGGTTTCGGGATTTATGTTAAAGATTGCAACGTCAGCATCTGCACCAACACCTAGGTGACCTTTATTAGGCAACCCTAGAGCTTGAGCGGTTCCTGCACGTGTCATAATGGCGATTTCATAGAGGCTTAATTCACGATCGATCGAAGGTAGCAGGCTCTTTTTTCGAGCACTTTTGTGGCATTTTTTGAGTGTGGCTTCGCGGGCTTTTTTGCTGTAGAGCCACGCTAGCACTTTTGGATAATCGTAGAAGGGCCCACCGTTGGGGTGATCGGTTGTCATAAAGATTTTCCAGGGGTCGTTGATGAGCAGGGCGAGTTCTAAGCCGATACTCCACTGGAGTGCGCTAACGGGGCTGTTTCGTTTATAGTGGAAGGGGATGATGCCGCCACTGCTCTCGGTTTCTACGTCGCTGTTTACCCATTTGAGGTGCCCCCCGAGTTCGTAGAGACTAAATTCGAAGGGGCCGTCAGCGGTCATGGTTGTGGTGTCGCTGAAAGTAACTTGGCCCATGTCTAGGGTCATGTGAGTGTGGTTGTTCATGTATTTGGCGATGTCTTCGGCTCCGGATTTGAATTTGCGCCAGTTTTCGCCTTTGAAGGAGCAGAATTGTACGTGGGTGATATGGGCTACGGGTTTACCGTCGGTGGATAGGTCTTCGAGGGCTTTCATGGTGTCAAGGGTGGTTTGGTAGTTACCTGGAACGCCCAGATTGTTTGTGTGTAGATGGATAGTGTGGGGCATGTTTAGTTTTTTGTTGACTTTGATTAAACCGCGCATAATTTCGCGGGGGGTAATACAAAAGTTGGGAACTTGATCGTCTATGCTGTGGACGTTGCGGCCAAATCCCCAGGATTCTAATCCTCCGGGGTTTACGACTTTGATGGCGTATCCTCGGGTGGAGTGTATCAACCAGGCAACTAGACGGGCGCATTCGTCTATGTTGCCCTTTGCGAGGTTTTCAAGAACAAACCACCAGTCACCGGTTAAAATGTAGGTTCCTTTGTCCAATAGGGGTATGTCGTTTAATTCTTCATGGGCATGTTTAGCTTTCATGGGAGCTATGGAGCCGTTGAATACCGAAGTATAACCCATTGCTGCATAGCGGTAGCCTGTGACAAACGTGGAGGGAATGGAGTAACCTGTGCCTGCGCGTGTGATAGGTGTTTTGCGGACGGGGTCTTTGTAGTGGTCTTCGGGGCGGATTATGCGTCCTGTGTTAACTTCTGCGCCGGCTATGTGACTGTGGATATCGACTCCGCCAGCCATAACGGTTAAGCCTGAGGCATCGATGATTTGGGCATTTTTATCGTTGACTTTTTTAACGATTTTATTGTCTTTGATTGCTATATCCATTTTTTCGCAGTTAATTTTGTTTTTAGGATCCACTACGAACCCGTTTTTGATTAGAATTTCAGTCATTTAGGCAACCTTCTTTTTTGTTGCGCGTTTAGGTTTTTTCTGAGCCGTGTTTACCGGGGGTGTTTTAGTTGTGTTAGGGTGAGTAAACTTTGCTTCCGTTTGGCCTACGGGTTCGCCGCGTTTGATTTTGATTGCTCGGACCTCTTCTAGTATGCGAATTAGGAGCTCTTCGTCGGTTAGGATTCCAGGCGGAGCTTCAACAACTTTTTTGAGTGTGATTGGAACGGCGTCCATGCGGTAGGCTGTACCTGAGTATTCTATGCCGCACCATTGGGTGGGGAACACGACGTCTCCGAGTCTTGATATGGCGTTCATGTCAGGGTTTATTGTGATTAGGGGGTGTTTTAGCATGTTTTGCATGATAACGCTTGGGAAGTGGGCGGCTGGATCAGCAGAGATAATCAAGGTTGCATCGTTGTCGCCACGCTTAAGCAGATCGACTGCGGTGTTTTCACCGGGGTTAAACTGTGGGTAGCCTTGTGAGAAGTCGAGTGCAAAGGGGTAGCCGGTTTGCCAGGCAAAAACTGTGTTTGCGCCTGTAACGTTAAAGTGTCCTCTCATGGGGGAAATGATGAATTTTGTTTTTCGGTTTAGGTCACGGGCTAAGGCGATAGCGATTTCGATGTTTCGAAATCGACCCAAACTCTGTGTCATGCCTAAACCAAAGTAGATAACGCCGAATTCGCAATTCATCATAGCGTCGGCAACATCGCGAAGGGTGTCAACGGGGATTCCGCCGACTTTGTCAACGTCGAGTTCTTGATCGGTAACTAAGCACCGTAATGCCTCGATCACATCATAGTCACGGTTGGGTTCAATTTGTAGGAAATAGTCCGCTACCTCTGCAGTCATGGTTTTTCGCACGTCAACTACGATCATCTTGCGCCCAGGTTTATGCTCAAGCATGGGAGGAGGTGGACCAGTAAAGCAAACTTGGGGTTTAATAGGCGGCTCAACGCGGGCGATTCTTTTGGAAGCCATTTCTATTTTTTTGCGTCCTGAATCAGCCTTTAATTTTTGCAGGTAGTTTTTCCATTCGCTACCCTCAAATCGACCGTCAGTGAAGGCGGTGTAGCGTTCGACATGGCGCGGGTGACTTGCCCAAGGATTGCATGCCCAGTAGACGATTAAGTCTGCACGGTGGCGGATTTGGCCCAAGGTTGCAGCTGGGATGCCAATTTCTTGTGTTGCCATAACTGAGGGCCCATGACATACGCTACAACAGTTGTCTAGTGTTGCGCCTAATTCTTCAGCTAATTCGACGCCGATACGCTGGGCTTCGCCGACTGTACTACTCCAGCCAAATAGCAGGGGATACTTGGCGTCAGTTAGAATCTGCGCGGCTTTTTTGACGGCTTCATCGATGGATACAGAAACGAGTTTGCCGTCTTTTCGTATCATTGGTTTGAGGATGCGTTCTTCGCTTTTGTAGCCGTGCACCATTTTTGCTTCACAAACGGCACAGCCGTTTTTCATCTTGACTATTTCGTTGTTCTCTATGGTGACTTCGAGATCGTCACAGAGACAACCACATATGGGGCAAACAACGTTGTTTATTGTTTTGCTCATTCACTGTTCCTCCCGAATTGTTGCATTAGAAGTTCTTCTAATGTAAGTACAGGTTGGTGTGGCGCGGCTTCAACTTCAACTGGAAATCCTTTGAAGAGAGGCATACCCATGCTGTAGGTTTCGTCACCACAGATAACATTGGCCCAAGAACCACAGGGCATAAAAACCATTCCAGACATAACGCCCCATCGATATTTTTGGGCTTTAACGATAACTGAACCATATTTGGATGTTACACGAACGGTTGAACCGTTTTTTATTCCAAGTTTTATCATATCGGATTTATCAAAGAAACAAACAGCACAACTGACATAGTATTCTTCAGAGCCCTTCCCTCTCTCTTTCCCTACGCCCTGTTCGATAGTCCTGCCAGTAATTAGAGTTGCCCGGAGTTTTTGCTCCATATTCTCCACACCTTATCAATAGAAATTTAGCCACATATATTTAAGAATAATCAACAAAAATAAGAGATATATTGGCGCTACAACCCAAATGTAGAAAATTCACATCTCAAGATACAATTCGAAATATATCTCAGGCAAGGGTAAATGCAGAAATTATCGAAAGGTCTACATCAGTAATTTTTACGCACCAATCCGTTAAGGACCATGCGATGTTGGGGCGGTTGCTTTAGTTGAGAGGCTACTATAGAACCTATTAGAGAACATTGTATCTGGGAGTTTTTATCCATATGGATTTGGGTGAAGAATCGTGTGGGATTGGGCTTTCCATAGTTTTATGGAATTGTCAGCCATTTTGGGCGAGCCCAAATGATGGCCGAGATTACTGTTTTCTGTTCAGTGTTGTGGCAAGGGTTTTGCCAATAGTATGCTCTCGTTAGGCGGCATACTTTAGCAAATACATTTGGCTGAATCCAAGATGTTGTTATGTGCTCATAGACAACCTCAGCATCTTCACTGATTGAATGAAAACGAAGCCATAATCCGATGGTCTACACACAGGTCACGGGTTAGTGCTATGAACGCGCATATACATAACGAGTGCTTTTTTCAGTATTTTGCAAATATGAATATTTACCTACTTAATAACCAACTATTTTACTTACAAGCATTTTTTTTGACCTCTATAAAATAAACATTACCATAAATAATAGTGTCATGCTTAAATACCCATATTGAAATGAAAGTGACAGAAACACAGGTGATTTGCCGCCGTTGCACAGCCCGGTAGTGCAACTGACTGTTAATCAGTAGGTCAAAGGTTCGAGTCCTTTCGGCGGCGCTTCCCAATCATTCTACGGATAACTCAAACTTGTTACTTCATCTATTACTCCACTAAGAATAAACAGATAGAAGTAAACTTGAGAAATACCGCGGTACCTAACCAATAAGTAACGTGAGATGCCACAATAAAGTTAATGCATTACTGTTCGACGCAGACAAAGAACCATTTACTACGTCTTTTTTGTTTTCACCAACTTGCATATGTTTAACAATGACGACCAGTTTCTCAGCGGATACGGTTTATGGCATGTAATCGCGCACACGATTACACAACATAACATAGCCATAAAAGTTAAAGTGCCATAAAGATGCCGCCGCTCAAAGAAATCAACACAGACCAGAAGATTCTAAAAACCGCCTCCAACAATAACATTGAATGATGCAAAGTCTTCTAAAAGCATTTATTTTGGTTGGCTGTTTTTTAGATTGAAGATGAGTATGTCAGAGCAACAGATTAGAAGCTTCATAGCTTTCGACCTTGAAAATGACAGTGTCATAAACCGAATTGCAAGCATCCAAAAATCTCTCCTACAAACTAACGCCGACCTTAAAATGGTGGAACCAAAAAACATTCACATCACCGTCCGTTTTCTGGGACCTATAACCCCTGAAATGGTGGATAAAGTTTATGCATCCATGAGAAATATAAAATTCACACCGTTTAACATTCAACTATCTGGACTAGGAGTTTTTCCTACTATCAACTATCCACGTGTGGTTTGGGCAGGTATAACCGACGGCGCAGACCAGCTAAAAAGAATCTTTGAACAACTAGAACCTCAGATTCATGATTTAGGGTTTGCTCCTGACCCCAACGGCTTTAGTCCACACCTAACCATTGCACGCGTCCGCTCCGGCGCCAACAAACAACGCCTCGTCGATTTTGTAGAGCGCCAAGAAAATTATGATTTCGGCAACATACGCGCCAGCTGTCTACGCCTCAAAAAAAGCCAGCTCTCACCCAAAGGCCCTGCGTATAGCACACTAAGAGAATACTGTCCCTAAAGGCACCAAGATGAGCCAAGATGCATTAACCCAACAGATCCTACATAAAATCACACCTAATCCAGAAGAACGCCTAAAAGTTAATGCACTAAGGAATATGTTTGAACAAAAAATCCAAGCAGCCTGCCAATCAGAGGGCATAGATGCCACGGTCCGTGTTGAGGGTTCAGTCGCCAAAGACACTTGGCTCAGCGAAAATCCCGACATAGACATCTTTATGCGGTTGCCTACATCTATTGCTCGCAAAAACCTCGAGGAGGTCAGTTTGCGTATCGCTAAAAAAGCCGCCGGTAATGCTAAGCAACTTGAGCGGTTCGCAGAACATCCTTATCTCGAAATTTTTGTGGATGGCTACCGGGTGGATATCGTACCCTGCTATGATGTTAAACATGGTGAGTGGCAGAGTGCAACTGACCGTACGCCCTATCATACCGACTACATCTGCACACATTTAGGTAAAAAACATACTGACGAAGTGCGGTTGCTCAAAAAATTCATGCAGGGCATAGGCGTTTATGGCGCAGAAATAAAAGTCGGTGGCTTTAGCGGATACCTCTGCGAGCTTTTGGTGATGCAATATGGTTCTTTTAATGGTGTTATTGAGGCATTTGCAACCTATAGTAAACGGGTAATAGTTGACATTGAAAACGTTTATGCTGATCATGTGGAAAAGTTGGAATTGCTTTTTGCTGAGCCGCTAGTTATTGTTGATCCTGTCGACAAGGGTAGAAATGTTGCCTCCGCGGTCCAGCCGCAAAAACTCTATGAGTTCATCGGAGCCGCAAGAGCATACCTAAAAGTGCCAAGTCAAGACTTTTTTTATCCACCACCCATACATGCGTTCGCTCCAGATGTAGTTAAGAGCCGCCTTGCCGCACAGACTACCACATATCTCTATGTAGCCATCGGTGGAATAAGAGCAGTTTCAGATGTATTGTGGGGTCAGCTCTATCGCACCAAACGTTCCCTGCGCAGGTTACTTGAAACTCATGATTTTAGGGTTTTTAGGGATGCTGTTTGGAGTAATGAATCAACACGATGCGTCTTTGTTTTTGAACTCGAGCAACAGGTGTTGCCCTGTATAAAAAAACATCTTGGACCGCAACTGGAGCGTCAAGAGGAATGCGAAAAGTTTCTCGCCAAGTATGCGGACAAAAGTAACGTGTATGTGGGTCCCTACATTGAGAATGGGCGCTGGGTTGTTGAGATGCCGCACAGATACGCCGATGCTACAACATTGCTACAAGAAAAGCTCTCAGACGGCGGCAAAACTGCAGGAACCGCAGAATTGATTGCAGAAGCCATAAAACAGAATTTCAAGGTGATGGGCAATGTAGAGGTACTGGAGATTTATAGAGAGACACCGGATTTTGCAGTGTTTCTAACAGAATTTCTTTTAGGTAAACCATTTTGGTTAGTATCCCAAAAAGTTTAGCACTAACATGACCGTCCATACCAAAGCAGTAGAAGCTAAAGAGGTAGAATTTTTTGTTGCTAAACTTTCTCAAGGATTTTGATTGCCAAAAAGCTTACAGCAATGGTCACAGCAGGGGCAACGGCGATTTCTGGTATGCCAATGCCTGCAACTAAAAGGGCACCGTGTTCTTGGTAGAGGGTTAAACCTAAGGCCCCAGCAACTGCAGGAATTGAGAGAAGAAAAGCAAATTTGAAGGCTAGCTCCTGTTTTACACTAAGAGAAGAAGTGAAGATAGGGTAAAACCACTGTGTGATGCGCTTGGGATAATAGATAGGCCCTGCATGACGCCGACAAGGGTTGCAATGGGTATAGGCTTATTTTGGTATTGCATTCAGATGTAAATTTGGTTGCCAACAACATAGCGCCACTTATAAATAACCATATACCAAGCCACATCAGGCTACTAAAGTAGCTGTCAATCCAGTTACCTGCTGTTGCGGCGATAAGCACTGTGGGAATGGAACCAACAATTATAGGCAGGATTAGTCGGCCGTATTCTGAATGGAAATCAGGGTACCAGAACGAAATCAGCACTGTTTTGATGGCTGAGCGGAAATATATTAGGGTAACCAGCAATGTGCCGGCATGCAAAAGTACATCAAAGAGAAAAGGGGGTGTTAAACCGAAAAATGCTCAGCTATGCGCAGATGTCCTGTGCTGGATATGGGCAACCACTCGGTTGTTCCCTGGATCAAACCTAAAGGTATGGATTGTAGCAGATTCGTGCTGTGCCGTTGTATCAAAAACGACGGTGATTTTAAGTTAACCGCTTCTACTGAGTGGCGCTATGGTACCAACTGATGATGTATTCGGGTAGGTTCAAACCACGTTCGCCAAGTCGTTCTGCGAGTTTCATCGGCAATGGGCTCAGAACATAGGCGGCACGTGTGTAGAATCGCCGGGGAGAGCTGGGTTTAGCCTTTTCAGGCAGGATGATTTTGAGATCAGCCTTTTTGGCTAGTGTGGAGTCTTCATTGCTTGTTATGGCAAAGACGGTCCCTGCGAATTTCTTAAGCACATCAGCCCAGATAATTACTGGACGTGTTTCGCCTGAGCAGGAAAGTAGAATTTCTAAATCTCCGGCTCTTGGATGGGGTGTGTTGACACCGCGAGTGATATAGACGTTGTCACCTAGGAAGCTTTTGATGTGGAATAATCTTACGCCAGTCATTTTGGCGATTTCGCTTGCTGTACCTTTTCCGCCTAAAAACAGGTTGGTACGTCGCTCAAGTAGATCAACAAGGCGTATGTATGTTTCGCTGTTAATGTTATTGTCTATCATATCGCCAATTGTTTCGAATTCCTCACTACACAGTTTGTAGACTTCATCGACATCGAGGTTTCTATATACTGCTTCAACCATGCTGTTGAGAAGCTCCAGTGTACCGAGTTCAAAGATGTCACCCATCATACCCGTTTCAGAGTATTCGAAGCTGGGTTTGAGTTTACCTCTGCCCTTGAGCTGTATAACAGAGCCATATTTACTGCTGATTTCTGCCAATGGAGATTCCGTTGTTGAAGTAAGCAGACCCATGGAAAAACGGGTGGATTTTTTATCTTCGATGTATTTGGCGAGGTCTTGAGCCATAACCAAGGGATCATCACTGTAACCGCTACCTGAATTCATCAGTAGAAGAGTTTTTTTGTATCGTCGTTCCAAATCCATGGCAGCTTCATACATGCTTTTTCCGGGAAAACCAGGATCATCAGGTGTTAAAACAACTTTGTTACGCCATCCTGCAGTGGCAAGCGCAATCTGGCTCATAGCGGCGTTAAGTGAGTAGAGAGAACGACCCGAACCGCCGCAAATCACACAATCGGCAGCTTTAAGTTCCTCATATAGAGGTGCGAGCTCTTTCTTTTTAATCGCTAGAATATTTTCTTGTATGCGGTTAACGTACCCAAGGCTACTAACTCTGCTCTTCATCCTTGCCACTATCCAGTTCAGATGATTCAAAGTTTATCTATATTATCCTTGTGCTACATGATAGAAATTATGTTGAATCTTAACCGATTAAGAGCAAACCTCCGATGGTCAGCACAATCTTCGTTGCGGAGCGGCATCAAAAACCGGCACAACAACTAATCTAAGCAGATACATGAAAATAGTGATCTTCAGTTTGGAAACGGCAAGCGCATAATACGCACTACCAATAATATGCGAAACATTAAAAGTGTTAACAGCGCCTACAAATATAATGTGTCTTGGTGAAGTGCTTGAACAACCGTTATGAGCCCCATGTCGGAGACAATTATGCTCCGGACAAAATTCGTGTCATCATTCCAGTGGGCGGGAAAGCCACTCGGCTTCTGCCGTTAACAGCTGAGACCAGCAAAGCCTGTCTGCGCCTTCTTAACAGACCGTTAGTAGAGTTCTCATTGTTATCACTGGCAAATCAGGGCATACGCAACTTTATCTTTGGTGTCAAGGGTTATACCAACTACCGTGACCTCTATGATTATTTTGAATCAGGAACCGGTTTCTCCGCACGCTATGGCATCGATCCGCCGATTCATATAAAGTATCAACCAAATGTGCCGGACTTAGGTAGCGCTGACTCTGCACGCATAAACATGAATTATTATGAAATAACTAATCCCGTGTTCGCAGTTCAAGGCGATAACATCTTTGATATAAAAGTTAAAAACATCATTGATTTTCACAAAGAAAAAGAAGCGGCCTTAACCATAGTGCTCCGAGAAGTCGACAATGTGGAAGGTTTAGGAATAGCCGACATTGACAAATCAGGTCGCATCCAAAAATTCATCGAAAAACCCCAGCCTAAAGATGCACCAAGTAACCTCGCTAACACCGGACTCTATGTTCTCTCACCCGGAATACAGAAAATTTTTAAAGAAAAAGGGATACAGCAGATCATCAAAAATAAAAACAGATTGGACTTTGGCTATGATTTTATCCCCTATGTCATCTCAACTGGCCGCCCAGTATATGGCTACACTTTGAAGGGTAGCTGGTACGATGTAGGTACACCCAAAAGTTATCTTGAAGCTATGAAAAATCTGTTACATAGCGGAGTATCTACACTCAAAGATTTCGGCGGCAGACTAAGTGGGGACGACATGATTTGGGTGCAGGGCGACAGCGCCGATTCAGAAAAATGTCGAGAAGAAATCATCGGCAAAATAAAGCAGGGTAAAATAAAAATTGAAGGCGCCGTTTTGATTGGACGTCACTGTCAAATCGATGATGGAGCACACATTGTTAACAGTTGCATCGATAATTTTACCCGAATCGGCAAAAAAGCGGTTATCACTAATTCAGCGGTGATGGACCGCGCGATAGTGGGAGATAACACGGAAATCCATGATAGCATCATTGGCAGACATGTTATGGTTAATTCGAATTGCAACAGACCCACGCGGATAAACGCAGTGAGCGTAGTTGCAGATGATGTGGTACTAGAAGAGGGCTGTACTTTGAGAGCCACGAAGATTTATCCACATCAACATATCCGGGGTGAATTTCAAAATCAAACCATAATCGCCAACTAAACAGAAATCAGGGATGAAAAAGCACTCAACATATAAGTATGTCAGTTTCCAATAATCGAACAGACTTTTGTGATCTGCCTACTTTTCATCATAACTATGGATAAAAGTGAAAGTTTCGGTTAAAAGTAAGAGGTGAGACTGTTCCTACTCGACTGTCCCAAAAATATCTTACGGTGTATTGATGTATGTTAAGTCCAAGTACGAGACAGTTTCACAGGCGCTCCTCACCTGTAACATATATCGTGTCTTGCGAAATAAAAAGATAGTGGTAGAATAAAGACAACTAAGGCTCAGTAAATTATGCCTTGAACCATTTGAACATAAGATATTTTATCTGCTTAGAAGCCAAATCAGGCACAGCAATAATGAAACGTTTACGCACCGCCGTTGCAAGCCGACCATTCTTGACAATTTCAGTAGCAGAGATATCTGAGCCAGTCTTTTTAACGGTTACCATGTAGGGTGCATGTTCCATACCTGGACCTTGCTTGTAGACCGCAAAGTCACAACCGAATTTGATACCGGGCGTAACGATTAAACCACTGTCCCGCATATCACGATAGACAGCATATTTTTCTTCGAATTCATCGTAGAGTTGCTTGGCTTTCTGTCGCAGTTTTTTGAGACTGACTTTGACTTCGTTGGAATTCTCAAAAATTTCGATTTTTTGGGTTTCTGCTAGGTAGAGCCCTTCCATCAAATCCAAAACTAGGGGTACATCAAACTCGGGAACTTTGGGTTTAGGGATACCAACAGGCTTGCCGTAGTAGGCAGTTTTGTAGAGTTGTGTACCTTCTGCAGGGTCCCAGACGATCAAAAAGTTTTCGATGAGTTCAACTTTTATTTTACCCATCTAGGTCACATGATGAATGAGAGCAGTCTAGCTACGTCTGCAGCATCTTCAGCCTTATCTGCAGAGTTTTCGAGGAGTTGCAATACGTCACGCATGAGCATAAGCACTGGAATATCGAGTTTGCTACTGAGAATTTTTATGGCAAGCGCCCGGTACTGAGCGTCGACGATGCGCTCAGCGATTTCGACGTCTTGGGCTCGTTCCAAAGCTTTTTGTGAGCCATAGTTAAGAACCAGCATTGTTTCACGGAGTTTAAGCACTGAATCTAGTACAGCTAAACTGAGTTTTAAGATATCCTTTTTGATTTCCGGCGGGACAACCCAGTTGTGTTCCATAATCTCCACAAGATAGTATGCAATACCCTCCGAGAAGTCAGCTATTTCGCTTGAGAGGTTGGTGAATCTGAGAAAGTCCTCGCGAGCAAAAAGGATTGCGCCTATTTCTGCGAGTTCTTGACTGACCATGCGGCGTGCTTTAACAACCTCTTCTTCGCCTGCCTTGATTTCGCTGAAGAGTTTGCGGGCATTTTCTTTGTCTCCACTTGCAAAGCATTCAACGAGTTGCGGGATTTTCCTGGATACATCGACTACTTTACGCAGGTTATCTTGACAAGCGTTGAGTGCTCTGCGTTTCACACGCTCTTCTGTTTCTGATGGAAGTACCATTTTACGTTATCCCCCGCTGTATCTACCTAATTGTACACTCGTACTTTACAGGCGTACATTAAAAAGATAGCTATCAAGTTTCAATTATGGACCCTTAGAGTGGCACTAAATACCAGAGGCATAAAAAGTTCGCAACCTCAGCGATAGTAACAACACACGACACTATACACCACAACGATAATAGCAACAGTGGCAAAACCAACAACACCCCCCGGCATAGTTGAGCCCGTGTTGTTTGTGTGACTCTACGAGAGCCTAGTGGCCTCACACCATACAAGGGTTAATTTTTTAAAAGTTATTATTTTCGTAAAACTTTGGTCATCATACACACAATGATTTATTGTTGTGTTCCTGTTGCGATTCCGCAAAGTTTTTTAGATTGTATTTATAAATGGTGCGCTTATGTCATCTGATACTGTTGATCTTGACGAGTCCGTGGTTATTTGCGCAATTTGTCTTAAGCGTAATACGAAAATGCACGACAAATTTGTGTGTAGTGCGTGTCACGAAAAATATAGGCATTAACCTATAAGACCATCTGCGCTATACACTGTATGTTGCGGCATGTTTCTCTATGAGACACTCTAAACTTTTAACTACCGTTATGAGACCTTTAAAGCTTAAATGGATCAAGATGCATCTCTCACTTTTAAGAGGAACAAAAATTTGGCTGATATAATCCAAGACGGTGACTATGTACTCATATACCTTGATGCACGTCGTACCTACATGATTAAAATGCAGACTGGGCAGACTTTTCATACCCATAAGGGTTACCTAAAACTTGATGAAATCATCGGCAAAGAATTCGGAGAACCCATCAAAAGTAGTCTCGGTGTCACCTTTACCACACTTAAGCCCTCTTTGACTGATTACATGATGAAATCTGGGCGCAACACACAAATTGTTTATCCCAAAGATGCCGCGTTGATTGTGATGTTTAGCGGTATTGGCCCCGGTAGCCGTGTGTTCGAATCAGGAACCGGGACAGGCGCATTGACAAGTGCATTGGCGCATTACGTAGGTCCAACGGGGAAAGTCTACACTTATGAGTTACGACCTGAATTCCAAAAGAACGCCGCTAAAAACCTCCAGCGCTCCAAACTCATCAACAATGTGGAGATGAAAAGCGGCGACGTCACGATGGGTATTGACGAGCGTGATCTGGATGCAGCTGTTTTGGATTTAGCTGTTCCATGGCTTGTAGTTCCACATGTTTATGAGGCGCTCAAACCCTCAGGCGTTGTCGTTTCATTTAGTCCCACTATCGACCAAGTTGTACGGACAACTGAGGCGCTTCGTGACAGCGGCTTTGTCTTCATCGAAACCGTCGAATGCCTCCTACGTACGATGCAGGTGGAACGCGGTAAAACCCGACCCAACACCATGATGACGGGGCACACTGGCTACATTACGCATGCAAGAAAAATAATCAAGTCTACCCAATCAGACAATCTAGCTATCACACAAAAAACCGATACGCCTGAAGCAGATTTAGCTACTTTAGAGATAGAAAATAGTGACGAGATCACTGACGAGATCTCAGACATTACTTAAATTTTTGTTTTTACTTTCCCTTTTACTCTTCGACCGTTATCCGGCATGGGCATGCTTAGTTGATAGACAGCATGCTTAAATTGTTCGCCGCTGGCACCACGTGTCAAACCGTAGTATGCGCCCAAGATTTTGCCGAAGTAGGGGATGATGAATTTATCGAAGGTGTTATACAGCATCGGATTTGGCAAACGGTTTTCTAGGAAGGTTGGTTTCCAGATTTTGATGTTATATTCCCAGCATTTGATGAAGAAGTCCCAACGGGCTTTGCTAAGTGAGTCCATTTCAGCGCCTTTCTGCTTCATCAACACGCAATTTTCTAAGGGCACAAAGAAGAGCGGCACATAAAATGCATTGTATTCTTTGAGTTTATCCATCAGTTCCAAGGTTTGAAGCATGTCTTCCTCTTTTTCGTCAGGCAACCCGATGATTAACGTCGCCAGAGGGTACCAGTCATTGTCGTTTAAAATGCCAAAAGCGTTGGTGACGACGTCTTGCCACTGTTCAGGTTGGAAGGGCAACATTTTACCTGCCATGTATTTTTTCATTAGGCGTGGGCTACCAGTTTCAATTCCGGTTTCGGCTGTGATTATCGGTTTTTTTCCAAAAGAGTACCAGGATTTTTCAATTAGTATTTCTGCAAGTTCTTTTATCATTTGGGGGTCGTTCCAAACAGGCGCCAGTGACATGTGCGCGGCCTGAATGCTTTTTACGCCCGGGTAATCAGCGACCGTTTTGAAGAGTTTAACCACTGCTTCGCGGTTAGGAACAAAACGGGCATCTTTTGCGCCGTAGAGGAACATATCTTCGGTGATTAAGGTGATGTGATCGCTACCTTGTGCTACACTTAATGCGACCTCTGCCATGATTGTTTCCATTGGAACATCGATTTTGTGCTGCATGGTGGGTGTGCAGAACTGGCAATTTCTGCCACAGCCTTTGCTGATTTCTACTGCACCATGGATAGCAACATTTTGAGTAGTGGGCATTTCTTGATTATAGTCCCAATTATCAAAAGATTCGTCGGCTTTTACGAGACGTGGTAGTGGTTCGTCGTTGATTGCTTTGTTAAAAAGTTCTACGATGGGGCGGGGTCTGCCTCCCATTAAAACACAATCAACACCGTAATTTTCTGAGACTTGCTGGCGTTCAAGTTGCCATGAGCCATAGCCGCCAACGATGATTTTTGGTCGATATTTTTTGATGGCGGGGTGCATAACGAGTTTACGGAATTCAATACGGTTCATGGATTCGCCGCCGCCTACAATGGAACTGTAGGTTTTGCTGACATAACCCATACCCGTAGGATCCATGCTAGATATGCCGACGACTTTGGTTTGTGGACCGATGAACTTGTCTAGGTCCTCAGGATAAGCGACGGCGATATCGTTTGGTGAAAATCCGCCTTCAAGGAGGATGGATTCAACTTTCCGTAGTCCATATGGTGCATAGCTGGCTTGACCATCAGCCCGTTGAGGGCGGTGTGGGTAGAGGGTTTTGCGAACATATGCGAGAGGAATTGGGCCTTTGCCAAACCCTCCTGAAAAAGCGATGAAGGGATTATTTAGGAAATCACTCATTTCAGTGGCTGATGCTGTGAGGACAATTTTTTTACCGTTTACTGTCTCCAACCTTTCTATTCCTCTGAGTTAGAAGTAACCAATATGTTCAATTTCCTTTTAAAAATTGCTGTGCGTTCGTCCTTTATGCGGGTGAGGCCTTGTGCATATGATCGTTGGCCAGTTTGTTGTATTCATAGTATTTCGGTTTTATCGGTAAACTGCTATTGTTAAGCAAAATTGCTTTAGGTAAGCAAGATTTATATCGATGTGTGTATAGTGTAGCTGTTAAGCAATCTGTTAAAAGGGGAAGAAAGAAAATATGTTTAAAGCAAGTGCACAAAAAGAGGTTTCAACCAAGCTTACTAAGGGTCTGCTTGATGTTATAGTTTTGCAGTTCCTTAGTGTTGAGTCTATGCATGGTTATCAAATCATTAC
>Ga0123356_10002405_pt1 | contig 20025 bp, 21 predicted proteins | sample TergutEmb28metaG_2_FD_92546 | JGI IMG/M metagenome (GOLD analysis project Ga0123356, IMG submission 92546) | Embiratermes neotenicus P3 segment gut microbial communities from Petit-Saut dam, French Guiana - Emb289 P3 | ecosystem: Host-associated > Arthropoda: Insects > Digestive system > Gut ... | reverse complement strand
GCCAAGGGCATTTATTTCTGGACGCCGGAAGGGAAGCGCTTCATCGACTTCAACAGCCAATTGATGTCGGTCAACATCGGACATGGCGATGAGCGCGTCATCAACGCCATTCACGAGCAGGCGCAACAGCTCTGTTATGCCAATCCCTTCATGGCGACCGAACCGCGGGCGCGCCTGGGCGCTAAGCTGGCCGAGATCACTCCCGGCGACATCGATACTTTCTTTTTCACCAACGGCGGCGCCGAGGCCAACGAGAACGCCATCAAGATCGCACGCTTTTTCACCGGACGCCACAAGATCATGGCGCGCTACCGCTCCTATCACGGTGCCACAGCTGGCAGCATCACGCTGACCGGCGATCCACGGCGCTGGGCCGCCGAGCCCGGCATTCCCGGTGTGGTGCGCGTGCTCGATCCCTATCACGGCATCGAGCGGGGATGGGAGTCTGCGGAAACTTCGCTCGCGATGATCGAAGAGATCATCCAGCTCGAAGGCTCGCACACGATCGCTGCCTTCATTCTCGAAACCGTTGTCGGCACCAACGGCATCCTTGTTCCTCCCGACGGCTACATGCAGGGCGTCCGCAAACTGTGCGACAAGTATGGCATCCTGATGATCGCCGACGAAGTCATGGCTGGCTTCGGCCGCACCGGCGAGTGGTTCGCCATCGACAACTGGAAGGTCGTGCCGGACCTCATCTGCATGGCCAAGGGATTAACCTCCAGCTATCTGCCGCTCGGAGCAGTCGGCATGCGCCATCACATCGCCCAGCACTTCCAGGACAAGGTGTTCTTCGGCGGCCTCACCTACAACTCGCATCCCATGGGATGTGCAACGGCGTTGGCAACGATTCGCGTCTATGAAGAAGACAAACTGATCGAGAACGCCAAGCAGATGGGAGCGATCATGAAGCAGCTTGGCCAACAGATGCAGGCCAAGCATCCCTCCGTTGGCGAAGTGCGCTCGATCGGACTGTTCGGTATCTTCGAACTGATTCGCAGCCGCAAGAGCAAGCAACCGATGGCTCCGTTCAACGGCGCGTCAGAGGAGATGACGGCGCTGGGTAAGTTCTTCCGCGAACAGGGGCTGTACACGCTGGTGCGGTGGAACACCTTCTATACGAATCCCCCGCTGTGCATCAACGAGCAGCAACTGCGCGAAGCGTTCGCCATCATCGACAAAGGCCTGGAGATCACCGATCGGGCGGTGAAGGAATAGCCCGATTCCGCTGGCTGATGTCGTGTTGCACTCTTGCCCACTCGCGTTCGCGAGTGGGCACATACCCTTGCGTTCCTTGCCGGCCTCAGCGTTCCAGCGCCTTTCGGTCCCACTTCGCAAGGTTGGCGGCTGCATCGTACGTGCTGTTGAGGAACGCCATCAGCGCCTCTTTTGGCGATTCCGCAGATCGCACGTCGTCGTACATCAAAAGAAACTCCTTCAGTTGGGGGTGATAGAAAGCAGCACGAGGCTCGACGGCTTGCGCGGCAAACCCCGGCGGTTCCGGCGCTGCGTAGGAATAAAAACAAGGTCCGGATATGTCACCGCCGCCGGCCCAGAATCCAGCGCTGCTCACTTCATGGGAATATGCTTCGCGTGTGATGGAATCCGCGCCCGGCCTGGCCGGCGCGACTCTGCCCGAAAAGCGAGTTACGGCGAGGTCGAAGCTTCCCCAGAAGAAGTGCACCGGGCTGACCTTCCCCTGAAAGCCTGCGCGGAACTCTTTGAGTCTTTGATCCACCCACACCAGGATTCGCCAGAATTTGGAAACCGCTTCGCGATCATATTCGGCATGCACCGAGTCGCGTTCAAAGGCGATCGGGTCGGGAATTTCACAGGGCTTCGTCCAGATCGAAACATGAACCCCGAGTTCCGCTAATGCCGCCATGAAGTTCTTGTAGAAGTCGGCGACACTCTGTGCCGTAAGCGGCATGACAGAGCTGCGGCCGTCGCTGGTTTGTATGAGCAATGTGTGATTGACGAAGTCGAATTGAACCTCGACCGTCCCCCGCGAATAGGGCATCGCCGATGTAGTCAATCCTCGCGCCGTCAAATAGAAAGGTACGTTCCACCAGTGGTTCACGAGCGGAGAAAGCCTGAGCCGCACCTTGCCCACGACCTGCGCCCACATGTGCAAGGTGGCAAGCGTCCCTTTCCAGCTCTCGAATGGTAATGCCGGCAGCAAGTCCTGGTCACGTAGGGTGGATGATGTCATGGCTGGTTCCGTCCCGGTCACTCCAGTGTACCGCCAGGGGAGGAATCTGGGTGCCCACCCTGTTCGCGTTTAGCGCTGGAGCTGGAGGGTGGGATGGTGACTTCGCCGGCCGCACCCGGGCACCGTGGTGGGATCGCCTACGTTCCCGCAATTTCCAGCAACTCAAGCACGGACTTGCGGAGCGGTTTCATCAGGGGGAGGGAGGAGATACGCAGCAGGTTCACGAGCAGCGCCAGACTTTTCTCGAGCAGCTGCTCGGTGCGCTCCTGATTCGGCGACCGGTCGTAGAGCCAAAACATAATGAGCGCCATCTGATACAACCAGAGCAGATAGGGCAACTGCCGCTTCAGATCTGCCGGGACTTTGACGTCACTGTCTTCGACCGCGAGTCGCATGTGCTCGATCGCGCCTTCGCGGATCATCCGCGTTTCGTCGCTGAATGGAGAGAGCGGGTCGGCCGCGTCAGGTGCGTGGCGAAACAGCGCCGCGCAGAATTTGCGGTTCGGCCCCAGCAGCTCGAGACGTTTGTCGATCACCGAGCGGATGCGGTCTTTCACTTTCTTCTGCCCGGCGAGCGCCTCGACGATGCTCTCGTGGCTGCCTTCCTGCATTTCGTGGTAAAACGCGAGCACGATGGCATCTTTCGAAGAGAAGTAATAATAGGTGCCGCCCAGCGCCACGCCCGCCCTGCCTGCGATGTCGCGCAGGGTGGTCGCGTCGAATCCCTTGTCGCGGAACATCTCCATCGCAGCTTCGTAAATCCTCCGACGCGTGTCTTCCGCGCGCGGCGTGACCCTGGGCTTGATTGCCGTGGTTGTCATTCGAGGAACTCCCCCACCCTCGAGTCAGACGCCTTTGCGGGCGGTACTGTGCAGGGCTCAATTTCCTCCCTGCGCAGCTCCCCGGCCAGCGCTTCGGCGTTTTCCGGACTCAGGATAGTGGAAATAAAGTGCCGGTTCTTCGAGATGGCGGCGAAGGCCTGCCGCGCCAGCGGCATCAGCAGTGGATGCGTCAGCCGCAGCCCAGTCGCGATATCCGACCAGCGCGTAGAAAACCATGATCCAGGCCCGCTCGTTCAGATAGACCGCTCCTTCGTCGCTGACCACCGCCAGATCGTCTTTCGTGGCAACCTTCTCCAGCTCGGGAAACAGCCGCTTCGCCTCTTCCGACCCTTGCTTCAGCACCGCCAGCCCGATCCACGAGCGTTGCATCAGGATCCAGTTCTTCAGGCGGCAGCACAGTTCGCACCTGGCATCGTAAAGCACATAGAGTTTGGTCATCGCAGTTTTCCTTTCCGGCTTCCGAAAGGCTTTAGGTGGCACCAGGTTCCGAACATCTTGAACGTGTTCAAAATAACGCTAACGCCAGACTCCCGCTCTATCAATCCAAAAAAGTGAACATGTTCGAAATGAGGAAAGATCAAAAAGGTTGGCGTCAAAGAGTGAACCGGGTGCCCCCGTCTCTCGCGGCTTTTGCGGGATGCGGGGATTCGCGTCCTGGCGGGCAGGTTCCTGGATCGAAAAAACCGGCAGTGCCAACTATGCCGTCTTCTTCTGGAACTCGAGTAGCTTGCCGCAGCGCCATGCCGGGATCCAGCGGACGGGTTTGACGAAGTTGAGCGGCACGTAGAACTCGATCACCTCACCCAGGTCTGGTTCTTTGGGTTCTTGGCTGTTGGATTCGTCGGTCATTGCCATTGTTTGATAGCGTTCCCAGTCAGTCATTCGGTGTCGCCGCGCCACTCCCATCCGCATTGGCAGCGCACGGAGTCGCTCAATCGCAACTTTCTTAAGAGGGCCTTGCAAATCGCGCATGATCTCATCCACATGGATTTCCTCGAAACGAACTCTCGTTCTCTTGGATTCGCCGATTGTTCTTAGGGGAAGTAACCGCCGTGTCGCGGGTGAAAATGATTGTCTGTGCCTTGGCTCTCTGGCGAGGGGGGCACCGCTAGTCTTGGCGTCTACTCCCGCGCTCGTCGCGCACTCGGTCTACTGGAATGGTGCATCTTCGGGCACGATCGTTTCACCAGCCGGCTCGGGCGAAACGGCCCTCGACAGCCCCCACAGAGGGTGTGTCGCAACACCTGCCAGCTGAACGGCGAGGTCCGGCGAGGTTCTCTCGGGGCCAGTTCTGGTCCGGTCTGGTTACCTGGGATGGAGTGGACTACCGGGCCGTGTCCACGACTGCAACTTTGTTGACACCGCTGCAGGCTAGATACAAATGCCGGTCGGGTGTGGCGACCATGTTCCGCACTACGCCGCCGCCCGAGGGAATCGGCTCGGTGCTGAAGGCCTCGGCCTTGGGATCAAACCGCACCAGCGTGTTCGGCTTCACTCCCGATTCGCTGTACCACACGACTCCATCGCTGGTGATCGCGATTCCGTAGGGCTCCGATCCCTCGCCTCCCGGTGATGGCCATTCCTTCAGCAACTTTCCCGCCGCAGGATCGAAGTGGCCTAGATATCCGCGGGCATAGTCGGTGTAGAAGATTGTGCCGTCAGCGGCCAGGGCCAGGCGGCGCGGTCGCGCCTCGGAGTTGGGCAACGTGTATTCACGAATCGCCATCGTCCTGGGATCGATGGATCCAAGTTTGTTGGTGCCAAACTCGCAGAAGAAGGGATGGTTATTGGGCAAGACCACAATGCCGTAAGGGACGGCATGCTGCGTCGGCACTTTCGCAAGCGTCATCTTTCCCGACTTCGGATCAAGCCTCCCGACGTAGTTGGTTTCCTCGTTGGTGAACCAGAGAATCCCGTCATGATCGAACGTGGGAGTGTGCGGATCGATCGACGTGCCGTCCGAAGGCCGATACTCGGTGATTTCTCCGGACCTCGGATCGAGTTTGCCGACGTATCCGCCGGATATCGCCGTGAACCAGATGTCGCCATCTCTGTCGGCGATCAAGCCGTGCGGCCCCGAGCTTGGCGTCTTCAGCGGATACTCCTTGAATTGGCCGGTTCTCGGGTCGAGACGTCCAAGCTTGTTCGCTCCCTGCCCGGTGTACCAAAGCGACCCGTCAGGAGCCAGCGCGGGATCATGCGGGCGCGATTTTGCAGTGGGAACATCGTATTCCTTGATGGGCACGCTCAGCGTTCCAACCGCCGATGCGGCCAGCGCGACGGCCAGCGTTAACCCCAGTTTGATCGACATAGCCTGCTCCTTTTGCGGGAATTGGGGAAATTGTAGTCCCAGGGTTCAGTACCGTGCTATAGGGGGATGAAGGTAAACCTCGAGGCTGGTGCAGTGGTTGAATAGGCTAGGCTCCTCCAAAGGCTGGCCGGCACAGCTCCGAACAGCCGTCGCTCGCGATTCGCTGTTATAGTCGACCGATTCGAAAGCATTGAAATCCGCTCTCTACTTGGAGCGATCGCATCCACTCCGCTAAAATAGTGAGTCCTGTGGAACTCCCATGCCTCTGAGCAAAGCGCAAGCTCTCGAGATGTTCAACTCCGATGACCTGATCGGCATTGGCATGGAAGCCGATGCCGTTCGCCGCCGCCTGCACCCGGAAGGCGTGGTCACCTACATCATCGACCGCAACATCAACTACACGAACTTCTGCACCGAGTACTGTACCTTCTGCGCGTTTTATCGCCCGCTGAAGGGCCCGGCGGCGAAGGAAGGATACATCCTCGATTTCGACACCATCTACGACAAGATTCGCGAAACCGTCGAACTCGGCGGCACCGGCGTGCTGATGCAGGGAGGCCTGCATCCCGACCTGAAAGTCGACTGGCACGAGAAGATGCTGCGCGGCATCAAGGAAAGATTCCCGAAGGTGCATCTGCATTGCTACTCAGCGTCAGAGATTATTGCCATCGCCGAATGGAGCGGCCTGACGATCCGCGACACGATCCTCCGCCTGCGCGATGCCGGCCTGGATTCGATCCCCGGCGGCGGCGCAGAAATCCTCGACGACGAAGTCCGCTACAAGATCGCCCGCCTCAAGTGCCTCACCGACGACTGGATCAACGTCCACCGCACTGCCCACCAAATCGGCATGCGGACCACGGCGACCATGATGTTCGGAGTCGGAGAAAACTACCAACACCGCATCAACCACTTCCAGCACCTCTACGATCTGCAGGAAGAAACCGGCGGATTCACTGCCTTCATCCCCTGGAGCTTCCAGCCCCAGCACACCGCCCTGGGCGGCCGCCGCTGGGACGAAGCGACAGCAGTCGAGTATCTGAAGGTACTGGCGATCTCGCGGATTTATTTATCTAACTTTGTCAATGTGCAATCCAGCTGGGTAACGCAGGGTCTGAAAGTCTGCCAGATGGGCCTCCGCTTCGGCGGCAATGACGTCGGCTCTGTGATGCTGGAAGAAAACGTAGTCCGCGCGGCTGGCGTAACCAACTGCACGACAGAAGAAGAACTGCGCCGCATCATCCGCGACGCCGGCTTTCGCCCGGCACAAAGAGATACGTTGTACCGACAGTATTTCTTGAATTAATAGAATGGATCCTCTGTGTCCCTCTGTGACCTGTGGTCGAAGTTAATTTCATGGCCTACCCGATCAGAACCTGTGTCGTTTGCGGCGAAGAATTCGAATTGAAGCCCGGCAAGCCCGGCTTCGCCAACCGCTGTCCGTCGTGCAGCGAAGAAGACGGCAATCCCGGCGCTCCAGCCTCGGACGGCTGGAAGTCCGACAAAGGCGCCAACGCCGCCCGCCGCGAAGCGATGAAGAATCTGCTCTACCGCAAAGACAGCTGAGAGCGGAGCCGCGCTGTCCAGCCGGGAGTCTCCGCCCGTTGCCTGGCAGCTTAGCGAGAACGCGAGGCTTTTGAACGGCTGCGAGGCGGGACGCCCTCGCGACAACCGGCAGGTTGCCGAGCCCTACTGCTTCAGAATCCACCCCGCCATCTTCTCCAACGCCACCGGCGACATCGTCTCCTCAATCTGCGCGTACTCCGCCGGAGACCCCGTCTTCGCCGTCTGGAACAAATGATTCAGCCCCGGCAGTTCGTCAATCTCAAAGTGTTTGTTGCCCGCTTCCTCGAGAGCCTTGCGAATCGCCGGCAGATTCTGATCCGGCAGCACCTGCTTATCGAGCGACCCATTCAGCGCCAGCACCGGACAGGTGACTCTCCGCAGCGCTGTGGCCGGATCATAGGCCAAGAAATAGCGGAACCACACCGACCTGAACTGCTTGATCTCCATCCCGATCTGCGCCTCGGTTCCTTGGCCAGCCATCTTTTCGCGGATTTCCTTTTCGAGCACCGCCTGATCGTTCTCCGTCTCAATCAGATGAACAATCTCCCGTTGCATGGCCGCTCTCTTCGCCGCATCATCCGGTTTCTTTCCGTTCGCGATGTCGATCGCCTCTCCCTGTGCCACGATCACCTGATCGCCCGGCACACCTGTTCCCGCCATCATCACAATGAACACCACATCCTGGTTGCGGGCCGCGACCATGGGGGCGATCACCCCGCCCTCACTGTGCCCAATTAATCCAATTTTGTGCGGATCGATCTCGGAGCGCGTCTTGAGATAAGCCAAGCCCGCCTCGGTATCGGTCGCGAAGTCCGCCGTCGTTGCCTGCGAGAAAACTCCCGTCGACTTGCCCACCCCTCGATCATCCGCCCGCAGCACGGCAATTCCGTGCCGCGTCAGGTAGTCCGACAATATCAGAAACGGTTTGTGCCCCAACAAACTCTCGTCGCGATCCTGCGGACCCGAGCCGGTAATCAGAACCACTGCGGGGAACGGTCCCTTGCCCTGCGGAATCGTGAGTGTCGCGGCCAAAGTGACACCCTGCACTTTGTTTTCGTAGGAGACATCCTCCTCGTGATAGGGATACGGCCTCACCGGATTCTGCGGGCGCTTCACTTCCAGCTCCGCCTCGCTCTTGAGCGGCTTCAGCACCAGCGGCAATGGTCCAAGGCCCTGCGTCCACTGGCCTTCGATCGACGAGCCATCCGCCGAGATCTTCCCCGCAAACACTCCGCCAATGTTATCTACCTCGATCCGCAACGATGCGCCATCGCGTTTTACCGCCGAGGCATCGAGCCCTTTTACTCCCTGGTCGGGACTGTCGAGCGTCGCCTTCAGCCCCTCGTTGGTATTCATGATCCGAAAAACCACCCGGAGCTTGCCGGCCCCCGTATCGAGCGATCCCAGCCACGCTCCATCAATGTCCGACGGCGCCACCGCTTTGTGCTCGACCTCGGCCTGATCCTTCGCCCGTTTAAGAACGAGAGGTACTTCAGTCCCTCCCTGCGACCAGGTCCCGGTAATCGACTGAAGATCGGTCGCGATCTTTCCGGAATACACGCCGCCGATCTGCTTGGCCTCGATCTTCAGCGATGCCCCATCGCGCGTGACGCCCGTTGTCGGCAACCCTTTCCCGTTCTGATCGGGGCTGTCCATCGTCGCGATCAATCCGTCTTCTGTGTTGCTGATATGAAACACCACCCGCAGCTTCGATGTTCCGGTATCGAGCACGCCTTCCCATGTCCCATCAATATCGGAGGGCTTGGCCAGCTTGTGTTCGGCCTTGACCGGAGACGTGGCGCGCTTGAATTCGAGCGGCAAGTCCTGGCCTTGCGACCACTTCCCCGAAATCGTTTTTCCATCAGCCGCGACCTGGCCTGAGTACGTCCCTTGAACTGCCGGCACATCGAGATTCAGCTTGGAATCTTTCAAGGTGACCGAGCTCACCGGAATTCCATTGGCTCCCTGATCAATGCTGTCGAGCGTGGCCTTGAGCGCGCCGTCCGCGCCTTTGGTGATATGCAGGACCAGACGCAACTGCGCCATGCCCGTGTCGAGCGTGCCTTGCCAATCACCGACGATGTCCTGCCCATGAGCCAGGCAGCCGACGAGAAAAACCACTGCTACCGCGATCCAACGCTTCATAACTCCTCCTTACCTTTCACGCTTTCGCCGTGGAGGCAGCCTCAGTTCTTCACCGCATCCGCAGCTTTTGCTTTTGTCCTCTTCAGTACGAGCGGAAGATTCTGGGATCCATCACTCCAGTCTCCGGTGATGCTGTCGGGACCCTTGCCGATCTTGCCCTGGAAAGTGCCACTGATCTGGTTCATCGCCACCTTGAATCGTTTGATCATGAATGCGGGCCTCCCGGCATCTGCAGTTCACAAAACCCGATGATCACACGCGAGTCCGTCGGCTCGAAGTTCCGTGGCGTTGAGTTCGTCGATCGAACGCTCGAGGCGACGGGCAGCGTGCAAGTTCAGCTGCCAGGTGCCGACAAACACGACCACAAAAAACACATTGAACAGCACCCACCGCACCCAACCGATGGGATGAGGGAAGGCGAAGGACACGTTCAGCGCGAGGTATCCGGGAACCAGGGGAGCGAGGTACCACGACCAGACATCCCTGAGGAGATCGCGCTGGCGCTCGAGTTCAGAACGGAAAAACTCCAGGCAGTTCGAACTGCCCATATCGGCAGGCATGGTTTTGGGCATACCTTTCCGCCGAAGCTGGATAAGGACCCAAATCATTCCCGCGACGAACAGGCCCCACGCAATGCGCAGCGGGATCTCCGGAGTCTTGACGAAGAGATAGCTGAACCAGACGATTACGATAAGCGCAGCAATTGATTCCCGAAGATTTCTGCGCAAAACTTTGCGCTCGAACTTTCCGGCGCGAAGACGGAGCGCTTCCGCCGACATTTTCGTGCCCTCTACGGGCTGCGATTGCCAGATTTGTTGCGGGTGGTCGAGAATTTCCTTCATGAGCGTACGGCTCCCTGCTGGAACCAGCGCGCCAGCACGGTCTTAATGCGATGAATCTTGGTGGCCACGTTGCTGGGCGAGAGTCCCGTGATCTCTCCGATCGAAGCGGCGTCGAGCCCCTCCAGATACGACAGGATTACGTGCCGGTCGAGCGGCTTCAGCCGCTGAATCAGACTGAGCAGCCGATCGAGGGCCTGGCCCCGGTCCGCCGCTGCCGGCCCGCCGTTCATGTCGGGAAGGTTTTCCAGTTCTTCCAGCCCGACCAGCGCCGGCATTTGCGCGCGCCGTTGCCGAATGACATGCGAGGCACCCACGTTGTGCGCCACGCGGTAAATCCATGTCCGCAGCGAGCACCGCCCGTCAAACCCCTCGAAGCTCCGCCACAGCGCGACATGAATGTCCTGCAGCAGATCGCGCCGCAGATCGGCATCGGCTTCGTAAGCACGAGCGAGTCGTTCGAGCGCCGCGCCGTAGGTGCTCGCGGCCTCCTGGTAGAGCTCGTCGCGTGTGGACGCCGCCGCCGGAATCACCCCAACCATGCTCACGTCAATTGCGCTCACATCTAGGTAGTCAACCGAATCACAACTTTCTTACATCAGGTTCCGGGTGCCCCGTTTCCCGCGCGTTTTCTGCGCGCCAGAAGCGGGGATTTCTGTAACTCGAGCCGGGAACTACGAATTTAATTCCCCGCGCCGTTCCAATTGCTTGTAGAAGACAAGCGAGTACACAGCAGGCACCAGCGGCCCCGCCACCACAATCGCAATCGGCAGCCAAAATGGAGCCCGCAAGCCCACTCCAATCAGTCCCAGCAATCCGGAAGCAACAAAGGTCTTCGCCGCCAGCCGATGCGTCTGGTTCCACACCCGTTCGCTGGCAATCGTCCACGGAGTACGCACCCCCACGTAGAAATTCCGCCGCACTTTGCCCAGCACGTTTCCGATCAGCGCCACCAGCAGACAAACCCCTCCCGCAATCGCACGGCTGATATCGAGCGTCCAACCCATTCCCGCCGCCAGCTGCAGAGCGTGCGTGTAACACAGCATGGCCAGAATCACGACCATGATGTAGAGATAGGTCGAGCGAAACGAATCGATTTCAAAGTGCTTCGGCGAGAGCCACGGCAGGACCGCGAACAACAACATCATCCCCGCCATGATCCCCGGATTCACCGCGAACAGAGTCCACTTCGCGCTCCACCCGTTGACGTTGCCCTGGGCATCCCAATGCACCGGCACCACAGCCGGCAGATGCGGATACAGCACAGCCGTAGCCACCAGGACAACCGTGATCAGCCCCATGCCAACGATGTAGTAAATCCTTGTTCTCATAAACTCACTCCTAATCCGTTTGTCATACCGACGCGTGAGCTTGAGGAACCACGAGAAATCTGTTTTTCCCGCCGGACTCGAAACTTGCCGGGTACCCGACCCTTCTGCGCGTTTTGTGCGAGAAGGTGGGGATTTTGTGTTCTACGCTTTTTCCCGATGGTTCTTCGATCCCGGGTTCTCCTCACCCCGGATCAGATCCATCGCCCACGCCATTACGTCCTGCACCACCGTGGTATTCAGCCCATACCAGATCGTCTGCCCCTCGCGGCGGCTCGTGAGCAGATCGGCCTCCTTCAGCACGGCAAAGTGATGCGACATTGTCGGCTTGGTCATATCAAACCTCTCCGCCAGATCCCCCGCCGTCATCTCCCCGCGCCGCAGCAACCGCAGAATCTCCCGCCGCGTTGGATCCGCCAGAGCTTTGAATGTCGCATTGGAAGAAGGAGCCATATTTAGATCGTCATATAATTAGACTATCATCGAAATATATTCCGATGCAGAAAATAAGTCAACTACTGAAAAGAGGCTGCACGTTGCGACCTGGAATTCACTTGGCCGAGCTTTCAAAAGCTTAAAATCGTGGCATGAGAAAGAAAAAAGTGATTGGGCTCAATACTTTACCGCTAATGCGCTCGCATCCACCGTGAGCGCAAGACGGTCAGCGAGCAAGTGGATACTTCAGCCTGCGGCGGCGTCCGCTCTGGCGATTACACATTGTTCACTTGGAAAGCGTGTACAGAACTACAATCCCGATTTCCTGAAGGCGCACGAAGGGGAGGGAAGCGCGCTGTATCTCGGCGAAGGCAAACACAAGAGCCTGCAGCTTCCGGAAATCGCTGACCCCGAAGAACACAGGAAAGTACAACCCAACCCTTTCCCCTAAGTCCACCTTCGTACTAACATGGCCAGAACAGTCTGCTTGGAGGACGACCATGCTGCGTTGCCAACGAGCGCTTCTGATCATGTCCGTTCTTCTGATCGCTTCGGGCCTTTGCGCTCAGCAGGCCGAGCGCGCGCTAGAGCTCGCTCAGGAGGCCGAGCGCGCGCAACAGGCTGATCTGCTGGCGCGCTTGTCGTATGAGACTTCCGTCGGAGCGGCAGTCGAGCGCGTGTGCATCGCGGTTTCACGCCATGGGGAGTACCGCATGGTTAGCAAGATGGCGGGCGCGGAAATGGCGCGAGTACGAGGAAAGATGCCGGAGGATCAGCTGAAGCAACTGACGAAGCTGCTGGAGTCGTCCGACTTTCGATCGCTCGCCGGAAATCACGCCGGCCTGATTCGTCAGCGCGCCGAGAGTTTCACCGCGGAAATTGGTCCGGGAGAGGGACAGGTTTCGGGTCGAGACGAGATCGTTGTCCCACGGCCGCGTCGCCTGGAGTGGCTAAACGCTGACGGCGAAAGCCCATTTCCGCCTCCGATTGCCAAAGTCGCCGGATGGCTCGAGCATTTCCAGCCAAGGGAAGCGAAGCCTTTCGTCTACGCGGAATTTCCCGATGTGTGCCCATCCGGCGGACTGCGCTTCGTCCAACCTACGGTGGCTTTCAACCCGCACCCTTAGATTCGAAGTGCAAGATTCAGCCTGCCAAAAACAAAGCCCAGTTCCAGGAACTGGGCTCGAGGAAATAGAACAAGGCTAATGCGCCATGCTGCCGCTCTTGCACGTCTTGGAGATGTGCTTGACGGAGCTGACATCGAGCGTCATTTCCTGGCTGCCAGCACCGCCGGCCGAGGCCGTTCCCGAGCTTTCGGTGCCAGTGATCTTAACTTCGTGGCCAACGTGTTCGGCAAGTTTTGAAGTGTCGCCGATCAGCTCGAACGTTTTCCCCTGCATGTCGGTGAGCATGTATTTTCCGTCGGAGCTGCTCAGACAGCCCTCAACCGTGTGAGCGCCGGCGCCACCCCTTTTTGGCGAAGTGGTCGTCGAATCTTGCGCGGCCACCCAGGAAACGCCCAGCAGCAGCACACAGAGTAAAACTAGTTGTCGCATAGGAACCTCCACATCTTTAATCTTTATCTTTTGCCTTACACAACTTTCGCTTCAACTTGCTCGGTCACAGATGCGCAACGCACCGCAGTGACTGAGACAAGATCTCTCTCCCTCAATCTCTCAACCTTCGATCCGCGTGACAATACAGGTTTCGCCTGACTTACGCCCGGCAAGGTTTCTCGCCGGGCACTGATCGGCCCACTTTTTCCTCGCATAACTCCTTTCATAACAATCGGTTGCTTGCGAATCCAGGAGCCGATCGTATACATCTAATGAAATGAGAGAGCACCTCTCAAGGAGGGGAAGTCATGAAGCAGGCTAGATGGAAAACGATGGCCGGAAGCTTGTTTCTGGCAGCGCTTCTGTCTGTGCCCGCGTGGGGAGCCGATACGGACTACAGACACACGGCGATGCCGGGGACGTTGAACTACGTCGAGGGTCAGGCATCAATGAATGATCAGGCGCTCGGCACGAAGTCGGTGGGGAACGCGGAACTCGAGAACGGGCAGATTCTTGAAACAGGAAACGGCAAGGCTGAAATTCTGCTGGCGCCGGGAGTGTACTTGAGAATCGGCGACAACAGTTCGATCAAGATGGTCTCGACGAGCTTGACGAACACGGAAGTCGCACTCGATCGCGGCGAGGCTATGCTCGAAGTGGATCAGATCTATCCGCAGAACAACATTCACATCAGCCAGCCCGGAGCCGACACGCGAGTCTTGAAACCCGGTTTGTACGACTTCGACGCTGCGAATGAGCGGGTGCGCGTGTTCGAAGGTAGGGCGATCGTCTCGGCGAACGACCGCAACACGAACGTGAAGAAAGGTCATGAGCTTGCGCTCAACAGCGACAAGCTGAAGACTGAGAGCTTCAACACGAACCAGGTCACCGGGAACGATGACTTGTATCGCTGGAGCAGCCTGCGATCCGAGTACTTGTCCGAGGCCAACGTCGACACAGCCCGATTGTACTTTGCCGATGGATGGTATGGCCCAGGATGGTGGGGACCGGGATGGTATTGGGACCCGTGGTTCGCGGGCTACACCTTCATTCCTGGCGGGGGATTCTTCTATAACCCGTTTGGCTGGGGATTCTACTCGCCGCTGTTAGCGTGGAGGGCACCGTATTTTGTCGGGGTGCACGGTTTTCAACACTTCGACGGAACGCGTCCGGTCGCCATCGGGCGCGGGTTTAACAGCCATGCGGTCACCAGCTTTGATGGAGGTGCGGCTGGATTCCATGGCGGCGCCGCTGGATTCGGTGGTGGAGCCACGATGCATGCTGGCGGATTTGGCGGATTCCACGGCGGTGGCGGAGGCTTCCGTCGCTGACCACAACATCCGAGTAACAATAGAGGCGCGCGCCAGCGCGCCTCAATCTTTTTGTGGGTACACTGTTCGAGGTCGGACTTTAGTTAGAAGTGGTGAGTCTCAACCACTTCTGAACCTGCGTCCGCGGCTTTTGTCTCATCGGCGTGGATTTTGCCATCCTCATCGGCATAGAACCAACGATGTTGCGCATCCGGCGCTTTGGGCGTCAAGGTGAGAGCGTAGGTGTCCGTCTTTCCCCTGTAACCCACGGTGTAGTCTCCGCGGTCGGGATTGACCATGCGTTGGGTGAACGTCCCGGAGTGCACCAGTTGGGAGAGCGAGTTCGCGTAGTGGCCATATCGCTTTTTGAATCCGACCTGGGCGCGCATGACAACGCGCATGAAGGCCAGCGCCGCCGCTTCCGAGTCGGAGCGAGCCGGATCGCCGTGAAACTTGGGAGTGTACCCGGGCGCTGTGCTTTGAGGAGCAGGACTAGGAGCTGGTTCGGTTTGCTGCGCCCAGAAGGGCGTCGCCAGAGCGAAAATCAGAACGAACAAAGTGGATCGCTTCATTCCCTGTAGGTCTCCGAAACAAAAACTTCTCGAGTGCACTGCCAAATCGTAGTGCGGCAAGCATTTTCCCATGTTACTCCCGTAGTTTCCCTTCGGTCACCTTCTCTTTCGATTGGGTCCGGTTATTACGTTCCCGGTAGGTCGCGTAACCTTCATCGATCGCGAGAAGGAAGTTCTCGACATGCTGGTTGCGGGACGCTCGAACAAAGAGGTTGGCGCTCAGCTTGGCATTAAGGAGCGCACGGTGAAGGTGCAATAGCCAGTGCGCAAATCAGCAGTGGTGAGCCATGAGACAATACCGAACCTGGTCGTTCATTGCTCATGAGCTGTCCCGCCTAAGTATCGGACTTGAAACTCGGGAACTTCAGTTCACTTACCTTCGTAATCTTGTTGGAAAATTCCGAGGCAAAGCGTACTCGTTTCACCTACCACAGAACCTATCGTCACTGCTTTCAGCTCCGCATTTGTTTTGTCCCGAGCTGCGAGCTCCGGGCAGTCCCAAGAAACTTCCTCGATCGGTTGATCGCCGGTGATTGGCGGCTCCGCCGCTGCGGACCATCTCCCGTCAACATCGAACCTTACCTGCTTCGTTTACAATCCAAGAACCAGATTCCAGACCTTTTGTGGTGAGGAACATGAAAAAACTCGCGTTGTTGATGCTCGCCGTGTCGCTGTGCTCTCTTGCCGCTGTTGCGGATGATCAGCCGAAGGAATCGAAGGCCTCGGATCGGGTGCAGGCGGCCGCCGATGTGCTGAACGAAATCCAGTCTGCGCCGGATTCGGGCATTCCCGCAGAGATTCTAGGGCGGGCAGAGTGCGTGGCCGTCGTTCCATCGATGCTGAAAGGAGGATTCATCGTGGGCGCGAAGTACGGGCGGGGACTGGCCAGTTGCCGTACTCCCAAGGGATGGAGTGCGCCGGCATTTTTCGTCGTGAGCGGAGGCAGCTTCGGCTTTCAGATCGGCGGACAGGCGGTTGATCTAGTCATGCTGATCATGAACAACGATGGCATGCAGCACCTGTTATCGAGCCAGTTTGCACTCGGGGCGGATGCCTCGGTGGCCGCGGGCCCGGTGGGACGCCACGCCGAGGGCAATACCGATTGGAAGATGCGAGCCCAGGTCCTGACGTACTCGCGTGCCCGTGGCGTTTTTGCGGGTGTGAGCTTGAATGGCGCGGTCATAAAGCAGGACAAGGACAGCACCCGCGAGTTTTATGGGCATATGGTGACGTTCAAAGCAGCCTTGACTGGTGAAGCGGATCCCCCTGCGCAGGCGAATGTATTCCTGACGACTCTGGCGAAGTGGGCGCAGCAAGCGTCGAAGTAGCGACGAGCTCGGAGCCCCGGGCTGCGATCTCCGAGCTGGTTTGTAATTCAATTCCGGTGTTTCTTGGATGAGTTCTCCGACAACAGCTCCTCCCTTGGCCGGATCCGTGCTGGGTTCGGTGGGGAGCGACTTTGTGATTGCCGAGTGGAAAGATGCGGGGGGACCTGCGGGGCCGCCACGCTGGATTGCTCCGCTCCATTTGCATCGCAAAGATGACGAGGCCTGGTATGTGCTGGAAGGCACGCTTTGCGTTCGCGTCGGCAAGGATGTGGTGGAGGCGCGGGCGGGGTCGGCGGTGTTCGTGCCGCGGGGGACGGTGCACACCTACTGGAATCCGGGGCCGGGACTGGTGCGCTATCTGATCGTGATGACGTCGAATGTGTATTCGCTCATTCAGGGCATACATGCGATGACAGACCGGTCTCCGGCGGCGCTGGCGGCGCTGTTCGAGCGGCATGACTCGGAGCTGGTGCGGGACTGAGCTGTCGGCATCACAACCAGCCACTAGCGGAGTCCCGGCTTTGTTGAACGCCTGATGCCGCGATTTGATTGCGGAATGAGCGCCCTCGCATGGTAGATTGACGCTTCCCTGATGCGGCGAAAATTGGAATACGCGGCGGCCTGGCCGTTCATCAAGATCCTGGGCATTCTGCCGCGATCTCTTTCCCGGGCCTTCGCGATTTTTCTCTCCCAAATTGTTTATCTGCTGCATGCCAAGTTGCGGCGCGTGGGGATGCGGAATCTTCGGATGGCATTTCCGGAGAAGAGTGATGCCGAGCGGAAGCGGATTTTGCGGGGAGTGTTCATATCGCTGGGGCGGGAGCTGGCCGAGTTGTGCCAGTTTCCGCGCTATTCGCTCAAGAACGTCGACCAGGTAGTGGTGTACGACGGGCTGGAGAATTACGAGCGAGCTTATGCCCGCAAGAAGGGAGTGCTGTTCTTAACGGCGCATTTCGGCGGATGGGAGCTGTCGGCGTTTGTGCATTCGCTGCACGGGCACTGGCTGCATATCGTGATGCGGCCGATGGACAATCCTTATCTCGATCACCTGCTGCAGGGCTATCGCACCATGCACGGAAATAAAGTCGTGCCCAAGGACGATTTCATACGCGGGCTGCTGGCGGCGATGAAGGCAGGTGAGGGTGTGGGTATATTGATGGACACGAATATGACTCCGCCGCAGGGGATCTTCGTGGATTTCTTCGGCATTCCCGCCTGCACGGCGAGCGGACTGGCGCGCATTGCGATGCGCACCGACGCAGCGGTGGTTCCCGGGTTCACGATTTGGGATGAATCGATGGCGAAGTACCGGCTGCGATTTGATCCGGCGATGGAGTTAGTGCGCACGGGGAATCTGGAGGCGGACATCAAGGAGAATACTCAGAGGTTCACGAATGTAGTTGAGGATTATGTGCGGCGGTATCCGGACCAGTGGCTGTGGGTGCACCGGCGGTGGAAGACACGGCCGGAAGGGCAGCCGCCGCTCTATTGATCAGCTCCCAGAACCGCATCAGCAACGAATGCGCTTCAAGCGTTCACCTGGATGAGCGAGCCCAGCATGAGGACAGCCATGTCAGCGAAGGCTCCCAGAGTGAACCCCAGCAGGAACCTCATCGCACCGCCCTCCGTGGTTTCCGCCGGCACCGAGGCGCGCTTGGAGACGATCGTGCCCGCCCAATCGTCGCCGTGGCGTTTCTGCCGGGGATCGTCTCTCATGGCGGCATAGCCAATGACGCCGAGAAACAGTTGGTCGACGAAATAGCCGAGTTCACGGATGATGGCGGATTGCAGACGGCATGGAGAGCCATCGTCCGCGACGACCCGCATGGAGAGCAGCAGTTTGCCCAGCGTGCTTCCAGAAACGCTGGTGCAGATGACGTGATAGGCGAAGGAGCCGAACACTCCGAACAGGAAAAGAGGCCACGACATGTGCGAGATGCGGCGCAGAACCCAGAGGGGAGGCCGGCCCCCGGCCGCGATGCTCAGTAAGACGCCGAAGATGATTCCCGCGATGATTCCGAGCAGACGGTGAACGACGAGATCGATTCCCCGGGAGAGCGCTCTCGGCCAGAAACCGACGCCGCGAAGGCCGGTTTCCACATATTGGTTGAGGGACGGCAGGACGAGGCTGCCTGAGAAAGATGAACTGAGAGCAAGAGCCGAACCCGCTGCGCCCAGCGCCGCCGGATCGAACTTCACGCGGTAGTAAGTTGCCCCGGGATCGCCGCCTTTCCCTCTGCCCCAGCTGGGTCGGAGTCGATAAAACGCCTCCACTTGCTCCTGCCAATCCCGCCAATCGGAAAGTCCCGTAACCGAGACTTGAGTCCGCGTCTTGAACCCGAGAACGTTGTCGAGGCTTGATCCCAGCTCGGGCTGGTCGGAGTCTTTCGTGAATCCGACGACCAAACCGCCACGTTCGGAAATAACTTGTAACGCCGCATCCCAGAATTCAGTTACTGTAAGCATTCGTGTTTTCCGCTGGCACTCTCGTCAAGGGCATCATTGGCAGCGAGAATCTGCCGGATCGCTCCTTACGGCGGTGGATATCGTAAGCGAGAGCTGTAGCGGCGTCAACGGGAAGAGGGCTGGCAGGAAGGGCGATAGGACAGTGGCACCCGGTGAAGCCACAGACCTCACTTCAGCACCAGTTTCGAACGGGTACGGAAGAGGCGGTAGTTGGAATACGTGTGCGTTTCGCGAAGGACATCTCCATACAGGTTCGAAATGACTACGACTTCACGCGGCAACCACAGAGGCGACGGCAGGTCGGCAATGCGGGTCTCGGCGAAGTGAACATCAGAAGTGAGCTGGCCGAGCGGCACTCCCGGTGGAGGTGCCAGAATCTCCATCCGCAGGCGTAAAATCTTGAAATCTACGGGATCCACCCAGGCCACTCCCTGCATGAAAACTTGAAATAAACTGCGGTCGAAATAAACCTTCGAGGGCAGAGGAACGCGTCCCGGCTTCTGCGCAAACGCCACCACTACGGTCCAGTGTCGGTCTATCTTTTGTTTGCCCAGATAGCGGAATTCAGATTGTTTCCGGTTTGAGGGGTGGAAATTCAGCCAGTCGTTGACGAAACCCTGCGATGATGGTCCATCCTCCGAGTGTGCCACCGACTGGCTGGCGGTGGTGAGCGCCGGCAGAGAGGTTGGATCCGCCGACGAGTCGGCCGTTGTGGCCTTCTCGACCATGTCGGTCTGAAAATTCTCTCCGGTTCTCACGTCCACCCGATACTCGTCGAAGACCCGCCCCAGTGAACGTGTCGCATGTTGCAGGACCAGAAAGGAAAAATCCTGCCGTGATTTGATTCCACCACGGACGGTGAGGACTTCCTCGTGGGAAATGAGGTTGGGTGTTTTGTTGGCGATCTGGACGACCTCAACTCCGATTTTGTCCAGGAGCGCGGTGAGCTGCGACTGATCGCTTTCGGGCTTGAGGTGAGTTAGTTCCGGAACGGCGTGCTCGAGATCAGCAATTGAACACGAAGTAAAGTTTGGAATCTTTATTTCGGAAAAGTTGGAAACAGACGGAGCAGGAGTAGCGCTGGCGGGCTGGACTGGGATCTTTGTCCACTCCGG
>Ga0123356_10002404_pt1 | contig 20028 bp, 23 predicted proteins | sample TergutEmb28metaG_2_FD_92546 | JGI IMG/M metagenome (GOLD analysis project Ga0123356, IMG submission 92546) | Embiratermes neotenicus P3 segment gut microbial communities from Petit-Saut dam, French Guiana - Emb289 P3 | ecosystem: Host-associated > Arthropoda: Insects > Digestive system > Gut ... | reverse complement strand
TTTTTTGCCCAAATAGGCAACTTTCAGCTCCTGCAGGGCTTCGGTGTCGATGCAGGCCGCGATACGCGCCAGGGCCTCTTTTTGCAGGGCTGCTAATTGTTCGAACATATTCTTTCCTCCATATTATGACGGGCGCGGCAAGCGGCGCCCCTACTATTATGATGGGCGCGGCGAGCGGCGCCCCTACTATTATGATGGGCGCGGCAAGCGGCGCCCCTACTAAACAAAATGCCTTTCATCCAGAGGACGAAAGGCATGCAAACTAACCTTAATAGAACCACTACCTTCAATTCTATTCCTCGTCGTCATCCTCGATATCGTCGTCATCTTCCAAATCTTCGTCATCATCGTCTTCATCATTGTTGATAAAGACTACAGCGTCGCAGATGGGGCAGGTCACTTCGATCAAATCATCCTCATACAGTATAGAGGAATCAAAGCATACATGTTCATGACAGTTGGGGCATTCTATTTCTACATAGTCCTCTTCTTCGTCCAGATCGTCATCCTCGTCCTCTTCATAAAAATCATCTTCAAGGTCGGACAAATCACCGTCTATGCTCTCCACGTATTCCTCCAAATCCTCCTGCGCCTCACGCAGATAGGCCATATGCTCCGTAACATCCTCCAGTAAATCGAGGATTCCGGAAATAATCTTGCCCTCTTTGGAATCATCCAAACCCATGCCATCCGCCAAACCCTGTAAATAAGCGACCTTTTGCTGCAAACCTTTCATGGGAAATCCCCCTTTCAAATCGACCGTTTATTGTTCAAGGCAAAATGCCAGCCCAGCTTAAAATGGGTCAAGCGCGTTCTATATAATCGCCGGTTTTGGTATTCACGCGTATTTTGTCGCCCACATTGATAAAGAAAGGAACACGCACCACCGCCCCTGTTTCCAGGGTAGCCGGCTTATTGCCGCCGGAAGCGGTATCGCCCTTGATGCCGGGCTCTGTCTCCACCACTTCCAGTTCCACCTGTCCGGGCAGATCCACACCGATGATATTGCCCTGGAATGTCAATATGGAGATATGCATATTCTCTTTGAGAAAATTTTTGGATTCGGTGATTTGCTCCTCGGTAAGCAGGGTTTGCTCATAGTTTTCCGTGTCCATGAACACATAATAAGTGCCGTCATGATATAGGTATTCCATTTCGCGGCGTTCCAAATGCGCCTTAGGCAGTTTCTCGCCGGCATTGAAGGTACGTTCCACCACGGCGCCGGTACGCATATTTTTCATCTTCGCGCGCACGAATGCCGAACCCTTACCGGGTTTTACATGCTGGAAATCCACTACCACATAGGCGTCGCCATCAATTTCTACAGATACGCCGGTTTTAAAATCATTGGTAGATATCAAAATTATCCCTCCGCAACATCTTAACTTATATCTATTTTAACATATGTTATTGAATTTGCCAATAAAAATATACGAAATACAATAAAAATTAGCATAAGGACCGCTATAGTGGCAGTCCTTATACAAATTGTAACTTTAACATGTAATGTCTAGCGGCGTATTTCCTTGATACGCGCCGCTTTACCGGTAAGGTTACGTAAATAATAAAGCTTGGCGCGGCGCACCTTGCCATGACGTTTCACCACGATTTTATCAACGCGCGGCGAATGCAAGGGGAAAGTACGTTCCACGCCCACGCCATAGGCTACGCGGCGCACGGTAAAGGTTTCGCGTATGCCGCCGCCCTTTATCTTGATAACCACGCCCTCAAACATTTGTATACGTTCGCGGCTGCCTTCCACCACCTTCACATATACCTGCACGGTATCGCCGGGGCGGAAGGCCGGAATATCGGTTTTCAGTTGTTCGCGTTCTATGGCGTCGATCAAATTTGCCACATTGATTCCTCCTTTTTCGGCGGCTGTTCATTCCCGGCATTATTCACGCTGCGCGGCAGAGGACCAGCCCAAAAGTCACAAAACAAATTATAACATGAAGCTCAGGACTATGCAAGCATTTTTAACAAATATTTGTGGAATTTTCTTTTCTTTTCCCTTGCATTTACCTATATTATCGGTTATTATATTAGGTGGCACAAAATACACACGGCGTGGTTTGGCCGCCCCAGTGCCGGTTACGGTGGGCGGAGCTTGTAAACGCCGGAGGAAAAACAAAGGAGGATATTTTTTATGGCAGTTATCTCAATGAAACAACTTCTGGAAGCGGGGGTGCATTTCGGCCATCAAACGCGCCGTTGGAACCCCAAAATGGGTAAGTATATCTTTACCGAACGCAATGGCATCTATATTATCGACCTGCAAAAGACCGTGCATAAAGTGGACGAAGCCTATCAGTTTGTCCGCGGCGTGGCCGGGGAAGGCAAATCGGTGTTGTTCGTGGGCACCAAAAAACAGGCGCAGGATTCCATCAAGGAGGAAGCGTTGCGTTGCGGCCAGTTCTATGTCAATGAACGCTGGCTGGGCGGCATGCTCACCAATTTCCATACCATACAGAAGCGTATTGATTATTTACGCTCCCTGGAGCGGATGGAAAGCGACGGTACCTTTGAAAAGTTGCCGAAAAAAGAAGTAGCCAAGCTGCGCGCGGAAAAAATCAAGCTGGAACGCTTCCTGGGCGGCATCAAGGATATGCACCGCCTGCCCGGCGCGCTGTTCGTGGTGGATCCGCGCAAGGAACGCATCGCGGTGGCGGAAGCGCGTTTACTGAAAATCCCTATCGTCGGTATCGTCGATACCAACTGTGATCCGGATGAGATCGATTATGTTATCCCCGGCAATGACGACGCTATCCGCGCCGTAAAGCTGTTGGCCGCCAAGATGGCGGACGCTGTTATCGAAGCCCGCCAGGGTATGGACAGCGCGCCGGCCGCGGATGAAGAGCCGGCGTATGGAGAAGATATTGCGGAAATAGCAGAGTAAACGGTACAATACAGACCGGTAAATGTTAATGAATATAAAAAGGAGTGTAAATGATGGCGGATATAAGCGCACAAATGGTAAAAGACCTGCGTGAAAGAACCGGCGCGGGCATGATGGATTGTAAAAAAGCATTGTCGGAAGCGGACGGCGATATGGAAAAAGCCGTGGATTATTTGCGGGAAAAAGGCTTGGCGGCGGCGGCGAAAAGAGCCGGGCGCGTGGCTGCCGAGGGTTTGGTGGAATCCTATATCCATGGCGGCGGGCGCATCGGCGTACTGGTGGAAATCAACTGCGAAACCGATTTCGTGGCCAAAATGCCGGAATATAAGGAGTTTTGCCGCGATATCGCCATGCAGGTAGCCGCGTCCAGCCCCGAATATGTACGCCGTGAAGACGTACCGCAAGAGGTTATAGAGCATGAGCGCGCTATAGCCCGCGCCCAGGCTTTGAACGAAGGCAAACCGGAAAAAATAGTAGATAAAATAGTAGATGGCCGCATAGAGAAGTATTTTAAGGAAGTATGCCTGCTGGAACAGGTATTCATCAAAGATAATGATAAAATCGTGCAACAGATACTGACGGAAAAAATAGCAAAAATAGGCGAAAACATCTCCATACGCCGCTTTGCCCGTTTTCAGGTAGGCGAAGGCATAGAAAAAAAACAAAGCAACCTAGCCGAAGAAGTAGCCGCAATAACAATGCATAATGCATAATGCATAATGCATAATGCATAATGCATAATGCATAATGTGAAATGCGTAGTGCATAATGCGTAGTGCGTAGTGCGTAATGCGTAATGCGTAATGCGTAGTGCGTAATGCGTAATGCGTAGTGCGTAATGTGTTTTTAATTATGAATTATGCATTATGAATTATGAATTAAAAAAACAGGGGTGATTTGGTGGAGCAGCCTAGGTATCAGCGGGTGGTATTGAAAATCAGCGGCGAGGCTTTGGCCGGCGAGGCCAGCTATGGTTTGGAGCATCAGACTCTTAACAATATCGCCATGCAGTTACGCGAGGTAAATGCCTTGGGCGTTCAGGTGGCCATTGTGGTGGGCGGCGGTAATATCTGGCGCGGTATAGCCGGCAGCGATCAGGGTATGGATCGCGCCACCGCCGATTATATGGGCATGCTGGCCACGGTGATAAACGCGCTGGCTTTGCAGGATGCCCTGGAAAAGGCGGATGTGCCTTCGCGGGTGCAAACCGCCATTGAGATGCGCGAGGTGGCGGAACCTTATATACGCCGCCGCGCCATCCGCCATTTGGAGAAAAACATCGTGGTTATTTTCGCCGCCGGCACCGGCAACCCCTATTTTTCCACCGATACCTCCGCCGCCTTGCGCGCCGCGGAAATCGGCGCGGAAGTGATACTGATGGCCAAAAAGGTGGACGGTATTTACGACAGCGACCCGCGTTTGAACCAATCCGCTCACCTGTATCAGCGTTTAAGCTATATGGAAGTGCTTAACATGGGCCTTAAGGTGATGGATTCCACCGCCGCCAGCCTGTGTAAGGATAATAATATCCCTTTGATAGTATTCAATATCAATGGCAACGGTAATATCAAAAAGGCAGTTTTAGGGGAGAATATAGGTACTTACTTGGGAGGTGAAGATGATGATTAAGGATTTGCTGACAGATGCGGAAAGCAGGATGGAAAAAGTAATAGAGAACCTGATACGGGAATATTCCACATTGAAAGCCGGCCGCGCCAACCCCGCTTTACTGGATAAAATAGTGGTGGATTTTTACGGCACGCCCACGCCCGTCAATCAAACGGCCAATATTTCCTGCCCGGAGCCAAGGCTGATCGTCATACAGCCTTGGGACAAAAAGAATATCTCCGCGATAGAAAGGGCGATCATGAAATCCGATCTGGGTATTACCCCCATGAGCGATGGTAATGTGATACGCCTGAATGTGCCGCAACTGACCGAGGAGCGCCGCCGCGAGCTGGTAAAACTATGCGCCAAGCGGGCAGAGGAGGCCAAGGTGGCGGTGCGCAATCAACGCCGCGATTTGAATGACAACATCAAGGCTCTGGAGAAAGCTAAGGATGTTTCTGAAGACGACTCTAAAAAGGGCTTGGACGACGCGCAAAAGCTTACCGATAAGCTGATCAAACGCGTTGACGAGATATTGGCAAAAAAAGAAGCGGAAATTATGGAAGTATAGCTTAAACTATATTAAAAGAAGGAGGTGTGAGTATGGCTTATGTGATTAGCGATGAGTGCCTGGCCTGCGGCGCCTGCTTGGCGGAATGCCCCAGCAACGCTATAATTGAAGGCGACATTTATTCTATTTCTGATGATTGTGTGGAATGCGGCGCCTGCGTCGATGTTTGCCCCACCGGCGCGATTCAGGAGCCATAATGCGGACTGCGTCCGCAAGTGTTGAGTTTTTAGTGTTGAGTGTTGAGTTTTGAGTAAATGAAAATCCCTGCCGTGGTATGTTTTAGCGGCGGGGATTTTTGTATTTTTTATTTCCGCGTACGAGCTTCTTTTTTTACCAGCCGCATGAATTTGGGTATTACCAGCAGGCGCGGTAGGCGGCTGGGTTGTAAGAATAGCCGCCACAGCCATTCCAGGCGCGCGCGCCGCATAAAGAGTGGCGCGCGTTTGACCCGCCCCGCTATCACGTCCAGGCTGCCGCCCACGCCCATGACTACGGCTACTGGCAGTTGCTCGCGTCGCGCGGCGATGAAGCGCTCCTGCGCCAACATGCCCAGGGCCAGAAACAGTATATCCGGCGCGGCGGCTTTGATTTCCGCCAACACCGCTTCCTCCTCACCGTGAAAATAACCGTGATGCCAACCGGCTATAAGTAAACCCGTATGTTTTTGGCTCAGCCTGGCCGCGGCTTGCTCCGCCACGCCGGGTTTAGCGCCCAGCAAATAGATGCGCCAGCCTTCGCGGGCGGCGCGGGCACAGATTTCCTGCAGCAAATCTACGCCGGTAACGCGCTCCGGCAGAGCATGGCCCAGTTTTCTCGCGGCCCATAGCAGCCCCGTGCCGTCGGCGGTGATCAAATCAGCCTGCTCCAGGATGCGCGCGAAGTCGTCATCGCCTAATGCCAGGTACAACCCTTCGGGGTTCAGCGTGACGATATGGCGCAAGCGCCCGTCTTGTAAATGATCATTAATGGCGGCGGCGATGAAAGCCAACGCCGCCGCCATATCGATTTCGTCAATGCGTATGCCAAGTATTCGCACCTTGTGACCTCTTTTCGCAGGGTACTATTCGATGTCTGGATCGGTTACCGGCGTAGTTGGTTGCGGTTCGGGAATGGTATTATTATCCGGAGGAATGATTTCGCCCCCTGTGTCAACTTCCGTGGCAGGATTGTCCGCGTCAGTCTCCACATTTGGTTCATCTGGCGTTTGGTCAGGCGCTTCTTGCACCGGCGGATCATCCGGCGGCGGATTCTCCTGATCCGCATCCTCCTTCTCATCAGGGAGTTCTTCCTCTTTTTTGGGCGTCGCGGGTGGTTTCTCGCGGCCTAATCCGTCGTCATCAATAATATATAATTCCCCGGCGCTTTCGCCGATTATTTCTTCGATCATCGCCCGGCAGCCTGCTTTATCCAAAACCCAGTAATTGATCCATAAATTGCCATTCTTTACATACTTGCCGTCACCCGGCAGGGTGTACATGGCGATATTATTCAAGCCGGATTTAAGTATAGCGGCGCCCAAGGGCAATGCCTCCGTGAGCGAATAATTGGTGTTCGCATTATCCAATGCGATATTTACCAGTTGCGGCGCTTTCCAAATGGTGAGCTCGCTGGCTAGCTTATCCGCCAAGGCATACATAAAGGCCTGCTGATTGGCGATACGGTCGATATCGCCCATCGGCATATCGCGGAAGCGCACAAAAGCCAGCGCGTCATGGCCATTGAGCGTTTGCAGCCCTTTTTGCAAATTGATTTCTTCCTCGGGTTTATACATACGGCGCGGCACATCTATCTCCACGCCTTTCAATAGGTTAATAACTTTAACGAAGGCCGTAAAATCCATCTCTATATAGCGGTCTACCTCAATGCCAAAGGTATATTCGATGGTGTTTTCCAGCAAGGACATACCGCCGTAAAAATATGCCTCGTTGATTTTGGTTTTAGTGCTTTTGCCGGGCAATTGTACATAACTGTCGCGCGGGATGGAAAGCAGCTTCAATTCATCGGCTTCCCCATTGAAAAAAGCCAGAATAATGGTGTCGGTGCGATAAGTGTTTTCACCGGGCCGCTTATCGGCCCCCACCAGCAATACTACCTCCACGCCTTCCAGCTCCATCGGCGGCGCCAGCACCACGGTTTCATCCTGCTTCCAATCCTCATAGTTGAGTATATCCCAATGTATTTCCGGGGCGATGGCAAAGGCAAAGGTCATGCCCAAATAAAAGCACCAACTGATAATGAAAATCAGCAAAAGTACATAACAAATACGCTGCAAAGGCGGCAGCTTTTCAAACCAGCCGGTCTTTTGATACATGGTGGTCCTATCCTGCGACCAAAAATCTCTGGGTGACCTCATAGCATCCTCCTGGTAAGAGCCTATAATTAATGGTTAATAATAACGCGGCGCGTCTGCCCGTCCCACTCTACCCGGCACAGGAAAGCTTCGCTGACAAAACGTACATGAACCAGTGTGCGCCCTTCGATTATCAGCGGGGCAAAAGGCATGACATTAGTCTGGCCGTTGATGATGGCGGTGGTATTGCCGATGGTCAGTGTAACATCGCGCCCCTGTCCGCTAAAGCTTACCTTACGGCTAGCGTCATCCCAATCCACCTTGAGCCCCAAGGCCTCGCCGATGAAGCGGGCCGGCACCATGGTATAACCGGCGCCCATTATTTGCGGCGCCACGGCGGTTTCCACCGTTTGGCCATTGATCATGGCCTGCCTGCTGCCGATAGTCAGCACGATATGGGGGCTGAGTTTTTGCGCTATTTGTTCCAGTTGTTGCAGCAGGGGAGCGAATTGAGCTTCGGCATATTCTTCCACCCAAGCCTGCGTGACTACTGGATCGGCGGCGGAACCCGGTATGGGGCCGGCCGAGGTATGCGTGCCGGCGGCGCGCGCCGTGAGCGTCAGAAAAAACAAGGAACCCGCCACAAAGGTTGTAAGGGCCAGCAGTATCAAGCGAGCGGGAAATGTTACTTTCATGTGAATATTCCCTTCTTGAAGAAAGGATGCTTAACCTTTTTTATTTTCGACATAAATGAAAGTTTTCCTCTAATACAATGTATGTTTTGGCCGTTTTTTTATTTGACGCATAATTTGGGAATAATGTTCCCTAAATAATAACCACTCCATAGGAGTGGCCGTTATTTAGTTTATTAAGCCCTAATTATCCGCCCCTTGTGATTACAAATGTACGGTCAGAATTTCTCCGCCGTCGATATATGTGGCTACGGATATGTATATAGTATTAATAATTTGATTTCCGGCATTGTCGCTCATATAAAGTTCTAACTCCAGAATTCCATTATCCTTTGGCCAAGGCATTTGGAAAACAGCAAGGCTGTCTTCCGGCTTAATATCCGCGGGATACAGTTTTTTCCCCGCACTATTTACGCAATATACCTGGGCAAAATCTATGCCGGAAGTCGCGTCGTGCAGCCACAGCATAAGCATATCGCCTTCCATGTCATAGGTTTCAACATAAGGGTAATCCTTATCCACAATGTCAACACTGAAAACAGTAATGTCCGGTTGATCCGGAATATCCTCAGCCTCTTTTACCGGTGCTTGGTCGCCGTCATTTATAGCCGGAATAACCGGATCATCTTCCTCTGGCGGGAACACGGTTAAAGGTATAACGGGGTTTTCAATGGTCAGGGGGGGGAGAACGGCCGGGTTCAACAGGGCTATGGCTGCGTAGATGATGCCGGAAGCCACAACAAGGGCGCCGCCTGCCCAGGGAATGATGTACCGCGAATTTCCGCGGGACAGTTTTCTGCTGTCCTCCTTAGCCGTGGCATAGGATACCTCGGCATTGCTGCTGCCAACGGATTTGAAAATACGGGAAAGCATGGCTTGGCCTGTTAGTCCGGTCACCCTTGTTTCAGGGCGCAAGGATTTTATGGTCCTGCCAATAAATATGGCCTTCAAAAGGCGTTTTAGGTGATATTTTTGTTTCATATCCATGATCACTTCTTTTCCTGATTAATTGATTATGCTATGCCCCATTTACTTATTAAGACAAGGGCAAAGACAAAAAAGTGACAAACAATTTAAAAAATAATTTGAAGAAATTTCACGGTTTTTATCTGTAAATACAATAAAAGAACCATATAGTGTGTTTATAATGCTAATGATACTTAATTTCAGGTAGATTATTTAATGTTTTCAGCATATCACCTCTTTTAAAATCGTCCGAACAGTAACTGGTGACGCAAAGCATTTTTAGCTTCGGATAATTGTCTTTTGACCGTGCGATCAGAGCAATTGAGAGCTATAGCAATTTCCTTGATAGTCATATTCTGATAATAAAACATCATTATAGCAGCTCTTTTTATATCCGGCAATTTATCCACCGCCATGGATAATTCATTTTTCAGTTCAATATCATCATAATATCTCGCGGGGTCGCCGTATTCGGGCAACTGGGGCAAAACATTCTGCCCTTCCTCCCCATGCCCTTCCTGTTGCGTGGACTGAAGTTCCTGGCTGATCCGCTGATGCTTCTTTTTTATATTGACGCAGGTATTGAAATTGATGCGGTTCAAATAAGCCACTAAGGTTTTAGGGTCTTTTAGTTTTGCCAAAGATTTGTAAAGGGATATATAAGCCTCCTGAACGGCGTCTTCCGCCAGGCGGGGATCTTTGAGAAAAGCGGTGGCAAAAGCCAGCTGGTTTTTAACAGTAGCGGCGTATAAGGTGGCAAAAGCATGTTCATCACCCTGTTGCGCTAAAACAACCAATCCGGCAAGCTTGCCATAATTCAACTTATTTGCATCCAAAATATCATCACCTATCTATCCGTTCAATAAAAAAGCAAAGAGCGGAAAACAGTAAAAATTATTCTGAGAATAGCACCCCTCATATATTATTTTGACATTAAATATAAAGAATGTCAAATTTTTTTATATTTTTTTAAAGATTTGCAGCTAAATATTTTTTAATTCTATTACTTTTTTGTTTGATGGCGAATCGATCAGTGTTTAGCCAAGAAAGGAAAATATGCGGTGAAGGTAGAATTCTAAACTCCGGTTCTATACGCAAGCCGTTAAACGGTGTAACCAAAAAGCAAACCTGGCCGGCGGCGCGCCGCCTGAAAGAGGTGAATATTTTGGATTTTTTGCAGATGCTATACGATTTTTCACAGCTGATATTCGGTAATATGGTGGCAACTACCTGGCAGCAATTAGTAATGTGGCTGATCGGCGGGGTTTTGATCTATCTGGCGGTCAAAAAGGATATGGAACCCACACTGCTGCTGCCGATCGGTTTTGGCGCGATTTTAGCCAATTTGCCTTTTAGCGGCGCCATCACGCAAACCATCAACGGCATTACAGAGCCCGGCATTCTGGATGTGTTGTTCAATGCCGGTATAGCCAATGAAGCCTTGCCTTTGCTGCTTTTCATCGGCATCGGCGCCATGATCGATTTCGGCCCCTTATTGTCGAACCCTAAGCTCTTGCTGTTCGGCGCCGCGGCCCAGTTCGGTATCTTTTTTACCCTGTCCATGGCAGCCCTGATTGGCTTCGATATCCGCGACGCGGCCTCTATCGCCATCATTGGCGCGGCGGACGGCCCCACCTCCATCTTTGTCGCCAATTTTTTCCACAGCCATTATCTTGGCGCAATAATCGTGGCGGCTTATTCCTATATGGCATTGGTGCCGATAGTTCAGCCTCCCGTAATACGCTTGCTGACGACGAAAAAAGAGCGGTTGATCCGCATGCCTTATAATCCTCAGAATGTGCCACAAATCGTCAAAATCTTATTTCCCATCATTGTAACTATTATTGCCGGACTGGTAGCGCCAGTATCCGTGGCTTTGGTCGGTTTTTTGATGTTCGGCAACCTGGTGCGGGAATGCGGCGTGCTGAATCAGCTTTCCAAAGGCGCGCAAAACGAACTGGCCAATATCGTGACCCTGCTCTTAGGGCTGACGATTGCCGTGCGTATGCAAGCTGAAGATTTTCTGAGATTTGCTACGCTGATGATTATAAGCCTGGGGCTGGTAGCCTTTGTCTTCGATACCGTCGGCGGCGTGCTTTTCGCCAAGATACTGAACCTCTTCGTCAAAAACAAATTCAATCCGATGATCGGCGCATGCGGCATTTCCGCTTTTCCCATGAGCGCGCGCGTTATCCATAAAATGGCGCGCAAAGAGGATGATCAGAATTTCCTGCTGATGCATACGGTGGGCGTGAATGTGGGCGGGCAGGTGGCCTCGGTGATAGCGGGCGGCCTGGTGATAGCGCTGGTCAGCCGGCTGCTGTAGCGGTCTGCTTTGCAGACTGAATGTAGAATGTAGAATGTAAAATTTAGAATTAAAGAACCGGGTTTTTTCTTTACTCAACTGGAGAGTAAGTTGCTCTGAAAGGAGATATGATGAACTTTCAATTTCAATTGAATCCAGAGGCTTTTATGCAAACGCTGCCGATAATGGGTTATGGTATGCTGGGCATATTCGCGGTGATGCTGATTATTTATCTATCCATTGTGCTGCTGCTGAAAATATTCGGCGGCAAGCCGGCTAACCAGCCGGAACACCCGGATCCGGATAAGTCAGAAGAGCTTAGAGCTTAGAGCTTAGAGCTTAGAGCTTAGAGCTTAGAGCTTAGAGCTTAGAGCTTAGAGTTTAGGGCTTAGAGCTTAGAGCTTAGAGCTTAGAGCTTAGAGCTTAGTACCTTACAGACAAACCACGACAATAAAAAAACAAGAATTCACTCAAAACTCAAGACTCACAACTCAAAACTTGGGCTGCGAAGCAGACCTTTTTCCTTGAATAAACTGTCCGCCGGGTTCGGCGATGATTTCGCCGTCCTTAGCTATGGTTTTGCCGCGCAGTATGGTTTGTACCGGGCGGCCCTTGACGCGGAAGCCGTCGAAGGCGCTGACTTTGCTCTTGCTGTGCAGATGCGCATTGTGTATGGTATATTCGGCTTGCGGGTCGATGATGGTGATGTCGGCGTCTGTGCCGGGCAGTAGCGAGCCTTTTTGCGGGTATATGCCATAGAGTTTGGCCGGGTTTTCGGAGAGCACCGCCGCCAGTTGATTGATGGTCAGGCGGCCTTCGCTTACGGCATTGATCATGATAGGCGCCAATGTTTCCACCGCGGCCATGCCGGCCGGGGCTTGCCATAAATCGGCGGCTTTCTCTTCCGGCGTATGCGGCGCGTGGTCGGAACAGACCAGGCTGATCACGCCGTCGCGCAAGCCCTGCCACAGTTCTTCCTGATCCTGTCGCGTTTTTATCAGCGGATAAACCTTGATCATTGAGCCGACGCGCTGATAATCCTCATCGCATAAGGCCAGATAATGCGGGCAGGTCTCCACAGTTATGGGCAGGCCTGCGGCCTGAGCTTCGGCGATTATCTTCACGCCCGCGCCCGCGCCCAGATGCAGCACATGCAATTGCACCCCGGTAAGCTTGGCCAGCGCGATTGCCGAACGTATGGTGGTACACTCGGATTCGGCGGGCCGGCATTTGAGGAAGCTGGCATAGCTTTTATCCCCGCCCTCGCGTTCCACTTCGGCGGCCAGGGCCTTGATCAGGTAAAAATTCTCCGCATGTATGGCCACCTGCTTACCGGTTTGGGCGATAACTTTGAACATATCATAAATCTCGCCGTCCAGCAGGGGGGGTACTACATTTGTCATATCCGGGGTATAGTTGTAGATAAGCTGATAGGTATTGCTGTCTATGGCATAGCCCCAGAAAAATTTGAAGGCTATCACGCCCGCGGCCGCCAGGGCTTCAAGTTCATGGATATTGATATTGCCCAAGGCCAACCCCCAAATGGCGAAATCCACATGGGCTTTGGGCGTGAGGTTGCGGATCTGTTTATGCAGCATTTCCACATTATAGATGGCCGGGTTGGAATTAGGCATCTCAAACACGGTGGTCAGACCACCGCAGGCCGCCGACATACTGGAATGAAAGAAATCTTCCTTATAAGTGGCGCCATTCTCGCCATCACGCGAGTGTACATGCGTGTCTATCAGTCCGGGCAATACATATTTACCCTGCGCGTCGGTGATTTCCAACGCCTCGCCCGCCAGCATCTCATGGCTAACCGCCGCTATCTTGCCGTTCTTGATGAAGATATGGGCCGGATAACACTCTTTGGCGTCAACCAAAATACCGTTTTTAATGATATGATCCCATTTCATAATGTATGCTCCTTTACCATAGAATTTATTTGTTTATGTTATTATAGTTCATTTTCCGCTGTATTTCAACTTAACTTGATTCGACAGCGCGTATTTATTCTATTCATACTTTTATATATGGCAACACAGGGTTCTTGTACACTATTATGCAAAAAAGGAGCTGATGAACATGATTGATTTTGAAAATCTCAGTAATTACAAAGAGAACAGCCGCCTTGAAGCAAAGAAGGCGACCGGCGGCCTGCCGCAAAGTATTTGGCAGACTTACTCCGCTTTTGCCAACACCAACGGCGGAGTTATTCTGCTCGGCGTTGAGGAAACAGCTGATAAAAGGCTGAATATTGTCGGTCTTGAAAATCCGGAAAAGTTGACGGTTGATTTCTGGAATACCGTCAATTCCAATAAAGTAAGCGTCAATATTCTAAAGAACAAAAATGTGCAAACCGTTGAGTTTGAGGGCAAGCAGATCATTATGATAGAAATCCCGCGAGCCGAGCGCATGGACAAGCCCATATACTTAAACAACGATGTATGGAATGCATATCGCCGCGACGGCGAGGGCGATTTTCGCTGTTCCAAGGCAAATGTCCGCGCGATGCTGCGGGATAGCTCGAATGAAACGCAAGATATGCTGATACTGGAGAATATGCCGCTTTCGGTATTTGATTATAATACAGTAAAGGGTTACCGAAATGTTATGAGATCCACCCGCCCCAATCATGTTTGGGGTGATCTTGACGACGATGATTTTCTGATCAAACTAGGCGCAATCAGCCGCGGCGAAGACGAAAAGCTTCATCCAACCGCCGCCGGACTATTGATGTTTGGATTTGAACATGAGATAGTCAGGGAGTATGCGAATTATTTCCTTGATTATCAGGAGCATTTTGCCCCCATCTTGCGCTGGACGGATAGAATAACCTCGACATCCGGCGAATGGAGCGGAAATGTATTCGGATTTTATCACAAGGCTTATAATAAACTTATACAGAACCCGCATATCAAGATCCCGTTCAAAATAGAAAATGGGTATAGGGTAGACGATACGCCCGTGCATAAGGCTTTGCGCGAGGCGCTGGCGAATTGCCTCATAAACGCCGATTATTACGGCGAGGGCGGTGTGGTGATAAAAAACAATTCCGAGAAGATAACGCTGGAAAATCCGGGAAGCCTGAGAATAGGGGTTGAAGAAGCTATCAGCGGCGGATTTTCCAATCCGCGGAATTCGGTGCTAATGAAAATGTTCAATCTACTTGATATTGGCGAGCGCGCGGGAAGCGGCATCCCCAACATTTTTCATGTCTGGAAAATGCAAAATTGGCCAAGCCCGCAAATTATCGAGCGATTAGAGCTGGTGGAGCGCGTATGTTTAGTACTACCGGTCGCATGAGCGCCAAGCGTCGATAAAAGCAACAAAACAACTAACAAACACACTGGAGGCGGTATAGAATGATTAAGCAATTAAAGATTAAGAATTTCAAAGGATGGCAGGATACGAAAAGTATTGAAATGGCGCCGCTCACAGTTCTTTTTGGCGCCAACAGCTCCGGTAAATCCAGTATTGGGCATTTGTTGCTTGCTTTGAAACAAACGGTTGAAAACCCTGATCGTAAAACTGTCATTTTTCCAGGTGGCAACAATTCACCTTTACAATTAGGTTCACTACAAAACCTGGTTTATTGCCACGATACTGAAAACAAAATTGAATTTAGTTATCGTTGGGGTTTAACGAAACAAATGAGAATAACCGACGCAAAGAATAATAAAGAATACAATAGCGATGAAATACGTTTTTTTGCTTCCATTGGTGCGAAAGACCAAAAGACGAATGAAGTGAATAAGTTCGTTTACAGGCTATGTAATAGCAATTCTGAGGGTTTTGAATTCAAAATTGGAATGTACAAGGGTACCCAAAAGGCTTCATATGCAATTAAAGCTGAGTACTATGATCTGGTAAAAAGTACAGGCCGCCCGTGGAAAATAGGTGCGCCTGTCCGCTTTTATGGTTTTCCTGAGACGGTTGTTGCATATTACCAAAACGCCGATTTTGTTCAAGCACTTAATTTACAGCATGAGCAACTATTTGGCTCAATATATTATTTGGGCCCTCTACGCAACCCTCCCTTGCGACTTTATCCTTGGTCTGGCAGCGAACCAGACAGTGTGGGATATGCAGGTGAAAATACTATTTACGCTATTCTTGCCGCACAAAACCGTATGTTAAATATGAGAAAAAAACACCATAAAAAACCATTTCAGGAAATCATTGCGCAACAACTAAAATCAATGGGTTTGATAGATCATTTTTCGGTGGAGCCGATAGCGGGAGGTCAGCAACTATATGCGGTGAAGGTTCGCACAAAAGGCTCTGCGGATATGGTCGATCTCCCCGATGTAGGATTTGGCGTTTCACAAGTGCTGCCGGTGCTGGTACAATTGTTTTATGCTCCTGCAAATTCCATTATCATTATGGAACAACCGGAGATACATCTGCATCCGCGTGCCCAGGCTGCTCTGGCTGATGTAATGATCGACGCGATATTGTCCGGGGAAGATGGAAAAGAGCGCGGCATCCAACTTATTATCGAAACCCATTCAGAACATTTTCTGCGCCGCTTACAAAGGAGAATAGCGGAAGATATTATATCAGAAAGCCAGCTTGCCGCATATTTTGTAAATGCGAATGTACAGCCGGCAGCACTGGAGCCTTTGCAAGTGGATTTATATGGAAACATCATTAATTGGCCCAAAGACTTCTTTGGCGATGAAATGGGCGATATTGCCGCCCAATCCCTTGCCGCCATGAAAAAACGCATGAAGGAGAACGGGCAATGATGCGATGTGTAATTGATACAAATGTAATGGTTACGGCAAATAAAGCGGTAAGATGCCCTGATGACGATTTGGTTAAATACTATCCACAGTTGATCATAAACTGTATAGAATTTTTGCAACAAATAACAGAGAAAGGCATATATGTGCTGCTTGATGTGGATGATGAAATATTTAACGAATATAAGGATTATTTAAACTTCTCCGGCCAACCAGGCGTAGGCGACAGTTTTTTCAAGTGGTTGCACGATCATCGCTGGTCTTTTCCAAGTTCAGAAAGGGTCATGCTGCATAAGACAGAAGACGGGTATGCGGAATTCCCGCTTGGAATGGAACAAGTGGGTGTTGACCCCAGTGATAAGAAGTTTTTTGCGGTATCATATGCACATCCCGCCAAGCCGGACATTTTCGAAGCAGTTGACGCTAAATGGTGGAATTGGGCCGAAGCTGCCATGCAATGCGGTATCCGCATAAGGTTTATGGACGAGCAGTATATGCGTGATCATAATATGGCCCTCATATAGGTTTTGTTCGAAAACTGGTTGACTTTCCCTTTTTTTCGGCTATAATTATAATTAATCAAAATCAGCCGAAAGGAGGCGCGGTATATGTATATTAAGCGCCATTTAGAGAACGTACTGAATTCACCGGAATATCTGCGCGGCGCGATGGCTGTCACCGGTGCCAGGCAGACAGGGAAAAGCACCGTCGTAGCGCACGTTTTCGAATATAAAGGGCTCAACACAGTTGTTTTGGACGAACTGGAAATCCGTACCATAGCAAAGACTAACCCCAAAATATTTCTCGCTAAATATAAAACCCCATTGTTCGTCGATGAAGCGCAATATGCGCCGGAACTGTTTCCCTATATGAAAGCGCATATTGACGAGACAAAAGAAAAAGGCGAATTTTTTCTTTCGGGATCACAGCGGTTTAATATGATGAAAGATTTAAGTGAAAGCCTGGCGGGAAGAGTGGGTATTTTTGAATTGCTCGGTCTTTCCCTGCGTGAGATACACGGGGAGGGTTTTTGTTTGCCTTTTGCCCCCACCAATGATTATCTGAACGGAAGAGGGGAACCGAAACTCGACTACCACGAAATATGGCAGCTGATCCACAGAGGCGCTTTCCCTGAATTATTTGTATCGCCAGAGCTAAATTGGGGGGCTTTTTACAATAACTATATAAATACCTATATTGAGCGCGATGTGAAGAGGATAGAAAATATCGGCGACGAGGTTAAGTTCTATCAGTTCATGCAAGTTGTAGCCGCTAATTCGGGTAATCTGTTTAATGTGGATAATATCGCCAAAGAGATCGGCGTTAAACATCCGACATGCGAGAAGTGGCTGTCGGTTTTGCGTTCATCCAATCTCATTTATCTTTTACCGCCGTATCATACAAATGTAACGAAGCGGGCGATCAAAACGCCGAAGATTTATTTTCTGGATACCGGGTTGATGGCTTATTTAACAAAATGGCAAACCGCGGAGCAGATCGAAATAGGAGCGATGTCCGGCGCGTTTTTTGAAACATTTGTGTTCTGCGAGATACTCAAAAGTTTTTACAATGCGGGGATAGACCCGAAAAATTATCTTTATTTCTACCGGGATAAGGACGGAAATGAGATTGATTTTATAGTCAATTTCGGCGGCAAGCTACATCCGGTCGAGGTAAAGAAAAACAGTAATCCGACCTCTGGGGATATCAAGGCATTCCGGTTTATGGAAGGTTCCGAAGTATATAAACGTGGTGAAGGCGCTGTTGTTTGCATGAACGACAGGGTTCTGCCATTGACGGAAATGGATAATATTATTCCGGTGAGTTATATTTGACGGTCGAGGAATAAGTATAGTGGAATGGAAAAAACATAATGAATCGCATAAAGCATTACGCGCGTATTTGTCTGAAACAGAAAGAGAGGGATATAAGTGATTTTTGACTCTATCGTGAATGACGAGTATCCGATCTCAGACAATTTTAGCGAAGCGGAGTATTCGAAATATCTCCAGAAGGCAGATATTAGTGATGTACTTTCGCGTGAATCGGTGTTGAGAAATCTGAGTTGCGCCGGGATAGCACATAATGGCTGCCTTTCATATACAAATGCAGGCTTGCTATTTTTCAGAGATAACAGAAAAAACTTGTATTTCGATTTCACTCACGTTATTTGTGCTTTATACAAAGGCATAGACAAAGTGGACATTATCGACGCGAAAAATTTAGACGGCGGCATCATGGAGAATATTGATAATGCCATGGTGTTTTTGAAACGCAATTTAAGGGTACGCTACGAAATCAAAACCGTTCAGCGTAAAAATATCCTGGAGCTGCCGGAAGACGCTCTCAGGGAAGCTGTAATCAATTCCGTTTGTCACCGTGATTATTTTGAAAAAGGCGCCAGGGCAATGGTGGAAATCTTTGACGACCGCGTGGAGATTACCAACCCTGGTAGTGTGCCAAAAGGCATCACAAAAGACAATTTTGGCAATACAAGTGTAACGCGAAATCCGGTGATCGCCAGCCTTTTGCATAGGGCGCATTATATAGAACGCATGGGCACAGGCATCATGAGAATGAACCGTGCTATGGAAACATCAGGGCTTGAAAAACCTGTTTTTCAAACCGATGGCTATTTCTTCAAGGTTATTTTTAAGCGAACTGAAGTAGACGTTTTGGGCGATTCTCAAACAATCGTAAAGCAGTCTCCAATCAATGGTGAAAGTGTCATTGTCAATGGCGCTAATAATGACGCTAATAATGGCGCTAATAGTGGCGCTAATAATGGCGCTAATAATGTTAATCGCAAAGCAGTTCTTGATTTAATTATGCATGAGCCAACGATTTCACTTGATGAAATAAGCAAACGGGCGAAGATACCACAAAGAACGCTCGACAGGATAATAATGGATTTGAAAAGTAATAATATGATTAAACGCATTGGTTCCAAAAGATCTGGCTATTGGCAAGTTTTTACGGATTAAATCTCTGCCTAGATCGGGCTAAATATACTTCGCATAATCCATATCTCGTCTAAGTCGTTGTTCACCGCGAGGGATAGCTTAACTTTGTATTTAATACCCATATTTTGCCCTCAAACTTTCAAGTGAAACATCAGCGTCAACCACCTCGCCGTATGCAACTTGCTTTTCCGCAACCGCCAGCTTACGGTATACGTCTACAAGAGCTAATTCGCGCTCATAGGTTTCGATGCTCATAACGACCATATCGCCATGCCCGTTTTTCGTAATAAAAATCGGCTCGCCCAATTTACGGCAAGTGTCAGAAATGTCGTTTGTGTCCCTAAAAACCGTGATCGGCATGATTTTCGGCATATAATTCGCCTCATTTGATTATTATGTCACAATTATAGTATAATTATGATCGAGCGTCAATGATAATTGGTTTGATAGGATAAGCCCAGTGTTGATATGGCGCAGGTAGACGAGGTTGTAGCCCCCTAGCATTTCTTTGTGTGGTATGATTGGCCTGGATTGAGAAATACAGGCAGCGCAGTTGTAGCCCCCTAGCATTTCTTTGTGTGGTATGATAATAATTGCTATAAGGCCGGTGTGACAATCGTTGTAGCCCCCTAGCATTTCTTTGTGTGGTATGATTTCCGCGCTTTTGCCCAAATCTTGCGGGTAGTTGTAGCCCCCTAGCATTTCTTTGTGTGGTATGATTTTGTGGCGGCAGGACGAAACTGCCCGTAGGTTGTAGCCCCCTAGCATTTCTTTGTGTGGTATGATGCTTTCTGCGCCATCTTCATCTTCTTCCGAGTTGTAGCCCCCTAGCATTTCTTTGTGTGGTATGATTACAAAGGATGTTGTTATCGCGTTGTTGGAGTTGTAGCCCCCTAGCATTTCTTTGTGTGGTATGATCAAACGGGAAGCTATATACGCAACCTTTTCGTTGTAGCCCCCTAGCATTTCTTTGTGTGGTATGATTA
>Ga0123356_10002403_pt1 | contig 20032 bp, 16 predicted proteins | sample TergutEmb28metaG_2_FD_92546 | JGI IMG/M metagenome (GOLD analysis project Ga0123356, IMG submission 92546) | Embiratermes neotenicus P3 segment gut microbial communities from Petit-Saut dam, French Guiana - Emb289 P3 | ecosystem: Host-associated > Arthropoda: Insects > Digestive system > Gut ... | reverse complement strand
ATCTTACGTATACCGCGACGGACAAGGGGTATATGCCGGCTGCCGTTCCGGGTGATATACGGGCGACCCCATATGACAATGAGGCTTCTGTGATCGGGACGCGATACACTGCCGGGAGTATCGCTGGGACCGACCAAATAACGCTATATTCACCGTCAACAGGCGCGACCGGCACAGGTGAAGTATACGTGCTCGTTCGGCCAACATCGATCACAGCTACGAGAAGGGGAGCGTCAACGCCGTTAACGTCGGTAATGCTCAACCCCGGGCAGCCGCTTGACCTTAGCGTTACGGCGACATATTACCGGCGCGCAGTCACTGCGCAGGTGCACTCATTTGAATACACCGTATCAGGAAATATCGGAGAAATGATTGAACCTGGTTCGTTTAAAGCGGGATTGATTGTGGGACAGAAAGGTAAGATAACGATATCCGCCGGAGGCAGGAGCATTGATATAAACGTTGAAATCAACGGATTTGCAGATATGCAAAACCACTGGGCAAGGGAATACGCGGAATATCTGGCAGGCGCCGGGATCACAATCGGCGTCACACCAACGGAATACGGCCCGAATCAGTTGATGAAACGCGGGGATTATATACTGATGTTATACAGGGCTGCAGGGCTTCCGGAAATCGATGAAACAGCAAGTTTCGACGACGTCCCGACAGACATGTACTACGCAGACGCGCTTGCGTGGGCAAAGGAAATGGGCATAGCAGAGAGCTTGAACGGCAACAATTTCGAGCCGCAATCGCCGATATCAAGGCAGGATGCATTTACATTTACATACAGAACTCTGAACGCCCTGGATATAGAGTACATAGACGGTACAGATGAGGAAATGGAAAGATTCCCGGATGCAGGATCAGTGTCAGATTACGCCGTAATCCCAACAGCAACGCTGATAAAACTAGGCGTAGTAGAAGGCTCCGACGGTATGCTAATCCCCAATGAGACATTAACCAGGGCACAAATGGCAAAAGTGCTATTTGTAGTATTGCATTTGGAATAGAAGACAAATTACAAATTACAAATTACAAATCACAAATCACAAATCACAAATCACGAATCACAGATCACAAATTACAAATCACAAATCACAAATCATAAATTATAAATCACGAATTACGAATCACGAATTACAAATTACAATTCTGCATTCTGCATTCTGCATTCTGCATTATTAGCAGGCCACCAGGGAGGGCACACATGTTCGTAGACAGGGCTGTTATATCGGTCAGGGCAGGCAAGGGCGGGAATGGCTCTGTGTCGTTTCACCGTGAGAAATATGTTGCCGCCGGCGGGCCGGACGGCGGTGACGGCGGGCGCGGCGGCGATATAGTTATTATGGTCGATACTAGTATGTCGACTTTGATGGATTTCAGGTATAAAAGGAAGTATGAAGCGGGAAACGGCGCTGACGGGTCCGGCAAAACCAGGACAGGAAAAGACGGGGATAGCTTAATCATAAAAGTTCCAAGCGGAACGATAATCCGTGAGAAGGAGAGCGGGGCTATCATTATCGATATGTCGCCTGGCGTCGAAACATTCATGCTTGCACGGGGAGGCTCGGGTGGCTGGGGTAATAAACATTTCGCGACGCCTACCAGGCAGGCGCCACGTTTTGCAAAAGCAGGTCTGCCGGGGCAGGACCTGGAAGTTATTCTCGAGCTGAAACTTATTGCTGATGTGGGGCTCATAGGATTCCCAAACGTAGGGAAATCAACGCTGCTCTCGGTTGTTTCAAAGGCTCATCCTAAAATAGCGGATTATCATTTTACAACGCTTTACCCGAATCTTGGAGTTGTATACGCAGGGGAGGGGAGTTCTTTCGTAATGGCGGACATCCCCGGTATTATCGAGGGCGCGTCCGAAGGTGCGGGACTCGGTCATGATTTTCTGAGGCATATTGACCGCTGTAGGCTGATAATTCATATCGTGGATATATCCGGCAGTGAAGGCCGCGATCCAATTTCAGATTTCGAGACGATAAACGAAGAGCTCCGGCGGTACAATCCGGAGCTGGCCGAGCGCCCGCAGCTTGTTGCGGCAAACAAGTGCGATATAGCGTTGGACACGGAAATAACTGAGCGCTTTACAAGATATATCGAAGATCGTGGATATAAGCTGTTTTTGATTTCCGCCGCAACACACACGGGAATAAAAGAACTCATAAACGCGACAGCGGCGGAAATTCGTAAACTCCCGCCGGTAACTGTATTTGAGCCTGAATATATACCAAAACAGAATATCCAGGGGAGTCCTGATGACCTTGAGATCAAAGTCTTTGATGATGTATGGTCAATAGAAGGTCTATGGATGGAAAGGCTTATTTCGAACGTGAACTTCTCGGACTACGAATCGAGGATGTATTTTGAACGTGTATTGCGAAACGCAGGGGTGTATCAACGCCTCGAAGACATGGGAATAAAAGACGGCGACACAGTCAGTATCTATAATCTGGAATTTGAATATGTGAGGTAGCCGGAACGCACTCCGGCTCCGGAACTACCCCGCCGCCTGCGGGCGGCACCCCTCCCGCAAAGGCAACAGTCGTGCTCTATTAGAACCACCCCGCCGCCTGCGGGCGGCACCCCTCCACTGAGGGGAATGGGGATGGAACGAATCAGAAAAATTCCCCTCCTGTGGAGGGGTGGTGCGTAGCGCCGGGGTGGTTCAGCCTATACACTACAACAACAAATACACCACAAGAGGGATGGTCACGCCGGATAATAACGTTGATAGGGAAACACCACCGGAGGCAATGCGTTCATTGCCTCCGTATTCGATTGCAACCATTACTGTAGTGGCGGCAGTTGGCATTCCGGAAAGGATGACAAGTATACCAAGAAGCAATTCACTTGATAAAAATTGCCTAAATATAAACCATATCATAACCGGCATAACTATTAGTTTTAGGAGCGTCACGGGGTATAACCGCCATTTAGAAAAAACATCCTTAAGCGAAACAGAAGCAAGAGTAGAGCCAATAACGAGCATAGACCCGGGGGTTGTCATGCCACCTACTAAACTGAAGGATTTCGTAATTATTGCGGGTGCGCTGAAACCTGAAACAGCTATCGGGATAGCGACAAGCGCGGCAATGATTGAGGGGCTTATAAGGATTTTAAGATCAAATTTATTGCTTTTTCCGGAGATCAGAAAAACACCTAACGAAAATGTCAGTAAAAGGAACGGGATATTAAAAAGAGCGGCGTAAAATGCGGACGAGTCTCCGAAAACAGCACTGATTACCGGAAGCCCCATAAACAAATTATTACCAAAGGCGGCCATATAGCCGTAAAGACCCCGGATAGATTTATCCCCGCCCAGCATCCTTGACGCCGGAATTGAAACAAGGAGGAACAGCAAGTAAGCCAGAAACGAAATTAAAAGAAACACTGCTGTTTCACCAGCCGTTGTATTAACGTCACCGCTCAAAACGGAACTGAGGATCGTACACGGCACAGTGATATTGATAATAATTTTCGACAGTATCTTGCCGGCATCCACATTCAAGAGCTTCGCTTTACCACCGATAAAGCCGACAGCAATCAAAATGAAAAGCACCGCCATCTGACTAAGTATAACACGCATATCCATAGAAGCATGCCTTCCTAAATAAAGGATAGTACCATATTAGGTCAGTGCCCTTCGTCTCCTGACCCCTAGCCCCTACGTTATCTCTTTAATTCAACCCAAAGTTGATCATACAGCGCCAAAGTCTCCTGTGGTAGATTAGTGAAAATATCGCACTTTTCACGCGTTTCACGACTAGCGAACATTATTTCAAGATCATCTGCATCAAGGTCAGCACCAAATATCTCAGCAGCTTCGAAGTTCGCTGAGGCATACTGAACGTACTCCATGTTTTTCAAAGCCATGTCGGTTCGGGATACAAAATCAATGAAAAGTTCAGCGTTTAGTTTATTTTTCGACCCCTTAGGGATACACATCGCGTCGATAAACCAGTTTGACCCTTCGACCGGACGCACAAACTCTAAACTAGGATTATTCTCTTTCATGATAAGGAAATCACCGGCGTAATATGGCCCGATCGCGGCTTCACTTGCTTCCAGTTTGTCAAAAATTTGATCCATGACATATGCCTGGAGAATTGGTTTTTGCTCAAGTAACAACTCATAAGCTTCCCGTATCTCGTTTTCATTTGTTGTATTTTGGCTGTAGCCAAGGTACTTAAGAGCAATACCAAATGCGTCGCGAGGGTTATTGAACATGAGAATTTGACCTTTGTATTGGCTGTCGAACAGTGAGCTCCAGCTTATGATGTCGTCTGTTATCATCTCCGAATTGTAAATAATACCAACTGTGCCTGTCATGTATGCAACGGAGTATAAGCCATCAGGGTCGTACTCAAGGTTTTTATAGATGTCGTCGATCAACTTATAGTTTGGAATGTTGGAAAAATTCAGTTCCTCAAGCATATCCTCGTCAATCATCCTTGAAATCATATAATCAGAGGGAATAATGACGTCATAGTTTGCCCCGCCGGATTTCAGTATAGAATACATCTCCTCGTTGCTCTGAAATTCTGTGTAATTGACCTTTATACCAGTTTGAGTGCGGAAATCGTCGAAAATACTTTCATCAATATACAAGCCCCAGTTAAAAACATTTACGATGTTACTTGCGTTTGGCCTCCCGGAGGAAAGCTCCGAGTAAGAAGGCGAGTCGGAATCCCGGTCGGAAGACCTCGTTCCTCCACAACCGGAAACAGACAACAGTAACATTAGACACAGCATAACGACAACAATAATAGTTCTTTTCATTTTAATACTCCTCTTTTCTATAGATTATTTAGACGACTCTGTTCCTCTTTTTTAACTTATCCTCCTGCCGGGCTTCCCGGACGTTTGTGACTATCAATAAAACAAGGACGGTCAAAAACAGGATAGTAGATAAGGCATTGATTTCAGGGCTTATACGCCTGCGGGTCATGGCGAAAATCTTCATTGGCAGTGTCATGATAGTACTGCCGGCAGTGAAATAGCTTATTACAAAATCGTCGACAGACAATGTGAATGCGATGATTAGCCCATTGATAATTCCCGGCATGATCTCGGGAATAATGACTTTTCGAAAAGCTTTCATCCATGTGCAGCCAAGGTCGCATGCGGCATCGACAAGATTGTTGTCCAATTGACGGAGTTTTGGCATAATAGACAATATAACATATGGTATATTGAATGTTATGTGTGCAATCAGCAGAGTAGCAAACCCAAGGTCAAATTTAAGGATAGACCCAAGCGATACAAACAACAAGCTCAGCGAAACGCCTGTGATGATATCAGCGTTTATCATGGGAAGATTATTTATGTGCATGAGCGGGGCGCGCCACCGCCTGCGCATATTGTAAAAGCCTACTGCGGCGAATGTGCCGGCGATAGTTGCCACTATTGCTGCGAATATAGAAATAACGAGGGTTGTATAAAAAGCGTTCATTATCGAACTGTCTTCAATAAGCCGTCTGTACCAGTCAAATGTGAAACCACTCCACACAGAGCGGCTTTTAGAGCTGTTAAACGAAAAAACCACAAGCACCAGGATAGGCGCATAAAGAAAGAAAAGCACAAAAGCAGTATAGAACCGCCCAAGAAACCGTGGCCTTCGAGTCAAATCACCCACACCTTTCTTTCAAATTACAAATCACAAATTACAAATCACAAATATAACTATTGTTGGCCGAAATCTATCTACGACAACTATTTTTGCGCTTTTAGATATACGCTAAATTTCGTACAATGCAAATAGAAAGAAAATTTGCTGTGTCTTCAAAAAATATTATTTGTGATTTGTGCTTTGTAATTTGTGCTTTGCTGCGTAGCAGCCTTACAGTCCCACTGCCTTTTCTTCGCCTTCGCCGAACCTGTTCATCACGTACATGAACACTATGACAATCACCATCATAACAAGCGCTATGGCGGAGCCCAGATGCGGGTTATATGCTGTTCCGAGAAATTGCATCTCGATCAGGTCGCCAAGCATCATCACCATGCCGCCGCCTAGCAGTTGAGAGATAACGAAGGTCGATACAGCGGGAACAAAGACCATCATTACACCGGATAAAACTCCGGGTAAGCTCATAGGGAGTACGAGTTTTCGAAAAACTGACATTGAATTCGCGCCCAAATCCTGCGCGGCTTCGAATAAGCTGCGGTCAATCTTCACGATGACAGAATATATAGGTAATACCATAAACGGCAAGAAATTGTAGACCATACCGATTACGACAGCCGCCTGCGTGTTGATAATCCGAAGCTGCGGTAATCCGACAAATGTCAACAGGCGGTTCAGGAGTCCTGTGTTTTCAAGTATGGACATCCAGGCATATGTACGAAGTAGAAAATTCATCCACATAGGTAACATAATAAGCATTATCATAAACCTTTGTACCCGGGGCCTTTCTCCCGACAGGATGTAAGCAATGGGGTAACCGATGATGATGCATATAATTGTTGAGATTAACGCCAGCCAGAATGACCTGATGAATACTGATGCGAAAGTACCCATATCGGAAAAGTTGCCAAAGGTCAAATTTCCATCTGAAGCCGTGAATGCGTAAATGAAAACAAGGATGATCGGAGCAACCACAAAAATCGCCATCCACACTATATATGGAATTGAAAAGTGCCTAGGTTTCATAGTGGTCCTCCGAGCTTTCCGGTTCGTATTCGTGCTCCGCGTCGCTGATCTCGTCATACTCCGCGCTATATGAGCTGTAGTCGCCGTACATACCGGAAAATGGGCCTTTTTTCATTATATGTATACCGTCAGGGTCTATTTTTATACCGATTTTTGATCCAACCGGGCTGAGGTCGGTTGTCTGGATAAGCCACTTAAAGCCGTGGAAGTCAACGATTATATCAAAAAGTACACCCCTGAAAGTAATGCTTATTACAGTGCCGGTCAGCGTACCCTTCCCAACTTCGACGATATCCACATCCTCCGGGCGAATAACAACATCGACCGGCTCCATCGGTTCAAAACCTCCATCAAGGCACTGGAATTTTCGCCCGAAAATCTCAACTACACCGTCTGAGTGCATTATTCCGTCAACGATATTGCTTTCACCGATAAAATCGGCTACGAATGCGTTCCCTGGTTCATTATAGATATCCTCCGGCGTGCCTATCTGCTGTATAACACCACGCTCCATGACAACGACTGTGTTGGACATAGCGAGGGCTTCCTCCTGATCATGGGTGACATATATGAAGGTTATACCCGTCGCCTGCTGTATGCGTTTGAGCTCGTTTTGCATGTCTTTTCGCAGGCGCATGTCCAAGGCGCCAAGAGGTTCGTCAAGCAGCAACACTTTTGGGTGGTTAACAAGCGCGCGGGCTATCGCCACGCGTTGTTGCTGCCCGCCTGAAAGTAAGGTCACATCGCGTTTTTCAAAGCCTTTCAGGCTGACTACTTCAAGCATTTCCATTACGCGGGCGCTTATTTCATCACGAGGCAGTTTCTTACCTTCGGGGCGTTGGAGCCGTAAGCCAAAAGCAATATTATCAAAAACGTTCAGATGCGTAAAGAGCGCATATTTCTGAAAGATTGTATTGACCATCCGTTTGTGTGGAGGGACGTCATTAATCCTCACACCATCAAAAAAGACGCCTCCGGAAGTGGGCTTCAGGAAACCTCCAATAATCCTCAGCGTAGTGGTCTTGCCACAGCCGCTGGGACCTAGCAGTGTGAGGAACTCTTTGTCATTAATGTACAGATTAATGTTGTTTAAAACAACTTCTCCGTCAAACGCCATTGAACAGTTCTCAAGGCGAATTAACTCTTTGGACACGTATCATCCCCCTATCGTCGTCGCAAACTCCGCTCCGCTACGCCCTCCTTGCGTCGGGCATCCGCTCCGCTCCGTTACTCCGCATCGTAGACGCGAACCCGCTACGCTGGGCTTCACGTTGGGTTGGACGAAGAAACGGCAAACATAGGGATAATAATACAGTTTTGGTTGTTAAAAGTCAATGGCAGGGAAGTATTTTTTTATAAATGGGACGTTATTTATCTGAAAACTGCGTTCATTCATATAAGACATCAAGCCTGCGTCTGTTTTGAACGCGAAAACCAGCTTATAAGAGCATAAAGCCTGTTGGGTTTCGCCATAGGGTTTATTCAATCGTTCGCTGCCGTATTTACCGTCGCCTAGAAGGGGATAACCAAAATCGGCAAGCTGTGCGCGTATCTGATGCGTACGCCCAGTAATCAACCGGCATTCAAGTAAAGAAAGCTGCTTTGCGGATGTGATCGTGCGGTATTCCGTTACGGCTGATTTCATCCCGGGGCGGCTGCTTTTTGATACGTACACCTGGTTTTTTACCGCGTCCTTGAAGATATAACCCTCAAGCGCCCCGGAAGGCGGTTTAACAATGCCGTGGACGGCAGCCAGATAGTATTTGTCAATCTCGCGTAATTTGATCTTTTCGTTTATCACGCGTAGCGCCTCGGCGTTTTTTGCGGCGATGACGATGCCGGAAGTATTACGGTCAATCCGGTTACACAATGCCGGAACGAAAGCGTTTTCCTCGCGAGGTCGCCACTGTCCGTTCTGATAAAGGTACGCTTGCACCCTCGATATCACAGAACTATAGTCATAGGCGCCATCACTGTGGCATAAAACCCCCGCCGGTTTATTTACCAAAAGGATGTTTTCGTCCTCATAGATGAGTTCAAGCGCGGGGTCGCCTATCTTGAGATAAGCATTTTCCTCACTTGGAGTTTGAAAAAACTCGTCGTTTATATACATTTGGACAACGTCGCCGTATAAGAGCTTATAATCGCGTTTTGAACTCTTACCGCCGACCTTGATGCGCTTTATTCTAATGTATTTCTGTGTAAGCGACGCTGGGAGCAAGGGAACAGTCTTTGCAACAAACCGATCAAGCCGTTGCCCCGAGTCGTTTTTGCCTATCGTAAACTCTTTCATATTGAAATATTATCATAGAAAGTGTTTGACAACAACTTTTTTCTGACAAAATGCTTCGTGAGTATTATATGCCATTACGATAATAATGTAGCAAATATTCATTCCGGAAAAACCTTCCATTTGCAGATGATTTTTGTTAGTATTAGTCATCTGCAAACGGGGGGTTGTTTGCAGCGCATCACATTAGAGGCGTTCACCATTTGGTAAACGCCTGTTAGTCTTATCAAAAAAATATTAAAAAGGAGGTAACATTGTAAATGAAGAGAATCAAAAAAACGCTGTCATTATTTCTTTCGTTTGTATTGCTCATTGCCTTAACAGGAAACCTCGTGATGACTTCCGGGATTTCTTCAGTGCAAGCCGGCTCGGAGATAGAACTGGTTGACTGGAAAATTGCGCCATCAGGATCCCTGACAGTCGGAACTACAAATTACCCGTTGACGGCAGGACTACCTGCGATAGCGCCTGACGCGACGGCGGCGCTCGCCAGTTCCATGGCTGACTGGGTAGACGCCAAATGCCCGGGAACAGTTGCCGGCGCACTGCTTGACGCAGGGAAGTATGATCAGGTATTTATGGCTGCCAGCGGAGATACGGACGTATACTTTGACGCCAACATGACCAAGATACCGTACACTGATTTTGCCAAGCCATGGTGGTGGCGTACAGGTTTGGATATTCCGCAAAGCGAAAACGGGAAAAAAGTGACCCTTACTTTTAAGGGTATCAGCACCGTGGGCAGGATTTGGGTTAACGGACAGGAGCTCAGTAACAAGAACTACAACATCTCCGATATCCGCGAAGTCCAAAACAAGACTGCGCTTAACCCGAATACCTATACGACTCCGACCTCAGGATCAATCAGTAACAACTGGAGCAGCGTCGCGAGCTATACAAACGCGAATATAACAAATGACAGTTCCGCGTATAGCTTTGACGCCCTGAAAAGCAAATTCATCGGCACGTACCGCACATACGAGATTGATATCACCAACTTTATCAAGCCATTCAACGCTCCGAACGGAAGCGCCGGCAACTCAATAATGGTTGAGGTTACCAGAGGCTTCTATAAGAGATACAATGACGGAGACGTTCCTACAGGCGGCGATCTATTGCCTTTCTGGGTAGACTGGCATCCGACGCCCGCCGACCATAATATGGGTCTTATCGGAAGAGCGTTTATCACAATAAGCGGAGACGTCCGCCTGTCGAATCCTGCGGTGGCATCAAAAGTAGCCGATGACTACAGCTATGCCGACGTCACATTCTATGTTAACGCCTCTAACCTGACCGGCGCACCGGTTAGCGGATCGCTGGCAGGAGTAATAAAAGGTCCGGATGGGGAGACTGTCGGTACCGTGACTACCGGCAATGTTACCATACCGGGAAGCGCGTATAACCATGAATTAGCTGCAACAATCAGGATAAGCGACCCTGAACTGTGGTGGCCGTATATGTTTGGCGATCAACCGCTCTACACAGTTGACTATACATTTTCTGTAGGAAACAACGTTAATGATACTTTGAAACATCGTTTCGGCATAAGGGAAATTACAAACGAGGTCAACTTGGCGGAGCGAAATATCGGAGGCACATCTGAACGAAATCAAATGCAGATATATGTAAATCACCAGCCGATACTGGTCAGGGGCGGCGGATACTGCCCAACGGACATGTATCTCCGACAGCGTGAAAAAGACCACCAGGGCGTTATCGATTATATCAAATACATGGGCATGAACGCCATTCGTGACGAGGGCAAATTCTGGAGTGAAGATCTGCTGGATCTACTGGATGAGAACGGAATCATGTTCATGTCCGGCTGGTGTTGCTGCGACCGTGGACAAAACCCAAACGCGTGGCTGATGTCAGAGCGTTATGTAGCTTATGAATCGCTGTACGGTCAGATTTATACGCACAGATCTCATCCGTGTACAATAATGTGGCTGAATGGAAGCGACGCGCCGCCTGAAGGCTCAAGCACAACCGCAACCAACAACGCGTTCAACGTTGGAAGAAAGTACATGGAAATCGAGAGCAGGCTCGATTGGTATGATATTGGCGTTGTAGCGTGCAGCGCGGATCAAGGTTCCTCGGGTATAACAGGTTCCACCAGTGGGCTTAAAATGTCGGTCGGCTATGATTCATGCACACCGACGGACTATTTCGCAAATACTAGAGGCTCGTATGCCTTTGTATCCGAAGGCCACGGCGGAGCGGGTATTCCGGTAATCGAAACGATGAAGAAAATGATTCCCGAAGCAAACCTATGGCCAAACAATATTGGCGCCAACTACAACAGGTGGAACTATCACAGTACAAGGGAAAACTTCCCGAATATCGATACGATTCAAATGTATATTGACAATACCTACGGCGGCTCAGATTCGCTTGAGGAATGGCTCATGAGGGCTCAGGTGTATCAATACGACATCCAGCGCGCACAGTATGAGGCGTTTAACTTGCACCGTTATGCAGATGCCACAGGACACATCAACTGGATGACGTCCGGCACAAGACCCGGGCTTATGTGGAATCAGTTCGACTACTATATGAATCCGTTCGGATCTACGTTTGGAGCGCATAAGGGTAACGAAGCCGTCCATATATTCTACGACTATTGGCAGAAGGATATTTACGCGATTAACAGTACTCCGAATCCAATAGCCGGACTGACCGCGTCATGCACCGTTTACGACATCGCTGGCAATATAATCGGCGTCCTCGCTGATTTGCCGGTCGATCTTGCGCGCGACGGTACGACGGGCGTCAAGACAGGCACGGCAACGAACCGGACAATTGGTTATGTACCCGCCGATAAGACAAGCTTCAATACAACATTTGCAAATAAACAAATACCATATGGCAGAACGATACCGACGACCTCTGTTACCGGCATCAACAAGTTGTGGACAAGGGCGCAATTCGACGCATGCCTTACAAGGCCGACTTCGGACGTATATTTCCTGAAACTAGAGCTTAAGAACGCCGACGGAAATATCGTGAGCCGTAACGATTATGCTGTGCCGAGGCGCGGTGACATCACAGGCGCGGGCGGAAGCTGGGCGAGGACTACCGCTCACGCGAACGCCGATATGACTCAGCTCAACCAGCTGCCGGCGGTCAACCTTCAAGTAAAAGAGGTCTCGAGATCTGCCGGCGATATAATTTCGCAGGTCTTTGAGGTTACGAACGCTTCAAAAGCTGTTGCATATGCCATTGAGCTTAAGTCGTATAAAGACGCTGATCTCACAGAGCTTGTCAACCCAATCATTTACGAGGATAACCTGTTCACGCTCTATCCCTTCGAAACGCGTACAATAGAAATAACGCACCGTAGCAAATACTTCGATGGGTATGCCAATGTAGTCGCAACATGCTACAACAATGTAATCCAAAGCAAGCAAGCACCCGGTAATCTCTACGCGGCGGCATACTCCACACAGGTTGCCACTGCCGGCGCTTCCACAAACCTGGCAAGAGGCAGGACCGCTGCGCTTGGTACCGGCAACTTTGCTAACACGAATGCCACAACACTTTCAGCCAACTCAATAACCAGATCAAATGGCACCTACGCTTATACGATCGTTGAAAGCGATTACAGCTCTACGCAAGCTGTAACTACAGCAAATGCGTATATAACCGTCGATCTGGGCTCAGACCAGGCGTTTGACAGGATAATGGTTCGCTGGAACTCTCAAACCTCCACAGGCGGCGTGGCAAATACTTTAGGCGGGCGACCGGATAGAGTAACTATTGCGATAAGCAGCAACAACACGACCTATACGCCGATAATAACGAACTATGACAACACTAAAGGCGCGTCGGTAATGACGAATTTCCTGCTTGACAAGACGTATACCGCCAGGTATATCCGCATTACCCCGTCCGGACTCAGAACAGTGTCAGCCGCGATAGACATGCTGACAAACGCGTACCCCGACGGTCCTGACGCCAACTACCGCAGGCCCTGGATGAGCGGTATCAATCAGGTAAATGCCGCCACCCAATGGGTGATCAACAGTATTGAGGTGTTCCAAAGCTACAGCCATCTGATTCAGGTTAACTTCGCCGGCGCCGGCAACACAGCTTCTGTAACTGCGGGCGCTCTTGACGGATATGGGAAAGCGCCTGCGGCAATCACGCCAGGCGTAGCGGATAAATACACCAGGATGCGTATGATCCCCAACGGCGGAAAGGTTGAGTTTAGAATTGCCAGTACGGAACCGGGCACAAAGATATTTGCGCAGCTCGACGGAGTAAATATCACCGGCGGACTGACAGCAAACGCGGATGGGAGCGCATCGTTCTTCTCCGATACAACGAACGATTTCGCGGAGCTTACCGCTTACACGATACCGAGCCCGGGTTATCTGTTTGACATCAACGTTACACGCGGCAGCTATAATCTGGTTTACGGACTTTCCGGCGACGCGCTGCCGAAAGTTAATGCCAGTATTATACTTGCTTTTTATAGCGTAAGTGGTAAAATGATAGATGTTAAGACCGAGGTTGTAACGATAGCCGATTCAGCTGTCAACGGAACGCTGTCAGTGCCGTTTGATGATGTCCCCGGAGCTGTCAGCGTAAAAGGCTTTTTATGGAACGCGAATACATATGTGCCGCTTATTGAAGCGGTGGAGTGGAAGTAAAGGTAAGATAACCAAAGCGTATTAACTCAATGCAAAGCGCTCCGTGGGGCGGATCCACGAGTCCGCCCCACGGAGAACCGCATATCTGAGTCAGGAAAGGACCAGTCAAATGAAAAGAATAAACAAAATGCTTCTAGTGGTGGTTATTGTTTGTATAGCAACAGCCTTCCCGTTGAACTGTCTTGCGGCGGACAGGGATTTCCCGGATATACGCGAGCATTGGGCGAAGGAATACATATTGGCGCTGGTGGAGAAAGGCGGCATTGAAGGAATGCCGGACGGGAGCTTCCATCCCAATGACAATGTGACCTTTCCGCAGTTCATAAAAATAATTATTGGTTGCGAATACGGGGAAATGGCGCCGGCGGAAAACGGCGACTGGGCTTCCGGTTATATGCTTAGGGCGCTGGAAGCCGGGATCATTGATTATTTGGATTTGAGAAACACCGAAGTCATGACCAGATATGACGCCGCCAGGATTGTTACCAGTTGTTTGACCTACATCTATAACGAAGAAGCAGCAGCCGACACGTCGATTGTCGAGGAGTTTGAAGATTATCCATCGTGTAAATCATGCCGGGGAGAATTCAATGACACGGTAGGCCAGTGTTACGTAAAGGGGATAATAACAGGAAGACCCGGCCCGATCTTTGACGGCGACGCTAATATAACCAGGGCTGAGGCATGTATTATGATAATGAAAATGATGGAACCGGAGCTCCGCAGCCCTATCTAAAAAACTACTTGACGAATTTTTGCCATTATGCGTACTATGTGGCAAATAATTACACCAAGTAGGTTCTTCCATTTTCGGATAGTTTTTGTTAATATTAGACAAATGCATAAATACTGTCAGAAACGCGATATTATACCAACACGATTCTCACGCATAATTAAGAAATCTTGTTTTCCTTAACGCATCGCCCGCGCTGGATATGTAAGGCAAGCTCATATTATGAGAGCAACACTTCAAGAAAAGGACTTGTTATGAAAGGGATTGTTGCAGCTCCCGGTATGGTATTGGCGTTAGCGCATATAATAAATGAACCTGAGATTAATGTGCAAAAACGCGTGGTGCCTGATATTTCAATAGAGCTTAAGCGGTTTCAAAACGCGCTGACGGACTGTTCCACTCAAATTGAAAATATTATGGATGGTATGGACGGCTCTGTTGATCCCCAGACAATTGAGATACTGGACTTTCAGTTTCTACTGCTTGAAGATACTGACTTCATCGGTGACATCGAAAACATACTTACAACGCAAAGCACAAACGCAGAGTTTGCTGTATTGACAGCCTCTGAAGAATATATATCCAAGCTGGAAAGCATTACGGACAACGACTATTTACGTGAAAGAGCAACAGACGTTGCTGATTTATCACAAAGGCTCATCGCGGTTCTCTCAGGTATAAGCATGGAGATAGCAGAACCGGATAAGCCGTATATAGCTATTGGACGTGATATTGCCTTATCCAGGGTTGCCGGGCTTGATAAAGGCAAACTGAAGGGGATAATACTTGAAAACGGCGGAATTACCTCGCACTGCGTAATCTTGTCAAGGTCGCTTGGTATCCCATGTATTATCAAAGCAACGGGAATACTTGATTCCATTAAGCAGGGAGACATAGTCTTACTGGATGCGGTTTCCGGTGAGATCGCAACTAACCCGGGCGCCTTGCGAATACAAGCGTACAATGAATATCTTGTCGGCGAGGCGGCGGAAAGAGCTGGTCTGAAAAAGTATATAAACTGTGCGTCGAAATCGCTTGACGGTCTCGAAATGAAGGTTTATGCTAATATTACGATGAGCGCCGAGGCGGAAAGTGTCGTTGAGCAGGGCGGGGAAGGCGTCGGACTTTTCAGATCAGAGCTTTTGTACATGGCGCAAACGAATAAACCGCCTTCTGAGGAAATACAATACGCCGAATATTCAAAAACCGCAAAGGCGCTGGACGGCAGGCCGCTGGTTATCCGCACATTGGATATCGGCGGAGACAAACAGATAAGTTATTTGGACATAGGAAAGGAAGATAACCCATTTCTGGGATATCGCGCTATCCGCTATTGTCTTGACCATCCGGAAATATTCATGCCTCAGATTTCAGCAATCCTGCGAGCGGGGGCTGACGGGAACGTATGGATGATGTTCCCGATGATCACATGCAAAAAAGAATTAGTCGAAGCCAGAAATATTGTTAAACAGGTTGAAAAAGAACTCAGCGCCAAGGGTATATCCTTTGATTCCAACATGAAAATAGGGATGATGCTGGAAACCCCCGCTGCGGCGATAGATGCGGAGATACTGGCCAAAGAAGTGGATTTCTTCAGCATTGGTACCAATGACTTGTCGCAATACCTATTTGCTGCTGATAGGGCAAACGCGAAACTGACATATTTAAATTCTCCTTTTCAGCCTACGCTTCTACGAATCATCGACAAGATTTCCTGTGCCGCCGCTGTTGCCGGGATCGAAGTTGATATTTGCGGGCAAGCTGCGGAGGTTGATGCTCTCGTTCCGATTTGGTTGGCAATGGGCATAACCAATCTCAGTGTGAGTATCCCACGTATAACCGCTGTGCGAAAGAGGATTTGCCACCTCAACAAATCGGATTGCGAAAACCTGCGTGACGCGGTCTTATGCCTGGAAACGGCCGATGAAGTTGAACAAACGCTGAAGGAATTTATTGAAAGGAATACAATCTATGATAACAAGGCAGTTTGAAGTGGTCAATGAGCTTGGCTTGCATGCAAGGGTAGCGTCCCGCATTGTAAGAGAAACGCGTAAGTTTGAAAGCAGTGTTATAGTCAAAAAAGACGGTAGGGATTTTGACCTGAAAAATGTAACCGGAGTAATAACATCCAATGCAAAAAGAGGCGATATGCTCACAATCGTGTTTAACGGGGCGGACGAGATAATTGCCGCAGATGGGCTTGAGCTTTTATTCAGAAATAAATTCGGAGAGAAGTAGGTGGTGTCAATTGGACAAGATCGAAGTCGCGATGGGCTTAATCGCGGGTGCAGGCGACTCAAGGAGCTACTGTATGGAAGCGATAGAGAGCGCGCGCGACGGAAATTTTGACGAGGCAAGGGAGTTGGTCAGCAAAGCTGTCGACGCGATGATTGAAACGCACGAGGTGCAGACCGACTTAATTAGAGAAGAAATGGAGGGGAGAGGCGAATCAGTATCATTGCTCATGGTGCATGCGCAGGATCATCTAAATCTGGCGCTCATCATGCGCGACATAGCAGAAGAGTTCATTGCGATGTACGAACGGATAAGTCGATTGGAGGTGAAGTAAAATACTTACGATAACACTAATATGCAACTTAGGGATGTCCACCAGCATGCTGGTAAAAAAAATAGAAGACTATGCTGGAAGCTTGGGCATCGAAACAGACGTTGACGCAACACCGTTCGGCAATCTGGGTGAACGCATCAACCACACGGATATTTTGCTGCTCGGACCACAGGTAAGGCATCTGCTAAAGAAGTTCTCAGCAGAATACAGCGGTAAAATCCCAGTAATCCAAGTAATGAACATGTCACACTACGCTTTGGTCAAAGCAAAAGAAATCTTCGATGAAGCATATTCAGAATTTAAGCAAAAAACAAATAGTTAAGGAGGAAGATCATATGGAAAAACAATCAAAGCTCGCAAAATTTATGGAAGACAAATTTGTCCCCGCAGCCGCTGCAATAGGTGGTCAACGGCATCTCATGGCGCTTCGTGACGGTATCGTCATGGTAATGCCACTGCTGATTCTGGGATCGTTTACCATGATAATCATTGAGTTCCCGATACAAGCGTGGAATGATATGTTGGAAGCAGCCGGATGGTTTGGTTTTAATGACATCGTCGTGGACGCAACATTCGGTATCATGGGGCTTATCGGTGCGTTCGGCGTTGCATGTTCACTCGCTGGCAGCTACAAAAAGAAGGATGGCACGGCAATAGACGGCATTCCTGCGGGCGTCCTTTCTATTGCTACATACTTCGTTATCACCGGAGGTGAACCCCTAAACGCTGAGGGGCTCTTCACCGGCATGTTATTCGCTATTTTCGCTGCGGAAGTCTATCGGTTGTTCATCCAGAAAGAATGGGTCATAAAACTACCTGATTCAGTTCCCATAGCAATAGCCAGGCAGTTTACAGCTCTTATACCCGGTATGGTGGTATTAGGGCTTTCCTGGCTGGTTTTCGCCGTCCCAATGTCGCTTACAGAGTATGGTACCCTCGCCGCATGGCTCAACGAAGGTGTGTTCTCATTCATAACCAAAATAGGTCTGTCATATCCGGCTACAATGGTTTTGGCTTTCTTTGAGCATCTTCTCTGGTCTTTGGGCTTGCATGGCTCTGCTATTGTAGTTTTCCCATTCTTCGAACCACTATGGGCTTCAATCACTTATCCCGGAACCGATGCGATTATCAACTTTACGTTTTATGAAAACAGCGTCTGGATAGGCGGTTCCGGCGCCACATTGTCAGTAGTCGTATACATGCTGATATTCGCCAAATCAAAACTCCTCAAAAGCATAGGCAAGATTGCCATTGGCCCTGGCATATTCAACATTAACGAGCCGGTCACCTTTGGCCTCCCGGTTGTTTTGAATCCTGTCTTGATGATCCCGTATATCCTTTCGCCACTTGCCATCGTTACAGTGCTGTATTTTGGTACTGCAGCGGGAATTTTCCCAATCCTCGACAAAATGGTGTCATGGACGTGCCCAATATTTGTCAGCGGATTTTTAGCGGCAGCCGGTGGAATAGGTCAAAGAATCATGGGGGTTGTATCACAGATAATTGCATTTGCCCTATCATTTGTTATTTGGCTCCCATTTATCCGCGCGTGGGATAAAGTCAATGTGAAACTTGAGAAAAACGCATAAAACCCAGCATAAACCCAGTATTTATTAGTGTCAGAACCCCTGCCTCCCAGGTGGGGCAGAGGTTTTGACACAATATGCAGCCAAGGAGCAGATATGAGCAATAGTAACGATGCCAGTGAGAAAACAAAAAAAAAGGATAACGCAGCGCTTAATTCGTTCAAACATGAGCGCGAGAAAGGTTTCATCAGAAACCGCGTACTTGCGGCACTTATCGACTTTATTGTTATTGGATTTCTGATTCAGCTTGCGTTTATTGCATTCGGGACGCCGGACTGGGAAGCATACTTTAAAGCCCATGATGAAATGCAAAACTTACCCAAGGAAGACATACGGGTTGTAGAGCGTTTTAGGCTCTATAATGAGTGCCTGGTTGTTTCACTTGTCATAGGAGCATCTTATGAGACCCTGTTTTGTGTTTTATTCAATACCACCCCCGGGAAGCATTTGTTCGGGCTTAAGCTGGTTTATCAAAAAGAAAATCGCAACTATCTGGTGAACAGGCTTTTTTGCCTGATACGGGCAGTTGCAAAAGCGCTTTCAATTTTTTTGCTTTCCGCAATTCCTTTTATACTTCTTTGTTTGACAGTATATGGAAACGAAGAGGTTCGCTCCGGATTTGATATGATTGCAGGAACGAAGGTGGTCAGTAGATCCGCCGGAATAACCGCGCTTTTTAAACGAAAATCATGAAATTATGTGTGGGACGCGCGCCAGAGCGTCCCGCGAAGATTTTCCGGTTTACCCGGGGTAGGAGGATAAATAAATGAATATCATAGTTAAAACTTCGCTAATGCAGGATAAGATAATAGAACTGCTCAATGGGGGCGTCTTTGAGGGCATCGTATTTTCTTTTGTTGAGAAAAAGGGTATGGCACTGACATTTCGCGCTATTAAGGACAACATAGAAACGATGGATGTCGAGGCGATTGTTAAAAAAGCCATAAAGTCAACAGAATATGGTAAGGGGATATTTTTCTCGGTCAGTAAAGAATGATTAACAGTAGGAGCAGCACCCTTTGAAAAACTATGAGACAATAGTTAAGAAAATGATGCACGTCTTTCTGTGTAATGCGCATTATTTAACTTTGGATTATTTAGCGCAGAATGTTGAGATATCAAAACGTTCGGTGCAAAACTACCTTGCGGTAGTAGACAGTTGGATTGAGCAAAACGGTCTTTTACACACGAAAATAATACGTAAACGGGGACATGGGATAGTACTGGGCACAGATGTCACGGACAGGCTTAAAATTGAAAAATTACTTCACGGAGAGAGCCTTAGCATCTATGATGATGATAATAAACGCAGGTTTGACGTTATAAAAAAGCTGATCATTATCAAAGAGCATGTCACGGTACGGTCGCTATCCGAGCAGTTTTACGTCAGCCGCTCAACGATACTGTCTGATTTGGAATGGGTTAAGCAGTGGCTGACAGAGTACAGGCTGGAGGTCATACTGACACAGCGCGGTTGTATTGAAGTAAAAGGTGACGAGGTTTTACACCGAAACGCAATTGCCGGTTATTTT
>Ga0123356_10002402_pt1 | contig 20035 bp, 16 predicted proteins | sample TergutEmb28metaG_2_FD_92546 | JGI IMG/M metagenome (GOLD analysis project Ga0123356, IMG submission 92546) | Embiratermes neotenicus P3 segment gut microbial communities from Petit-Saut dam, French Guiana - Emb289 P3 | ecosystem: Host-associated > Arthropoda: Insects > Digestive system > Gut ... | reverse complement strand
GAAGGCGGCCGGTCCGGGAGCCGTGATGCTCCCCCGGAGCGGGAGCCACTCGACGGCCGACAGGTACCCGTCCGACCAGCCGGGAGGAAACGGGACGGGCTGCACGTCAGGTAGTCCCGCGGGCGCCTGCTGGCTGGGCGTCACCTGGTCGGCGCTGGTCCGGCGGATCCGCCAGGCGGTGGCCTTGGCGACTTCGCGGCCGCCCGCGCTCATGGTGGCCTCGAGAAGTTCAACGCTCCGGCCCGGGCGGGCCAGCCGGGCCGCGACGCTTAGTTCGCCGACCGGGATCGCGCCGAGGATCTCGCAGGTGAGGCGGGCGAAGATCATGTCCTCGCGCGGCTGGCAGCGCTCCATGGCCCGGCCGAGGAGGGCGCTCGGCGGTCCGCCGTGCTGGGCACCCGCGTCCCACGGACCGGCCGTGTGCGCGGTCGCCAGCCACCGGTCATCCCCTGCCGGAAGGTAGAAGCTCTCGGCCACGCGGCAATGCTACTGGCCGCTCGCGGCGCTGCCGGCCGGCCAGCCCACCGGAGGGCCTCTGCTCAAAAGAGCGTCGGCGGTCCGGCCGGGATCGGCTCCGGGAGCGGCTCGAGTTCCGGCACCCGGGCTCGCACCTCGTCGTGGAACCGGCGGGCCAGCCCGAGTGAGTCGACATTGTCCGGCGTATGGATGAAGACGGTCGGCGAACGCCCCTCACGCAGCCAGCCGGTCACGGTGTCGAGCCAGGGCTGCCAGCCCGCGGCGGTGCGGTCCGCGTCATCCCGGCCGATGTAACGGACGAGAGGATGCGACGTGAGGGCTCGTGACCGGCGGGGCAGCCGCGGCTTGCTGTCCCGCGCCTGGAGCTCCAGGTCGCTCGCGGCGGCGCCCTGGAACAGAACGGTAGTGTCGAACGTCAGCCATTCGGCACCGACGCCGCCGAGAGACTTCTCGAGTTCCTGCTCCCAGCGCGGGTCAGCGAAGAACGCGCGGTGCCGCACCTCAACGGCGTACCGGTATTCGCGCGGGAGACGGTACAGGAAGCCGGACAGAGCGCCGAGATCCGCGGGGGTGAAGGACGGCGGCAGCTGAATCCAGAGGGCGTGGACACGCTCCCCGAGGGGTTCGACCGCGGCCAGGAAGGTCCGGAGCGGCCCGGCGACATCGGCGAGGCGGTGCTCGTGGGTGATCGGCTTGGGCATCTTCAGGATGAACCGGAAGTCGGCGGGGGTCTGCCGCGCCCACGATTTCACTACCTCAGCGCTTGGCGTCGCGTAGAAGGTCGTGTTGCCCTCGACGGCGTTGCACCAGGTCGCGTAGGCGCTGAGGCGGTCTCCAGGAGACAGTGAGCGCGGCAGGAAACGGCCCTGCCAGGGCCCATAGCTCCACATCGCGCATCCGACGTGGAGTTCCATGGGCCGACAGTACCCGACCTTGGTCGGGCCGGCCGTCCGGCCCGACCGTCCTAGACCAGGGTGACGACGACCTTGCCGTGGACGTGACGCGCGCGCTGGAGTTCGACCGCGTCACGGGTCCGCTCGATCGGGAAGCTTGCCGCGATCGGCACCCTCAGCTTCCCCGCTGCGATCGCCGCCGCGATGCGGTCGAGCGCTCCGGGTGTGGCGTCCCGGCCGCCGGTGGCGCGGGCACCGTCCGGCGGGGCGCCTGCGATGGTGGCGATCCGCGCGGGTGCGACGCCGAGGTCGACGGCCGCCAGTGCGGTCTCCGTGCCGAACATGTCCGCGGCGGCCGTGACGCCCTCGGGGGCGAGCGCGGCCACCCGCTCGGTGAGGCCCGCGCCGTATTCGACTGGCTCGGCACCGAGATCACGCAGGAAGTCGAACGCAGCCGGCGAGGACGTGCCGATGACGCGCGCACCGGCGAGCTTCGCCAGCTGGACCACGAACACGCCAACCCCGCCGGCGGCCCCGCCGACCAGGACCGTATCCCCGGCGTGCACGCCGATCGCGTTGATTACCGCGTCGGCGGTGCCGCCGGCGATCGGCAGGGTGCTCGCCGTGACGTCGTCGACCCCTTCGGGGGTGTGCTTCACCGGGTCCTGCCCGGGCCGCACGACCGCGTAGTCCGCGACAGCGCGGCCGCGGGCTCCGCCGAAGACGCGGTCGCCGATGGCGAAGCCGGCCGCGCCGTCGCCCACCTCGTCCACGACGCCGGCGAAGTCGTTGCCGAAGCCGGCCGGCAGCACCACACCGAACCGCTGCGCGGCATCCGCGGACCCGGCCAGGATCCAGTCGACAGGGTTGAGGCCCGCGGCCGAGACGCGGACGCGGACCTCACCGGGACCTGCATGCGGCTCGGCCACTTCGCGGATTTCGAGAACCTCCGGCCCGCCGAACGTTTCGTGAATCACGGCTCTGCTCATGCCACGCTCAACATCGCGGTGTGCGCAGATATTCGGCGCGGCTAACCGGCCACCAGCGGCATCGTTGACTTGCCGCCAGGACAGCGCGGGGCCGCAGCGCACGGAACCGTTCGGGATTCTCTTACTGTCCTCCCCTTGCCCCGTCGGCGCTGCCATCGGCTGCAGTGGCGCCGCGCAGCAGGTACGCGGAGTGCAGCAGCTCGGGATGGTCCCGCAGTTCGGCAGCGTTGCCCGAGTACCGGATGACGCCGCCTTCCATGACGTGCGCGTCCGTAGCCAAGGACAGTGCGACGGTGGCGAACTGCTCGATCAGCAGGATGCTGACGCCGGACTGCGACACGGTGCGCAGCACCGGGACCAGCTGACTGACCACCACCGGGGCCAGGCCCAGGGACAGCTCGTCGATCAGCAGGTATTTCGGCTGGGACACCAGAGCCTGGGCGAGCACCACCATCTGCTGCTCGCCACCGGACAGCAGCCGCGCCTGCACGTTCAGCCGTTCCTTCAGCCGGGGAAACAGCTCAAGCGCCCGGGCACGTCCCTCGGTCGCGGCGGCCTTGGGCAGCGCGTAGGTCGCCACCTTGATGTTGTCTTCGGTCGTCAGGTCCGGCAGCAGCCGGCGACCTTCGGGGACGATGGCGACCCCGGCGGCGCGGATCTTCTCCGGCCGCCGTCCGGCCAGTTCGGTGCCGTCGAGCGAGATCGATCCCGGCCGCGGCCGCAGCACTCCGCCGACCGCGAGGACCAGCGAGGACTTGCCCGCGCCGTTGGGTCCCAGCAGCGCGGTCACCTCCCCGGCCGGGACCGCGATCGACACGTCCTTGACGACCGGGCGGCCGCCCCGCGCGACGGTGATGCCGCGTAGTTCAAGCGTGCTCATCGCCGCTCACACCTCCGCTGTTCCGAGGTAGGCACTCATCACATGCGGGTCCCGCAGCACCTCGGCGGTCGGGCCGGACGCGATCATCTTGCCGAAGTCGAGCACGGTCGTCGACTCGCAGACGGCCGAGACCAGGGACATGTCGTGGTCGACGAGGATGGTCTGCGCGCCGGTTTGACCGGGCAGCGCGCGGATTACCGAGGTCAGGTGCGCGGTCTCCTGGTCCGGCAAGCCGGCCGCCGGCTCGTCGAGCAGGATCAGCCGCGGCTTGCCGGCTGCCGCGCGAGCCACCTCGACCAGGCGGCGCTGCCCGGCGGTCAGCGACCCGACCTTCGCATACGGGGTGATGCCCGCGCCGACGAACTCGATGGCGCCGAGCACGTCGGCGCGGCGCGCCGTACCGCGCAGCGATGTGTGAATCATCGCCACGTTGTCGTAGACGGTCAGGTCGGAGATCGCCTGCTCAGTCTGGAAGGTGCGCCGCACCCCCCAGCGAGCCCGGCGGAAGTGGTTCAGCCGCAGCAGGTCATCACCGAACGCCCGGACCGTGCCGGTCGCCGGGCGGACGAATCCGGACAGCACGTTGAAGAACGTGGTCTTGCCGGCGCCGTTCGGCCCGATCAGCCCGCAGATCCCCTTCTCGAACGTCACGGTCAGCGCGTCAAGCGATGTGACGCCGCCGTACCGGACGGTCAGGTCCTTCACCTCGATCACGCTGCACCTCCGGAGGAAGCCGACGAAACTGGCTCCGCCGGAGCCGAGCCGGGACCGGCGCCGCCGCGCACTCGCCGCCACAGGAACCCGCCCAGCTTCTTCATGTCCTTGGGGAACTGGTCGGCTAGGCCCGCCGGCGCGGTGGTGAGCACCTGGAGCACGCCGACGCCGAACACGATCGTCAGGTACGCATACGACACGCCGAGACTCTGCAGCCAGGCGGGCAGCAACTGCTGGAGCAGCGCGGCAATGACCGCGCCCCACAGGCTGTAGACGCCACCCATCAGGGCCACCGCCAGCAGGATGATCGAGTCCTGCGTGGTGAAGTTGATCGAGTACAGGTAGCGCGACTGCCCGGCGAGCACTGCCCCGGCCACCCCGGTGATGAACGAGGCGAGCGCGAACGCCCACAGCTTGTAGAACCAGGTGTTGATGCCGGCCGCCAGCGCCGCGGGCTCGCTTTGCCGGATCGCCGCCCAGGCCCGGCCCGGCCGGGTACGCAAGTGCACGTAGACCAGGATGAACATGAGGATCGCCACCACGACCGCGTACCGGAAGTACGCCGGGTCGCTGCCCGCGATCGACGGGCGCCTGATCGGCGGGATGTGCGTCAGCTGGCCGTTGTAGCCGGTGAAGCCGCCGCCGCCGTTCGGGAAGTTGATCGTCGCCAGGATGACGGTGATCGCGCCCGCCATCATGAGCGTGATCAGCGCCAGGTACAGGCCGCGCATGCGCAGCGCGGGCAGCCCGATCACGATGCCGATCGCCATCGTGACCAGGCCGGCCTCGATCAGCACGATCGGGTAGGGCTGGCCAGTCCCGAACAGCAGGCGGGCGCCGGTCCACGCGCCGATCTGCACTACGGCGCCCTGGCCGAGCGAGTACAGGCCGACCCGGCCGACCAGCAGCCCGAGGCCGAGCGCGACGATCGCGTAGATGGCGGCCAGCGTCATGTAGCCGGTGTAGTAGCCGTTCATCAGGTACGGCAGCGCGAAGAGCACGAACAGCACGAGGACGACGGCCACCGACAGCTGGGCGGGCTTATCCGGGCGGAGCAGCTGCCGGCGCGACATCAGCGCCGTGTCCCGGGCGGCGCCAGGCGTTGTCTCGATCACGGGATCAGCCCTCCTCTCGGGATCGCGTCATGACCTGACGTCCGCGCGAGAGCACCAGCAGCGCGATCGCGGCGAGCACGAAGGGGGTCATGTCGCGGTAGTTGGTGAGCGCGTTGATCGGCGTCAGCAGGTCGTGCACCAGGCCGACCACCAGCGCCGCGACGAACGTAACCGTGATCGACCGCAGCCGCCCGATCAGCGCCGCGGCCAGCGACGAGATCACCAGGAAGGTCAGCGTGGTGGCGTCGAGCTGCACGAGGTCGGCCAGCAGCAGTCCGGAGACGCCCGCCAGGACGCCGGCGCCGAACCAGGCCGCGGCCTCGACCCGGCGCACCGGAACGCCGAGCGTCGCGGTGATCTCCCGGTCGTTGGCCATCGCCCGCATCGCGGTGCCGAGCTTAGTGAAGCGGAGGAACGCGCCGGTGCCCACGGTAAGCACCAGGCCGAGGGCGAGCGAGATGACCTGGGTCCAGTCCACCTGGACGTTCCCGATCGAGAACCCGCCGTTGTCGGTCGGCAGGCTCAGCGAGCGCACCGCACCGCCGCTCTCCGTCCAGATCACGTCCATGATGCCGAGCAGGATGAGCAGCAGGCCGAGTGTCGCGACGGCGCGGACCAGGGGTTCGCGCCCGGCGAGCGGCGGGCCGAAGATGACGCCGTAGGCCAGCGTGACCAGCGCGCCGAACAGGATGCAGAGGACCCAGGACGCCCAGCCGGGCCAGCCGTCCTGCTGTACTTGCCATGCGAGGAGCGCGCCCATCGCCCCGACCGCCCCGAAGGCCAGATTCAGCACTCCAGTGGCGCGGTAGAGAACAACCAGTCCCACCCCGGACAGGGCGTACACCCCGCCCAGGGCGAGACCGGAGACGATGAACTGCTCGAATTCAGACCAAGGTGGCATGAGCGGTTACCGTTTGCCTTGCCTTTAGCGTTTTAGCGATTGAGTTAGCGGGTTGGCGTGGCCCGCGTGAGCCGGACGGCGCACGCGGGCCACGGACTTGCCTGGAATCAGCCGGACGTCGGGTCAAGCGGCGCGGTGCCCGCCTGGGCACGGTACTGCGCGATCTGCGGGTCGACCGGCGAGATCTGCGTGCACCCGCCGTTCGGCGCGATCACCATCTCGCCGTTGTTAGGCGTAACCGTGTAGTCCTCGTTGTTGGCGATGTGCATGCTGTAGCTGCCGTAGGTCCATTGCTGGCAGAGCATGCCGGTGTCCACGTTCTTCAGCCCCTTGATCGCGGCGTTGACGCTGGCCACCGTGTACGCGCCCTTGACGGACTCAAGCGCCTGCACCATGAGCTCCGCCTCGGTGAAGCCCATCTGGCTGAAGGAGCCGATGCCGCCGGAGACGGCCTTGCCGTACTGGGCGAGGATCGCCTTGTAGAGGTTCATCTTCGGCGAGTTCGTCGGGTCCGGCGGGGTCAGCTCGGCGTTGACGAAGAACTTGCCGTTCCACTTCGAGCCGAGCGACTTGGCGAGGAAGTCGGTGTTGCAGGGCGTCGAGCAGCCCCAGAACTTCACGTTGCCCTCGATGTTGAGCTTCTGCGCGGCCTCCAAGATGACCAGCGCGTCCGGCGGGGTGAAGTTGAGGACCACCGCGCCGTCCTTGCCGGCCTCGTTGACCAGCTGCAGCGCCACCGAGTTAGCGTCGGAAATCGGCACGTTGGCGGTGGTGGCGATGAGCGGGGTGTTCGCTGCCTTGGCCAGGGCTTGCGGCCCGGCGGCGATGTAATTGGTGCCCGGCACGTTCGACTGGTCGAAGACGATCTTGCTCGGGTGCAGGGTCAGCGCGTACTGCACCGCGCCGTCCGAACTGTAGCGCGGTCCCATGTTGACCGCGGCGCTGTTCGGCGTCGAGTAGCACTCGGGCGCGATGCCGGAGTCGATGATGTAGAAGCCCTGCTGCTGCCAGTAGGAGCTGTCGATTGAGCATTCGATGATCGAGGTGTTACCGACGATGCCGACCACATGGTCGGTCTGCACCAGCTGCTTCGCCTCAGACGCGATCTGCGTGGCGTTGGTCTGCTCGGTCTCGATGTAGTACTTGATCGGGTGACCGTTGATGCCACCGTTGTCGTTCACGCAGGTGAAGTAGGCCTGCGCCATGTTCGAGATGTCGGTGAACGAGGTACCCGACTGGTCGGTCACGATGCCGCCGAGGTTGATCGGCGTTCCGGTCGCTACCACGCCCGGCTTGGTACCGCACGACGAGGTGCTGACCGCGGAGCTCGTGGGGCTCGACGAGGCGGACGCCGCCGCCCCGGTGTTCGTCGAGGAGGTGGCGGGCGAGCTGGAGGTACTTGACGTGGTGGAGGAAGAGCTACATCCGGCGACGACGCCAAGAGCGATCGCAGCCAGGGCGGCGGCGCCCGTCCGCGTCCGCCAGTGGACGGATCTATTCATCTGTTCAGCTTTCTCGTAGCTAACAGCGAGTATTTTCTTCGGAACTCGACGTGCTTCGCTTCTCAGCAGGCACGCTGTCGCTCCGGGGTGCCAGGCGGAAGAAGTCGCCGTTCACAGGTGTGCACGGATACGCAATCCTCATGTAAACGGTGCCCCTTTGCACTGCTTTGTGAAGTGGCTAATTCTCAGCAGCCATCGAGCGTTCTTGTTTCTGAATTATGATCATCCGGGGAGTAGCGCAAGAGACCCAGTTGAGAACGGTTTCATCACGGTTCGCGCCCCCTTCCGGCACCTCCTCACCGTGGCACGAGCTCTTGGCGCTGCTGTCTCCCGCATGACTAGCGTGGCCTGTGTGACTGAGCGCCGGGCGAACTTACGGTGACGATCGCACGGTGCCTGACCGTGAACAATCGCCCCTACAACCAAACTCGGCCCGGTGATTACTGCGGCAGGTCACAAACGTATGATTCCCCATTAGTCACATCAGCAACATGAGTCACAGACATGCAATTGCATAGACGGACGAAATACTTGATAAGCCGCTTCTTGCCATTTTTTGCTGTTATCTCATCGGGGTGACACCTAACGGAGGCATGCCGGGACCTCGCGCCAGGCGGGGGTAGCTAGCCAGCCCGGAAAACAAACGTGCCCGGCAGGCTGAGCCTGCCGGGCACGATGTTCTGAACAGCACGCACCGGGTGGGAGGGTGACCCTGTCTCCAGGGCACCATTCCCGCCGGGTGCAATGGAGGCGGGCAGCCCCCCTGCGGGGGGTGCAGGGGGATCGTCCCCGCGCGGACTAGCTGAGCCCTGCCTGGGTGCGGAGCTGGTCGGCCTTGTCGGTGCGCTCCCAGGTGAAGCTCTCGCCGGTGCGGCCGAAGTGGCCGTAGGCCGCGGTCGGCTGGTAGATCGGACGGCGCAGGTCCAGGTCACGCAGGATCGCGCCGGGGCGCAGGTCGAAGTTCTCTCCGACGAGCTCGACGATCGCCTTCCTGGAGATCTTCTCCGTGCCGAACGTCTCCACCAGCAGGGACAGCGGGTGAGCGACGCCGATCGCGTAAGCGACCTGAACCTCCGCGCGGTCGGCGAGGCCGGCCGCGACGATGTTCTTGGCCACGTACCGGGCCGCGTAGGCGGCCGACCGGTCCACCTTCGACGGGTCCTTGCCGGAGAACGCGCCGCCGCCGTGCCGGGCGAAGCCGCCGTAGGTGTCGACGATGATCTTGCGGCCGGTGAGGCCCGTGTCGCCGACCGGGCCGCCGATGACGAACCGGCCCGTGGGGTTGACGTAGAACTCGTCCTTGAGGCGGTCCGGGTCGTAGAGGTCGGCCGGGAGTACCTGAGTGACGACCTCCTCCCAGAGGGCCTCGGGCAGCTTGGACTCGACGCCATCCTGGTGCTGGGTGGAGATCAGCACCTTCTCGACCTCGACCGGCTTGCCACCGTCGTCGTAGCGGACCGTCACCTGAGTCTTGCCGTCCGGGCGCAGGTAAGGCAGCAGGCCGGAGTGACGGACCTCAGACAGCTTCTTGGACAGCTTGTGCGCCAGGATGATCGGGGTGGGCATGAACTCGGGCGTCTCGTTCGTCGCGTAGCCGAACATCATGCCCTGGTCGCCGGCGCCGATCCGGTCCAGCGGGTCCTCCGAGCCGCCGATCCGGCCCTCGTGCGCGGTGTCCACGCCCTGGGCGATGTCGGGCGACTGGCGGTCCATCGCGACGATCACTCCGACCGCGTTGCCATCGAAGTAGTACTCGCCGTTGTCGTAACCGATGCCGTTGACAACCTCACGCGCGATCTTCGCGTAGTCGATCACCGACGAGGTGGTGATCTCGCCCGCGACCACGATCAGCCCGGTGGTGAGCAGTGTCTCGCAGGCAACCCGGGAGTACGGGTCGCCGGCCAGGGCCGCGTCGACGACGGCGTCCGAAATCTGGTCGGCGATCTTGTCCGGGTGGCCCTCCGTCACCGACTCGGAAGTAAAGAGGAAACCGTTATCCGACATTGCTGTCTCCTGTGGGATGGGAGTCGTTGTCTCCCGGGTCGGGAGCGGGGTTTGAGTTGTTCCTGCCTGGCTTGGTCCCGTCCGAGCCAGGCAGGCCAAGCTCGCTTCGGACAATCGCCGCGCCAGCTACCATAGCGCGCAGTTTGCTTCGCGCCACATCGGGCGCCAGGTGACGTAGACCGCAATCTGGGTTGACCAGCAGGCGAACGGGGTCGACATACTCCAGCGCCCGCCTGATCCTGGCCGCCACCAGCTCCGGGGATTCGACCGCCGGCGACTTAACGTCGATCACGCCCAGGCCGAGCGCCGACGGCCAGGCGTACTCCCTGATCAGCCGCAGATCCTCGAGGCCCTTGCGAGCGAACTCCAGCACGAGCTGGTCGACCCGGGCCTCCAGCACGGCGGGGAACAGGAAGTCGTAGTGGCCCTCCCAGGATGGCCTGGCGTACCGGTTGCCGTAGCAGACGTGCAGTGCCCAGGTCACCGGGACGCCGTCGGTCACGATGTTGACGGCCTCGATGGCGAGCCCGGCCTGTTCCGGGTAGCCGGCCAGGAATGGCTCGTCGATCTGCAGGAAGGCCGCCCCGGCGCTGGCCAGGGCGTGTGCCTCCAGGTTGAGCCGCCGGGCGAGGGCGCGCACCAGGTCGGCCGGGTTACCGTACGCTCCGCCGGCGTCCGAGATCCGCCGGGACAGCGAGAACGGTCCGGTGAACGAGAACTTCACCGGCCGGTCGGTCAGCGCGCGGGTGAACTCGTAATCCGCGGCGAGGCCGAGCGACGCCTTGTCGTCTTCCGGCAGCGGCGCCTCGACGGCCGCGTCGTAGTAGTCGTAGTAGTCCGCCTTGGCCCGCTGCGCGATGTGCACGCCGGGGATTCGGGCGAGGAAGTAGTCAACGTCGTTGTCCCGGCGCAGCTCGCCATCGGAGACGATGTCGATCCCGGCCCGCTCCTGGTCCTTGATCGCTGCCTTGATCGCCACTTCGTGGATCTCCGCCAGGTGCGCGGCGCTGATCCGGCGCTGGTAGTACTCGGTCTTGAGCCGTTCGAGCCATTCCGGGACGCTGTAGGACCCGACCACCGTTGTGGGGAGGGGGCAAGGGACCACGGGACCGTTGCTCATCATCGCTCCGCTAATCCCTGACCTGGACGGTCAGCGTCTTGACGTGCGAACCCGGACGCTGCTTGAACGCCGAGAACCGCACGTCGAAGCCGCGGCGGCTGGCGAACAGCTGGAGCAGCGGCCCGTTGACCCAGTTGACGACCGAGCCGTCGTACTTGCCCGGGCCGTAGAACCCGGCCCGGTACTCTCGCGGGCCGGTGGTGAACAGGTCATGGCTGACCATCCGGCCGAACGGGTGCAGCAATGGCAGCACGTCGGCGAAGGAGGACAGCGCACCGTTGGACACGTGCATCCGGATGTCGCCCGCGGCCGACAGCAGCGGCCGGAGGATCTCGCCGGTCAGCGCCGGGGTGACCCGGTAGGTGTCCAGGCCCTCAAGCGGCACGTACCGTTCGGCCTGGCGCAGCGCCGCCCAGACCGCCTGCCAGAACAGCACAGCGTGGCCGGTGTCGGCGAACTTGTCGGGCAGCGACTCAGCGAGCAGCTCCGGCCCGATGCGCAGCAGCCGCTCGGTGAGCTGCGGCAGTTCAGCCCGCCGCACGCCGAATCTGGCCGCGATCTCGTCGGCTGCCTCGCCGTGCAGGAAGGAGCGCACCTGCACCAGGTAGACCCGGCCGCCGATGGCGGCCACCTCGTCGGACGGCAGGTTGTCGTAAACGTTGGACATGTAGACCAGAAAGGCCTTGCTGGCCAGGAAGCCGACGCTGCCCTGCAGCCTCGTCGCCTCCAGGACCAGGCCCGATACGTGGTCGCCGTGATGGGCGACCGCCTGCCTGGCACGGTCCAGCACGTGCGCCGAGTAGTCGCCCATCAGGTAGTGCAGCCGCCGGTAGTAATCTCGCCCGTGCCGCCGGTCCAGCTCGGTGAACTCATCGAGCCAGGTCCGGGCCTGGCCGCCGTTGCCGACGCCGAGCTCGAGGACGTACAGCTGCTCGGGGAGGGCACGCCGGGAGGACAGCTCGTCCCAGATCTTGAACAGGTCGAGGATCGTGTCGCGAGCGGCGGCGGTGTTGCGGGCATCGGACTCGCCACCGGGCAGCGCCTGCTCGTATTCCTTGCCCGTCACCTTCTCCCAGGCGGCGAGCGCCTGCCAGTACAGCGCGTTGAACCGCCACACGCAGGAGGCGGAGCCGGGCACCCATGGCTCAAGCCACACCCGGTCCGGGGCCGAGCCACCGACGCCACCTACGCCGCCAGCCCCGGCCAGTGCCTCGTCGGCCAGCCCTCCGTTAATTAGCGCCGTCGACACCTCGGCGGCCACGTCGGTTTCCGGCTCCGCGCAGCGGCGCAGGTCAACCGCGAGCTCGTACCCGTCGACGGAGGCCTTGCCGCCCACCCCAGCCGGGCCTCCCACCCCCGCCGGGCCCGCCAGCCCCGCCGGTCCGCCGGACGCCAGCGCGCCGCCGTCGGCGGCGAGCACCGGACGAACCATCGCAATATCCCGGAAATTGGCGCGGTATTGAATCCAGTCGCAGACCACGCGCATCCTGGCCAGATCGGCGTCGGAGCGGCAAAGCGCCTCGACAAGCGGACCGAGTGCCGCTCGCGCCTCAGCCGATTCGCGCAGCCTGCGGACTGCCCTGACGTCAATCTCCACACGCGGTCCCGGGAATTCTCATTCCAGGCCGAATTCCTGGGCGGACGAATTCCAGGACGCTCACGCCTGGCTTTAGCACACCAAATTCGCGGGCGAATATGGTGTCTTCGCACAAGGAGCGCGGGCGAGCCTGGTCTTGCTTCACGTTCCCCATGCTGCCTCAGGCATTGCGCGCGGGCATCTGCCTGCCGCACAAGCTTGCCGGAAGCGCCGTTGTGCGCCCGCACAACAGGAACGGGCAGGACACGTTGTCCTGCCCGTTCCAAACCCGCAGGTCAAAGAGGGTACCGCGGGAACAATTGGCACTTAGAAACGGCTGACCACCTGCTCGCCGAGCAGTTCGATGTGGGCGACATCAGACGGCCCGTATACGTGGAAGTAGACCGTGTCAGCGCCTTGGCTGGCGAGGTCCTCGATCACCCGGATAACGTCGCCCGCATAGCCGGTGACCCCGGCCGCGAGCAGCCGCGCGCCGGGCGCGCCGAGCGATTCCTTGCGCCTTTCCAGGTCAGCGGCATCCCGGCCGATCGCGACCGGGACGGTGGCGGACATCCGGACCTCCTTCGGGTCACGGCCGACGACGTCCTCGCAGATCCGCCGGAAGTTCGCGTACCGCTCACGCAGGTCCAGGCCGAGGGCGCCGTTGAACTCATCGGCGTACCTGGCCGCCAGCGTCGGCGTGCGCTTGGCGCCTGCGCCGCCGACGATGATCTTCGGCCGTGAGGCCCACCGCGGGATCGACGCGCAGTCTCGCAGCTGGTAGTGCTTGCCCTCGAAGCTGAACCGCTCCCCCGGCTTGGTGTCCCAGAGGCCGGACAGGATCGCCAGCTGCTCCTCGAGCTTGTCGAACCGCTCGCCGAGCGGCGGGAACGGGATGCCGAAATACTGGTGCTCCCGCTCGTACCAGGCCGCGCCGATTCCGAGCTCAGCCCGCCCGCCGCTCATCTGGTCGACCGTCGCCACCTCGACCGCCAGCTGCCCGGGCAGCCGGAAGGTGCTCGCGTTCACCAGCGTCCCGAGCCTGACCCGCTGAGTCTCAAGGGCGAGCCCCGCGAGGGTGGTCCAGGAGTCGGTCGGCTGGTAGGTGGTGTCGTCCGCGTCGATGCCCAGGTAGTGGTCGGAGCGGAAGAAGGCGTCGAAGCCGCCCTCGTCCGCCGCCTTGGCAAGCGCCAGGATCTGCGCGTAGGTCGCACCGTGGTGCGGTTCGAGCAGGATCCGCAGCCTCATGAACTAACCACCTTTGTTGACTGGGTAGCGGTATCCGTCTGCGCCGGGACCGCGGTGGTCGCGGTCGGCGCGGGCTCGGACAGCGGGAAGTGACAGGCCACCAGGTGGCCGGGCGCCAGCTCCCGCGGCATCGGCGTCTGCTCGGCGCACAGCTCCTGCGCTCGCGGGCACCGGGTGCGGAACCGGCAGCCGGACGGCGGGTTGATCGGCGAGGGCGGTTCGCCCTTGAGTGTCGCCGTGGCCCGCGCGGCGCCGGGCTCGATGGACGGGATCGAGCCGAGCAGCGCGCTGGTGTAGGGGTGCAGCGGCTTGCGGTAGACCGAATCACCCGGTCCGAGCTCGCAGAACCTGCCCAGGTACATCACTGCCACCCGGTCGCTCACCTGCTTGACTAGCGCCAGGTCGTGGGCGATGAACAGGTAGGAGAGCCCGAGCTCGTGCCGGAGCCGCTCGAACAGGTTGAGCACCTGCGCCTGGATCAGCACGTCGAGGGAGGAGACCGCCTCGTCGCAGATGAGCAGCGAGGGGTTGAGCGCGACGGCCCGCGCGATGGCGACCCGTTGCGCCTGTCCGCCGGACAGCTCACGCGGGTGCCGCTTCCCGTACCGCTCGGGGTCGAGGCCCACCAGGTCGAGCAGGTCGTCGACCCGCTTGCGGCGGGCCGCCCGGTCGCCTTCGTGAAAGGCGACCAGCGGCTCTTCGACGATCGACCTGACCCGCCACTTCGGGTCAAGCGAGCTGAACGGGTCCTGCCAGACGAACTGCATGTGCCGCCGGGCCTCGAGGAGGTTGCGGCCGTGCAGTTTGGTCAGGTCGCGACCGCGGAAGACGACCGAGCCCGCCTTGGGCCGGGGCGCCTGCAGCACGCTGAGCGCGAGCGTGGACTTGCCCGATCCGGTCTCGCCCACGATGCCGAGCGTCTCGCCCGGCATGATGTCGAACGATACGCCGGAGACCGCCTGCACGACACCGGCCTTGACGCCCGGGGTGGACGGCACGCGCCCGAGCCCGGTGCCGCCGGAATGGCGAACCGCGAACTCCTGGACCAGGTCCCTGACCGACAGCAGGGGTCCCTTGCCCGGTTCTTGCGCGCTCATGACGCGACTCCGTTCTCGCAGGGGTGCCAGCAGGCCCAGCGATGCCCGGGGGCGTGCTCCAGCAGGGCCGGCCTGGTCGCTCGGCAGTCGTCGGCGGCGCTCGGGCAGCGCGGCGCGAAGGAGCAGCCCGGCGGCAGGTTGGCGGGGTCCGGCGGGCGTCCGCCGACGATAGGCAGATCGGCGTGCGCGGGCCGCTCCAGGTGCGGGATCGCGTCGAGCAGCGCCCTGGTGTACCGCATCTTGACCGACCCGCCGGTGCCGAACAGCTGTTTCGCCGGCGCCTGCTCCACGATCTTGCCCGCGTACATGACGACGACGTCGTCGGCATAGGACGCGGCCAGGCCCAGGTCGTGGCTGATCAGGATCAGCCCCATGTCCAGCTCTTGCTGGAGCTCAAGCATGAGCTCCATGATCTGCGCCTGCGTGGTCACGTCGAGCGCGGTGGTGGCCTCGTCGGCGATCAGCAGCTTCGGCCGGCAGGCGAGCGCCATCGCGATCATGATGCGCTGCCGCATGCCGCCTGACAGCTGGTGCGGGTACTCGTGGAACCGCCGTTCGGGGGCCGGGATACGCACCAGCCGCAGCAACTCGACCGCCTGCGCGTACGCCTCCTTCTTGGTGACCTTCCGGTGCGTACTGATCGCCTCGGTTACCTGCACCCCGATCCGCATGGTCGGGTTGAGCGACCTGGCCGGGTCCTGGAAGATCATGGCCATGTCCTGGCCGCGGTGCTTGCGGAGTTCGGAGTCGGACAGGCCGATCATCTCGGTGCCGCGCAGCCGCGCGGAGCCGCCGATCGCGGTGCCGGTTGGCAACAGCCCCATGATGGCCCGGCAGCCGACGGTCTTGCCCGACCCGGACTCGCCGATGATGGCCAGGGTCCGGCCGGGTTCGACCGAGTAGCTGACGCCGTCGACGGCGCGCAGCTCGCGCCCGCCGACGGCGAACGCGACCCGAAGGTCCTCGACTTCGAGCAGAGCCTCGCTCATACCACTCCCCACCGTTCGCGCAGCGCGTCACCGAGCATGTTCAGGGCCACCACGGTGACCAGCAGGGCGATCGTCGGGATGATGATGAACTCTGGCTGCGCCGTCATGATCTGCTGGCCGGCCGCGATCATCTCACCCCAGCTCGGTGTGGGCGCCTGGATCCCGTAGCCGAGGAAGTCCAGGGCACCCTCCAGGATGATGATGATGCCGACGCCCAGCAGGCTGAACGTCACGATGCCGGGCATGATGTTCGGCAGCACGTGGCGGGCGATGATCCGCCAGCGGGGAGTGCCGGCCAGCCTGGCGGCCGTCATGAACGGCAGTGATCGCAGGGTCAGCGTGATGCCGCGGGTGACCCGGCCGAGTGCCGGGATGCCGAACACCGACAGCGCGATGATCAGGTGAAACTCGCTCGGCCCGAGCCCCTCGGCGATCACCAGCGCGAGCACCAGGGCGGGGAACGCGATCAGGATGTCGAGGATCCGCGAGATCACCGCGTCCACCCAGCCGCCGAGGAAGCCGGCGACAACCCCGAGTGTGCAGCCGATCACGATGCCGATGAGCGTGACCGAGACGGCGATCTCGAAAGCCGTCCGCCCGCCGTACAAGATGTCGGAGAAGATGTCGACACCCTGGACATTGGTACCGAGCAGGTGCCCGGGCGAGAACGGCGGCTCGTTGTTGTAGATGATGTTCCCGGCTGTTGGCGAGGGCAGCTGGTAGACCAGCGGCCACAGGAAGCACAGGGCGAGGATGAAGATGAGGACTCCGGCGGGGACCCAGAGCCGTAGCGCGCGGCCCAGCCGCTGGTTCCGCAACTGACGCGCGTTGACCAGGGAAGGCAGCGGCGGCGGGGCGGGAGTCGCGAGCTGGACGTTAGGAAGTGGAGCTGCCATACCGGATCCTTGGGTCGAGTACCGCGTAGGCAAGGTCGGCGAGCAGGTTGCCGGCCACGGTAACCAGGGCGAAGACCAGCGTGATCCCTTCGACCAGGGGCAGGTCGTGGTTGCTGACGCCGGTGAGCAGGTCGTTGCCGATGCCCTGCACCTGGAAGATCGTCTCGATGATGGCGGCCGCGCCAACCAGCCCGCCCAGGTTCAGGCCGATCACGGTGATGAGGGTGAACATCGAGTTCCGCATCGCGTGCTTGATCAGGACCCGCCAGGGCGGGACGCCCTTGGCCTTGGCGGTGACGATGTAGTCCTCGCGCTGCATCTGCTCCACGATGTCGGCCCGCAGCAGCCGGGTGTAAATCGCGAACAGCCCGAACCCGAGCGCGCAGGCGGGCAGTGTCAGCGACTGGAAGAACGAAGGGATGCCGGTAACCGGGCCGGACAACACCGGGAACCAGTGCAGCTTGACCGCGAAGACGATGATGAGCAGCAACGCGAACGCGTACGGCGCGATGGACAGCCCGAGCATGCTCACCGCCAGGCTGAGGCGGTCCGCGATGCCGTTCGGCCGGCGCGCGGCGAGCGCCGCCACGATGATCGAGAGCACCACCGAGACGACCAGCGCGTACGCCAGCAGCAGCAGGGTGGTCGGCAGGTGGATGGCCAGCTCGTGGTTAACGCTCAGGCCTTGGATGGACGTACCCAGGTTTCCGTGCAGCACCCTGTCGAGCCAGTGCCAGTACTGGACCCAGAACGGCTGGTCCAGGCCGAGCGAGTGGTTGAGTGCGCGGACCGCAGACTGGCTGGCATTCAGCCCGAGGATCGCCTGGGCGGTGTCATTGGGCAGCGTGCTCATGATCGCGAAGGTCAGGAACGTGACGCCGATGAGCACCGGGATGGCGGCGAGCAGCCGCCGCCCCACCATCCGCAGGGCGGGCGAGCCGGTGACCCGGCGCGCGCTAGGGCGCGCGCCGGGTCCGCCAGTCTGGAGCTGGATTTGCTGAACCAGCGCCATGATTCTTGTGTCCTCCAGTAATTCAGGGATCGACCGTCGGGACCGATCGACCGCTATGAGGCCGCGTTGTAGTACACGTCCTGCCAGGGGATCGTCGGCACGACCGCGACGGAGGCCAGTGGCGTGGAAAGCCCTGGACCGCCGACACCGTGCACCGAGACGTTCGCCGGAGAGAACGCGAAGTAGAACGGGCCGTAGTAGTTCTTGGCGATGTACGCGGCCGCCTGGTTGTAGAAGCCGCACCGGGTGGACAGGTTCGTGGAACCCTGTGCCTCCAGGAGCAGCTTGTCCAGCTGCGGGTCGTGCACACCGCTGAACGGCGACAGCGAGTTGAACCGGAAGCCGACGCCGACGCCGCCGGCCGGGTCGTAAGCGCCCGCGGTCTGGACCATCGCCTCCCAGTTCTTGCCGTGGTTCGCCTCGAAGGCGGAGATCAGCCCGGACAGCGGCCAGGATGTCTGCTTGACCTTGAGGCCGAGTGCCTGCCATTCGGTGGCCAGTGCGTCCATGGATTCCTGCGCGGTCGACAGAGCGATCGTGCCGAGCTGGATCGTCACGTTGCTCAGGCCGCTCTGCTGGATCAGCGTCTTGGCCAGTGTCGGGTCGTATCCCTGGTATCCCGGTACGTTCTGCTCGTAGCAGATGCCACCGGGGCCGGTGAAGCCCTGGACGATCGGGTACCGGTTGCCGAACAGGTGCTGCAGGATCGGCTGGAAGTTGGTAGCCGCGTAGATCGCCTGGCGGGCCTTGGGGTTGTTGAACGGCGGGACCGCGGTGTTCAGCTGCAAGTCGTACGGCGAAGTACCGAGGTTGTTCTCCACCTCGAAATGCTGCGCCGACTCGTTGATGAGCTGAGTCGTGGACATGTCCTCGTAAACCTGGCCCTGACCGGCCAGCAGCGCCTCGTAGGCCGCCTCGTCGCTGCCGACTGTCTTGAACGTGATCTGGTTCAGCAGCGGGTGACCCGGCTGCCAGTAGGTCGGGTTCTTCGTGACGACGAGCTCGTTGTTGGGGACGTTGCTCGACACTACGAACGGACCGGCGCCGACCGGCTTCTGGCCGAAGGACGTACCTTCGGTCTGGATGGCCGTCGGCGAGGCGATCCAGTTGGCGATCGAGTCGAAGAGCTGGTCGATGAAGGCGCCGTTCGGCACGTCCTGGTGGACGACCAGCGTGTACGGCCCAGTGACCTGAATAGCCCCGGCAGCGGGCGGCTCAGCGGGCGGCGGGGCACCCGGCACGAGCTTCGTGCCCTTCGGGACCGGCTGCTGCTTGATCAGCCACGGCGGGTTGAGGCCGTTGGAGATACCGACCGTGCCAAGGTCCCGCTCCCAGTTGTAGTACACCGCCTGCGCGTTGAACGGCGTGCCATCGCTGAACTTGACGCCCTGGCGGAGCGTGATCGTGACGTCCTCAGCGTTGGGGCTGAACTTGTAGCTGGTGGCCAGGTCGGGGACGATTGCCCCGTTCGTGCCGAGGTCGAAGAGCTGCCCGTAGATCGCTACCATGAAGTCCTGGGTGGCAGCGCCTTCCTTGTTCTGCGCGGGGTCGAGGGTTGACCAAGCGCCTGCGTATCCGCTGCTCTCCAGGACCGTGATCGAGCCACCACTCTTCTGCGCGGGCTGAGAGGCGAGCTGGGATCCGGTCGGGCTGACGTTGTTGTTGCTCGACGTAGATCCTGAGCTGCTGCATGCGGCAGCAGTCAGGACTAGTGCGGCCGCCCCAGCGAGGCAGGCGGTCCGCTTTGACATTAGCCGAAATCTCACGGCATTCACCTACTCGTGATAATTCGTACGCTGGTGTGTGACAAATAGTGAGTCGATCGTCCCTAGATTTGTCTTGGATACTCTCACCCGGTCGGGATGCCTGCAAGAAGCAATATTGCAAGCCAGCCGACTCGGCAACCCGCTTGTATCCGTCCCCCGCCCCCTGCCGTCCGGCCTTGTGTCATGCCACAAAGCCCCCCATCAGGTCGTTTACGTGCGTTAACGGCCTAACCAGCACCCGCGCGGTCCCCCCGGGACAGGTACTGGGTATGGGGAATTCAGAGGCGCGGGGTGCAACGCAGGCGCAACGCAAGTGCAACTCGGGCGCGACCTGGCTAGGAAGCGAGGGACGGTGGCGAGCACGCAGGACGGTAACCCCCCGGGCAATGCGGTTTCGGGCAATGCCGTTCCCGGCAATGCCGTTCCCGGCAATGCGGTTCCAGGCGCTGCGGCCTCCGTCAATACAGGCACGGTAACGCCCGCGCGGGAGCACGGCCTGCTGCGGTCGCTGGTCGCCGACCCCGGCTTCGGCCCGCTACCGGCCCTGCTCCTGCTGCTGACCGTGGTCACCGGTGTGGTTGACGCCGTCTCGATCCTCGCGCTGGGCCGGGTCTTCGTCGCGAACATGACGGGCAACGTGGTCTTCGCCGCCTTCGCGGTGTCCGGCGCCCCCGGTTTCTCCCTGGGCTCTTCCTTGTTCGCCCTGGCCGGCTTCCTGATCGGCGCCTACGCCGGCGGCCTGATGATCGCGCGAACCGGCTCCTCCCCCGCCAGCACGGATCGGGGCGCGCTGATGCGGATGGGCTCGCTCGCCGAACTGGCCCTGGCTGCCGTCGCCCTGATCATCGCGGCCGCG
>Ga0123356_10002401_pt1 | contig 20035 bp, 25 predicted proteins | sample TergutEmb28metaG_2_FD_92546 | JGI IMG/M metagenome (GOLD analysis project Ga0123356, IMG submission 92546) | Embiratermes neotenicus P3 segment gut microbial communities from Petit-Saut dam, French Guiana - Emb289 P3 | ecosystem: Host-associated > Arthropoda: Insects > Digestive system > Gut ... | reverse complement strand
GATATCCCGACGGGAACATTCACTTACGTAAACGCAGGACATAACCCTCCGCTCGTTAAACACTCGGGCGGCAGATATGAGTGGCTTAAAACAAAACCTTGTTTTGTCCTTGCGGGAATGGAAAATATCCCTTACACGCAGGATGAAATCAAACTCGATTACGGTGACATGCTGTTTCTTTATACCGACGGAGTTACGGAAGCAATGAATGAAAACCTTGAATTATTCACCGACCCGAGATTGCAGGATACATTAAATAAATACACCGATGCAGCACCAAAGGACTTGCTGTCATTATTAATGAAGGAAATTGATGCATTTGCCGGAAACGCCGAGCAGGCAGATGACATTACAATGCTTGCATTACGATATGATACACAAGCAGATAAGTTTTTCGATATTTAATTCGTAAAGGCACGGTCATTATAGTGGATGAATATAAGGGTAATATAAAAGAAGCACTGATTCAGGAACAGCGTGTTGCATTAGTGCAGTTTCTTAATGAACTGATAAATTTATCGGTTCTTGTTGTGCTTGTTGTTATGAGCCGCTCATTAATACTAATGACGGGAGCCGTCGGCTCTGTAAGCCTGCTTATACAAGCATGGGTTATTTTTTCAATCTCAAAACGTCTTGTTAAAAATGAAAGCCTTGAGTACGATTACGGACTTGGTAAATTTGAATCATTTGGCGGTCTTATTGCAAATCTTTTTATGCTTATCGGACTTGTCGCTGTTCTTTGCTCATCTCTAATCGTTCTTTTCAACCCCTCAGAACCGAGTGATATATTAATTTGGGCAATTGCCGTAAAAATAGTCAGCACGATAATTGATATTTTATTATATCTGAAGCAGAGAAAAATAAACAAAATGGCACACAGTCAGTTAATTGAAGCAGAAGACCATGTGCTTAAAAAGAATCTTGTATTTGATTTTATCGCTTTATCTGCAATCGGTGTTATTTATGTCTTTCGCGATTTGCCGTTTTTTGCATATTTTGAATTAATATTGTGCATTATTTACTCGGTCATTATGATTATTAAGCTTATACATCCTATCAAAATATGTTCTTATGACTTGCTTGACAAAACCATGGATGAAGATACCCAGCTTAAAGTAATGAAGGCACTTGCACACGGTGATGAATTGTATGAGCATTTTGAAACCGTGAGAACCAGAAGCTCGGGGCAAAGGGTTTATGTTGATTTATTAATCGGATTCAACAATGAGAAAACCTTTGATGATATTACTCAATCACTCGAAAAGCTTGAAGCACTTATTAAAGCAGAAATTCCCAACTGTATTGTTTCAATTGTATTGACAAAATGAAAAATTTAGTATAAACCTTATAAAATTAAATTAGTCGAGGTTATAAAGATGAAAAAACTGTTTTTTTTGGCACTTTTTATATTACTTATTATATCAATATTAACCGGTTGCAGCTTCGGTACTGCGGCAACAGAAATTACTATTTTCCATACAAACGATACTCACGGACGTATTGTCGGTGACGGGGAATATATAATAGGAATTGACACAATTGCGGCAATTCATAAAAATACACCTGATTCAATTCTGGTGGATGCCGGTGATGCATTTCACGGTCTCCCTATTGCAACCGTTAACGGAGGCGCCGATATTGCAGAGCTTATGAAGGCTGCCGGATATACCGCAATGGCATTGGGCAATCATGAGTTCAATTATGGTTGGGAACGTCTGATAGAGCTGCGTGAAATTGCGGAGTTCCCGTTTCTTGCATCCAATGTAACATTAAACGGAGCAGATTTCCTTGATGATACATATATGATTGAAGTAAACCGTGTAAAAATCGGATTGTTCGGAATAACAACCGAAACAACATCGCATTCGGCAATGCCCGGGTTTGTCAGAGGGGTTACGTTTTCAGACCCTGTTCTGACCGCACAAACCAGAGCCGAATATTTGCGTGATAACGGTGCTGTTATAATTATAGCTCTTTGCCATTTGGGAGATACACCTAATGGCGGAACGCTCTCGAATGAGCTTGCGGAAAAAGTTCCTGAAATTGATATTATAATTGACGGTCACAGCCACACCGAGCTGCCCTACGGTCTTAACGTTAATGAAGTGCTTATTGCTCAAACGGGTGACCACGGAAGCAATCTCGGCAAGGTCACTGTTTTTGTTGAAAAAGGTAAAATCATATCCAAAATTGCAGAATTTGTTACAGTTGAGGAAGCAATGGAAGTAACTCCCGATGAAACTGTTGCCGCAATGCTTTCGGCAGTTCAGGCAGGACTTGATGTTGTTTTGAATGAGCCGCTCGGTGAATCTCTTACTGCAATGTCAAGCGAACGCAGCCCCGGAGTGCGCACACAGGAAATGCCGCTCGGAAGCCTTGTAGCAGACGCTTACCGCGACGCTGCTCATGCAGATATTGCAATAGTTAACGGCGGAGATATACGCGCTGATTTACCTGCAGGTGTTGTAACCAAGGGTGACGTAATCAGTGTTCTTCCGTTCGGAAACACTCTGATGGTAAAAAATGTTACACCGGCTGTTCTTTATAAGGTTTTGGAAAATGGTGTAAGCGGTATCATAGCGGATTATGATTTAGTTATCGACCATGAGCAGTCGGCTCAAGGCCGTTTCTTAAATGTTTCCGGATTTAGTTTTGTCTATGACCCGTCAGCTCCTGTAGGGATGCGAGTAGTTTCCGTCACTCTCGATGACGGAAGAGAGCTCTATGCAGACGACAACTCGACAGAATTTTCTCTTGCGAGCTCAAACTATCTTATGACCGGCGGAGATGAGTATTATATGCTCGCCGATTTACCGGTTCTGCATGAGCTTGGTTCTGCAGATGAAGCTCTTAAGGATTATATAAGCAGATATTCACCTGTAGACAATCCGCCGGAAGGCAGAATCTTAACACTTGCCGATTATTCAGGCTCACGCGGCAATACCGTCTCACTTTATACTTCAATGAAGGATTCGCTTATCAGGGCATTGGTCGATGCATTTGAAGCAAAGCACGGTGATATTACTGTCGAAACAAGAATAGCCGGAGCCGGAACACTTATGGCGGAAATAACCGAAGAGCTTGAACAGGGTGAAATCAGAGCCGATGTGATTTGGACAAGTGAAATACCTGATTTTTACGGTATGAAAGATGACGGCTTGCTTCTGCAGTATACTCCCGAGGGTGCAAATGCTATCTCAAATCCTCTGACCGACTCTGACGGATACTTTTATCCCGCAAGACTCGGAACCATGGGAATAGCTTATAATACAGACCTTGTAAGCAACCCGCCCGAGGCATGGAATGATTTGCTCGGTTCTGATTTTACCGGTGGTTTCGCAATTGCCGACCCGACAACCTCGGGAACCGCAATGATGAGCGTAGTGCTTTTAGATCATGAGTTCGGAGAGGAATTTTTCAAGAACCTAAGAGATAACGGAGCATTTATCGGGCAGGGCTCTTCCCAGGTTGTAGACTCTGTTGCCGAGGGAGATCTTGTTGCATGTCTTGCCGTGGACTATATTGCTTTTGATAAGATTGACAGCGGCGCACCGATGGCTCTTGTATATCCCGAGGAAATGCTGGTCATCCCAAGTCCGGTTGCGATATTCGAAAGCAGCTCTGCAATTGATTCCGCCAAGTTATTTGTAGATTTTCTCTTATCGGAAGAGGCACAGCAAATAATTGCATCCATAGGAACCCTTCCTGTGCTTGATGTCAAACCTCTGACAGATTCGAACCGTAGCCTCCCGAATGTCTCCGATGCCATATCCCGTGCAATCGAGCTTCGAGACTCCGACATGATGAGAATAAAATTCGATGTACTTGCAACGTTTATAGCAATAATGAACGATTAATTTATAGCACAAGGGGGACGGTTCTCTCGTGCACAGAGCACAAGAGAACCGTCCCCTTGTGCTCATCAAAAAAAGGCTGTTGCACATTTTACAACAGCCTTTTTTTACTTTTTTCATTGATTTTGCTAAAGAAAATATAAAAAGTACCGATTATATATAATGAAAGGGTAAGGAGACCGCAACAAATTCGACAGGGGCAATAGTTCCGACTCTGAAAGCTTACGGCCGCTGACCCCAATAAAGGAAGAAACTATATGACGATCGAAGCAGTATTACCTAAAGTAAGTACGACCAACGTTTTGTCAAACGCAATTGGAGCAGTGCAACTGCGACCTGCTGTTCAACCGGGAGTTGTCAGCAATGTTGCAGCGACCTTCGCAGAAACGTTGAAAGCGCGTTCACTTACAAGCGGGTGTGCAGAGCTCGATGCAATGTTCGATGAAGCAGGGCAGAAATATAATTTAAACCCTGACTTGCTCAAAGCGGTAGCCAAGGTAGAATCGACATTCAGACCGCACTTAACATCAAATGTCGGTGCAATGGGAATAATGCAGCTCATGCCGGGAACGGCGAAATACCTTGGAGTGGACGATCCTTTTGACCCTTACCAGAATATAATGGGCGGGGCCAAATACTTAAAAGAACAAATCGAAAGATTTGAAGGCGATATAAAACTTGCTCTTGCAGCATACAACGCAGGATGGCCCGCAGTTAAAAAGCATGGCGGAATCCCACCGTTCAAAGAGACACAAGCATATGTACCAAAGGTTCTCGGATATCTCGGAAGTGACGATTTATCACCGAATATGCTGACATACAGCGGTTTCGACATGGGTAGCAAAATCACCAACGAACCAATCGCAAATAGCGGAAAGTTCGATTTTAACGAAACGCTCGCACAAATGCTGTATGTAAAAATGATAGAGATGCAGATGAACTCACCAAACGGTGAAAATAACTCAAAGGTTTTTTAGTGATTAATGGTCAGCGGCTTGCTGACGGGAGTCACGCACAGCACTGACCATTAATCGCTAACCTAAATAAAACAACGCAGTAAACTAAATATACTATAGCCGCATGCGGCTATTTAGATAGAACCTCACATCGTATGATTGATGTGGGGTTTTAAGAATTTATAAAGACACCTCATATTCAAATGACAAAACACGATGATAATCGAGCTCAATAAAGTCCGAGGGTTCCACATCGCCGCCGTCTTTGTCAAAATATGACAAACCTTCGAGCTTCAGCATTTGATAAACAAACTGGGAGCAGAACATTATATTTTGGCGATATGAACGCTTTGTCCATAAACCAAGCACATTATATGCGCTTCCGCTTTCGTTGATTTCACGTATTCTTTGCAATACATTTGCTTTTTGCTCTGCTGTACATTTCAGACTGTAGACAAGAATTGATGCGTCATTTTTCTTTGTTAAATCAGCAAGCATTTCCGGATTCATTCCCGGCGGATATACGTTGTTTCCGCTGTTATAACTGACAATTGTCTGTAAATCACGGTCAAACGAAAGTGATGCATGATTGTAATTTTTCCCTGTAACAATTGCAATCATGCTGCTTGCGGCACTGCCTGTCCGCGAAATTACAATATACAGGTTTAAATCCGCCATAGTTTCATTAACCTTGTCAAAGTAACTTTCTGTCAGTGAGCCTTTATTAACATAGTTAAAAGAGTCATGCTTAATCGAGTCGCCGATTACTTCTCTCAGATTTGCCGGAGACAGACTATTTCTTGTACTCCCTGCTTTTTCTGCAAATTGTTTTGCTTTTGAAACAACACCTTGAACTTCGGCAAACGCAATTGTGCCTGTTTCTCTCACTGACGGCAGATAAATCCGGGCATATTTACTGACGACAATGTAACGTGAAACGGCAAGCGGCAGTATAATAATAAATGTGCATATGATTCTTCGGGGCCAATATGATTGAAGTGTAGAATCAATAGGAGTCCGACCCCCGTCGGCACCGGGTATCAAAAGCAGCTGTTCGGCAAGAACGATCTGGCATGTAAGAAAAAACCCAAGTGCAATAAAAAGCCACAGCTTAACAAGCTTATGGCCTCTGGGCAGCATGAAACGTGCAAGCAGCACTAAAAATAATGCTATATACACTAGTATAAATAACGTAAATGTACCGAATATCAATATACCGGCTATTGCTATTAACAATACAAAATTTGTTAACCAATAGTATCTTTGAAGACTCACTGCAGACTCCTAATAATTGTTCTTCCTCGATTAATATTCTCTTACTAAGATTATACAGCCTTGCAGTTTTGTTGATTGCAAAGCTGTATCTCTGGTGACCCGCCTGTGATTCGAACACAGGACCTTCGCCTTAAAAGGGCGCTGCTCTACCGGCTGAGCTAGCGGGTCGTATTGTTGGGCTGAGTAAATGTTACTCAGCCCGATAACACCAAGATAATATAGCATGTGACTGTTTGCCTGTCAAGAAAAAGCGGTATTAATTGTTCTTTATACAAATGTCAATAGTAAATGCAACAATTTATTAAATTATTTTTTCAAGGTGTTCTAATAGTAAATCGTATGATGTTTTATAGCCAAATATCTTTCTTGGATAGTTATTTAACCATACTTCTACTTTGTTTATTTCTTCATCTGTCACATTGTCGAAGTTTGTTCCTTTTGGAAAGTGTCTGCGAATCATTTTGTTTTGATTTTCGTTACTCCCACGTTCCCAACTGCTGTACGGATGGCAGTAATATATTTTTGTCCTATTACCGGATGTTCTTATTGATTGCTCTAAACCATTGCTATTATTAAATTCTGAACCGTTATCAACTGTTATTGACTTAAATATCTTGTTGAAATCTGATTGATAATTTGCTTCAAGTTTATCAATTTCTTTGATTACACTGTTTGCTGTTTTATCCGGTATCTTTCTTTTTATCTCTGTTCTTGTCAGTCTTTCAGTCATTACTAATACAGCTGATTTTGTATTTTTTTTGCCTATTATTAAATCCATTTCCCAATGTCCAAATTCTGCCCTGTTATTAATTTCTACAGGACGTTTTTCTATGCTTGTTCCTCTTGGTACTCTATTGGGTCGTACCTTTCTATATTTCCGTTTTCGTTTACCTTTGTACATTAAATCAGCATTTGTTATATTTAAGAATACACCCTTGTTTATATAACTATAGAGAGTGCTTACACAGATTGTTGTATCAAATATTATTCCTTTTACTTTTATTTCGCCAAGTACGGCTTCGGGAGAGTATTTATCATTGATTATCTTGTTTTCTATATGCTCTGCCAGTTTATAATCATTGCCTAGTTTTATCTGCTGTCCCTTTTCCTTTAAGTTACTTTTATATTTTGTATATGCTATTTCGGGAGAGTATGCAGTTATTTCCCTTAATTCATAATCTACTGTATTATAAATACCTTTCTTTAATTCCCTGTATACCGTGCTTCTGTGTACTCCTATTCTCTTTGCAATATCTGCAGGTTTCCTTTTTGATTTAATCATTGATTCAATTATTAATCTATCGGTGTATGTTAGGTGCTTAAAATATCTCATTACATTGCCTCTTTTCTTTTACCTAAACGGCTTATTTTTTAAGGTTGTATTTAGTGACATTTAAACCCCGGACAAACCGAGGTTAGTTTTTACAGTATTTTAATTAAAATCGAAACATTTCATTCATATCATTTATATGTATAACTGTTGTTATTAGTGTATTGGCTAAAGGCTCTCTTGCTGATACTTTATATTCCGGACTGTACATATATTTTAATTTTTTACTTTTATATATTGATATATAGGTGTAACCTCTTTTTTTCATACGTTTTCTAAATGCCATTACTGTATTAGTTTGCATATCATTTACTCCATATAGTATTATTCTGCAGTATTTGTTTACCTCTTGGATGGTATACATTTCATTTTGTTTACCTCATGGAAGTATACTTTCGAATTCCCAGACCAAATCATTCTATTCCATGTTGTTCCAGTAATTTCTTATACTTCGGATTCCTTTTTTCGAGGTCTATTTTGAATATCTCAAGTATTACTTCATCTATTCCTTTTAATCTCATGTATGTCTGCATGGATGAGCCTGCTTGGTCTATTGCATATTTTTTTAACCTCTTTTCATTGTATTCTATACCCGGCTTTTCAAATAATTTTATGTTCTCGGCTTCTTTTATAAACTTTATCCAATATGGTTTGCTTTTCCATCGTGATTTATTTGTATCTGTTTTACTTGGTATTACATACCTAAGATGGTTATTTAGTACACCAGAATATATCATTGGTAATGATTCATTATTATTTACATAGTATTGTACAAAATTCTTTGCTCTTTCGTCTTTCAATATTAATTCAATTCTTATCCAATGCCCATCTTCTTGTTTATTCTGTTCCATTGCTTTGTCATATATACGTACCATTGTTTTAGATATTTTTCTTCCGTGCTGTATTGAGATTCCCCTTGTTCCGAAGGTACACATATATTCTTCTGATTTACAATTAAATTCCTGTTTCAATGTATCATTAAATAATGTGTTTATATTAAACAATTCCTCATGATCATCAAATGCTATATCAATCCTTGTTATATTTACTAATTCTTTATGTATGAATAACTCTTTGAATAAGCCATTATAATCGCCTGTGCCGTATGTTTCAAATGCTCTGCATCCTTGTCCGGACATTTCACAGAGAATACCCATATCCGGCATTTTGCCATCGTAGTATATATTTATATGCTCGAAGCTGATTCTTTTATTATATTTATAACGTCCGCTGTCTTCTTCCCATTTTACTTTGTCTAGTCCTAATTCATATGTTAGCCAGTATGGATTAGTATGATATTTTGTCGAAAATGATATCCAGTCAAATAAATAGAAATTATGCTTGTATTGCAACATGTATACGCTACCTTTCATACTGGTTTTATGTATTTAGTACCCCTCTGTTAGCAGGGGGGTACATTCCGTTTCCGGCTAAAATTTTTTACGCTGTTATGCTGTCAACAGCTTCCATGAATTGGTGCATTCTGCCTTGTCTATGCATTCATTACAGTCCGCTGTGTTGCAGACATATTCCTTTTGTTTGCCTGCAGGCGTCCGCTTCGGTCGCAATGGGGACCCCTTCCGCTTACGCGGACCCTCCCCATTTTCGGCCAAAGCGGGTGCCTGTGGCATATCAATCGTTATATCTGCTTCCGCTTCGGCTGTTTCATCTGAGATTTCCTTTAATGCTTCGTTATAGAAGTCTAAATCGAAAATTAACATTGTGTCATATAGCTCGCCATCTTTTTTTCGGTATCTGAATATTTCTGAACTGTCTTTTTCGTTCATGCCGTACCATATCTTTACCGCTACAAATATGTTTATTCTTAGCAATGTTAATAATAATCCTATCAGCTTGAATTTATTTGCGTTTCGGTGTCTTATTTCATATTCAACAAAACCTCGTATCTGTCTATCTAGTAATCTGTCCTTTTGGCTTGCTAATATTATATAAAAGCCTAGTTTTCTGCTCATTACAAAGAATTTTATCCATTGCATTCTGTCTGAATCTCCATAGAGTCTGCTGTTGAATTTTATTCCGGCTTCGTCTATGAATAATAATGTTTCACCTTCTTTACCTTTATGGTTTTTTATTGAGTATTTTATTAAGTATTTTACTGTTAGTTCTTCATTAGATAGGTATATAAATTCACCTGTTTTGATTGTTCCGTTTTTTGTTATCTTGTTCATGTCTATTGGGAAATTTGCAATTACATTCTGTTTCTTGTTTACAAGTGCAAACCTTATATCCCTTGCCATGTGAAGACTCTTTCCGCTTCCTATTGTTCCTGTATACATTTTTATCATGATATTGCCTTTATCCAACGCATTACTACAGACGCTATATAGTACATTCCTATTGCAATTAACCATGCTGTTGTTATGCCTACCATTTCTGATAGTGGCAGGAAGTAATTTATATATCCTAGTATTTTTGAACCAAATCCAGTTGCAAATGTATCTATATGTGGTTGTATTGGACATCCCCAGCCAATGTTTAATATTTCATTTCCTGCCGTTACTCCCCAATCGGCAGGAATATGATTATTATTTTCTGAATATTTTATTATTGAATATATGTTCATTAAATACGTGTGCATATTATCCGCCCCCTGTCCATATATATCTTTTACTTATTACCATTATTACAACTATAAATCCTATTAATAATCCGTTTCTTAATATCTGTCTCGGCACTTCATATTCTTTGAAATCTAATATTATTGTCATATCTGGTAAATTTAATTTTCCATCTACCATTGATCTTGGAAATATATCAATCTCAAATACCGGTTCGACTTCTTCTGCAGATATTGCGTCTATAAAATATACTACATCCCAGGGAAGACAGAACGGAAATAATGTAAAGACAAGTCTTCTGCTTTGTTCTGTTGGTGGTTTATGTGGGTCTGTTGGTTCTCCTGTTCCCGGCTCTTGAAGTCCTTCGCCCGGTTTTGCACCTGTACCTGTACCCGGTTCTGTTCCTGTACCTGTACCCGGTTCTGTTCCTGTACCTGTACCCGGTTCTGTTCCTGTACCTGTACCCGGTTCTGTTCCTGTACCTGTACCCGGTTCTGTTCCTGTACCTGTACCCGGTTCTGTTTCAGGTTTTAATACTGTTCGCCAATTTATATCCTCTAACGGTATTGGAACATATTCTTTCTTCTTTTCTTCATCGTCTTCCTCTGTTTTATTCGCCTGTTTTCTTCCATACATCCACTCACTTATTTGCTCTGGTACAAGTAATACAACATCGTCGTTCTCCCAGAATTCTTCCCATTCTTCATAATCTTCCAGTCTTTCTTTTGTTACTGTTCTATTGCCATATCCATTTATATTAAATGGTAATGCTAATGATTCCGGTCTACTGTACCAAGTTTCTCTTCCGTCTTTATTTTCTAAATGAAAATTTAATTGTAAACTATTTCTATCATTTGTACTTAATAACGTTGAACTGGATTGTTGTATATGTCCTAATCTTACTCTTCCGTTATTATTATCATCTGCTACTAAAAACATTTTCATTTTACTTGTTATGTTTCCAATAGTTCCGTTTTGTCCTATATTTGTTAGAGGTAACCCAGCTCCGTAGACTTGAGCTTGTCCATTTAAATTAATTACGTAATCAATTGTTACACCATTCATAACAAAATGCTGTATATACATTCCGTTTGTATATACATTATTATATTCATAATATCTTTGAAGTGGTGTACTATTACCAGTATTTAATGTCATTACTTCCCATGTATGTACTTGAAGAGGATATAGTCCTAATTCAGTATCAATTATTACTAACTTTCCTGTTAAACCGATGTTTGTTAAATCATATATATCATCATATTCTGTTACATCAAGAATATCTTTTATTAATCCATCGAATGCATCAAGTATTTTTTTTGATATTGCTATCGTTGCTAATGCGTCATTAAATTCATTCCATTCAGAATCTGGCTCTCCATTATTTCCGCTTGATGATTTCCAAAATCTGTTTCCATCCAAATCAATCATCCAATGTCCTATATTGCCATATATTCTTTCTTCCGCTCTTCTCGTAAAATCTTCCCATTCTTCTTCCGACACTCCCGGAGGAACTTCATATTTTGGCAATTGTGCTTGTATATGCATTGCCATTGATTGTAGTTGGTCTAATGTTAAAAAACCAAATCCCAATGCTATTAATATTGCTATTATAACTGGAAGTGGTAACGCTACTATTGGTGCAGCTGCTTCAGCTTTGTTATTTTCATTTATCGGAATTGAAAATAACACAAAAACAATCATTAATATTACTACTGCTCTTTTAATTATTATTTTCATGTTAATTTTTATCCTTTTATGTTATTATTTTGCTGAGGTGATTGTATGTTGTGGAATATTAATTTTTTTAATTGGATTTTTGATAATTATCTTTTAATTGTTCAGTTTCTTCTTGTAGTTCTTGTTCCATTAATATTGATTATTCATTTTTCTTTAATTGCTTATCACAAAATTAAGAATGAAAAAGTCATTAATGGTATTGTAATTAGTAATTATATGTACAATGTTATTTCTAATCATGCTAAAAGCATCAACGAGCCTGTAAAAAAAAGAATCTCAACTATATTAAATACTTCATATAATATTACTGATAGATATTGGAGATAAATTTATTATGAAAAAATCTGTTGCTGTTATTATTATGATTTTATTTGGAATATTTACTGCTCTTTTAATTGTTGATTTTTATTTTCCGCTTTATTCCCTTGTTTCAAACGATCCACCAAAAAATACTTCATACATTGCTAGCGTTTATAATCATATTATTAATAACTTCGAAGTTGCATTAATTACATTGTTTTTCTTAATACTTCCTGTGGTATTAATAATTTCTATTATCGTTTTTATTGTTTTAAGAGTAAAAAAAATAAGAATTGTTAATTTTATAGTTATATCTGATTATGCTTACAAAACTTTTATGTATGATGGCAACCGTACTAATGAAACTGCAAAACAAAGAATTGAAGCTGTTTTAAACTCTTATTACAAAGTTAATAATAGATACTGGAGATAGTTTCTCCGATGATATAAGGGTGATACTTTTTGTTGGTATCACCCTTATTTGTTGGGATTATGATTTGCCGGCGATTTTCTTAATCCACTTAATGCCGAATGTGATACCGAGGCTTGCAGCGAGTACTGTTAATCCTATCGGAAGGACTGCAGCCAACATTGCAAGTAAGTCTGTTACGAGAGATTGAAATGCGGTTGTCATTGTTGTGGTAATGTTGAAGTCACTTGCTGAAGCTACAACTGCTGTTCCGCTGATTGCACTCATAATTCCAGTCATAACCATTACTTTTCTCAGCATTCTACTATTCAGTATCTTTTTCATCTTTTCACCCCTTCCATTATGATATTTATAACAATCCGGCATACTGCAGATATGCCCCAAGTTATCGTTCCTGCTGTTAATGCCATACCTATTCCTATAGGTATATATGTAAATAATTCGTTTATAATCTCTGTATTTATCATTATAGTATCTTCCATTTCATTATCATTGCATGTCCGATTATTGAACCGAGGATTAACGCTCCGAGTAATATCATTATTGCGTTCTGCGTTTCCAGTAAGCTGCTCGTTTCCTCGATGGCTGTTATAATTTCTTCAAAGTTGTATTCTGCAGGCTCTGTATCATCTTCAAATATTGGCGGTGTTACCGGATGATTGCCTTGGCTCATATCTGCTGTTAACTCATAGAACACATCATGTTCTACTTCTTCGCCACTGCCAAATGATTCAATTACTTCTCCGTTAACCTTAAATACTGTGCTTGTGCCGAATACGTACCCGGGCTTTGCTATAAGCTGAATATAAAACCATATCTGGTCGCCTGCTTGGAGTGTCATTGACTCTGTTATGTTTTGCCAGTTGTATACTTCATGCCTGTATACTTCCCATTGTACATTTATTGTGTAGTAGTCGTTTCCGTTCCTTGCGTTGATTCCAGCGTTTGTTGCATCCCATGACAAACCGTCTGTCACCGTCGGCATGATTACGCTTATATCGACTTCTATTATCGTTCTTGGCTCGTTTGCCGTTGCTGTTAACCCTGTATGCATAAGCAGTGTATTTATTAAAAGTAATACCGTTACTGCTGTTAATTTCAATTTCATGTGCTTTGTCCTTTTCTTCCGTTATTAAGCTGTTTGTAATTTGCAACTTCAAATGCTAAAATAAATACCGTTATATTATTTTACATTTTCGTTCAAATGTCGGGTTTCTTGTTCCGTTAATTGGCTTTAAATCAGTTGTTTATAACAAAAGGAGAATAGGGCGAGAGAAAATATTACAAAAACTCCCGCCCTTAATGCATTACACTGCTTTATTTCCTTTTGTAATGCTTTTGAATTTAAGTTTGCCGGTTTTCTGATATTCAACTTCGATTTCGTTTCCGACTTCAATACTCGGAGGTTCTCCTAAGTTTAATTCATTCCAACTTAATACATCAACATCATGACCTGTTAAACCATTTACTTCTGAATCTAATACTAAATTGAATTTAGTGCTTTTGATTCGTTCACCATTGATTGTAACATCTGTTTTCTTAATGCCTACTACTTTTGCTGTCATTTTTTCGGACTCCTTTCTGTGTATTTTTCACATGTTTCATTAATTTTGTTTAATTCTTCATTATACTTACGTAGCTGGTACATTTCATGTATTAATGTTATTGCACATAGTATTATTATTGTTGCTACTGGTAATAGAATCATTAACATAACTTTTTACCTTTAAAACATGTTTACTGTATTTGGGATTCGTTCTTGATTTACTATCTGAGGATTTAGCCTTGTATAGTACCCGAATTTTGATAGTATTATTTCGCAATGAAATATCTTCGTTCTTGTGTTTTCTATCCTGTCACGGCTTATGTATCCGCTGTTTTCTGACATATCAATACTGTTTTGTAAATCATACTTTTCTTCTAAAACTGTATTGATTATGATGTTTATGTCTGTGTCCGATAATTCAAATGTTTTTGTCATATCATCACCTTTGAATTTACAATATTTTAATTCAACTCTTCGGCTGTTTGTTCCTGCTGTTCTTGCTCGTCATGCTCATATATTAGCTTTAATATCTCATGTGCGATTTTCTTTATCGTTGCATTTTTATGTGCGTTGCCGAGGAAAAAACCAAGTCCGAAGATTGCTATCTGTACTGCTATAATTGCTATTGTTATGTTGATTTCCATGTTGTTATTCTCCTTTTTCAATTTTTATAGTAAATTCAAATGCAGGTATTTCGATTCTTCCACCTATTGAATCTTTAAGTATGTAAAATAATTCATCAGCTATTATTACTATTTTTACATCTATAATTCCCGGAATATTATTAAATTTCCCTTTACTTTCATTTCTTTTATATTGAACAATCATATTATTAGTTTTATCTTCGTTGTTTAATATTTCTAAATTTTCATATGCTGTTCCTTCTGTTATATGCTCACTAATAATGTTATATTTTTCATCAACTATTACCCAGCGATAACCTCTATGGAATACTTTATTACTTCCCATTACTTTATATTTACCCATCGTTATGTCCTTTCCTGTAACTTACCCTTATTTGTTCAATCCCTTTTCGGTATTTTGAACTTGGTATTTTATGTTACATAAAACCAATGCGACTAGGTGTTAACCCTGTCGCATTTAATATTACAATGTTCCATTAATTGTTCTTTAATTGTTAAATATCGAATATCCCTTTGGTTTTCGGAGCACTCATAGGCTCCGGTCTTTCAACCGTTGTTTGCATTTCTATAAATGTCTGCATATCGCTTGCTTTGTGAAAACCTGCCATTATTTCATTTACATGGATTAATAACTCACCGCTTGCACGGGCTTTTCTGTTTGATTCAATTGCTTTTGCCATATCTGCAAGTCCAAGGCCTCTGCTGTTTTCGGGATATTCAAATAATAACTTTTCTTCAACAAACTTGTCGTCCCCTGCGGCATACAGCCTTACGGGACCTTCGAAGAAATTCGGGTCGGGTACGCACAGGGTTCCTTCAGATCCGTATATTTCAATGCGGGGGACCTGTGCAGTATGAACGTCAAATGTTGTAAATATCGTGCCGATTGCGCCGCTTTTGAAATTCATTATTCCGGTGACATATGTCGGAACATCAACCTTTATAACTGTTCCGTTTTTCGGTTGACTTGTTATCAGTCTTTCTCCGAGTGATATTTTTGTCATTCCCGTCACTGTTTTCACTGCTCCGAGCATACTTACCAGCGCAGTCAGATAATAAGGACCCATATCCAGCATAGGGCCGCCGCCGTATTTATAGTAAAATTCGGGGTCGGGATGCCATGTTTCATGACCTCTGCACACCATATATGCCGAGGCGCCGAATACTTCGCCGATTACACCGTCATCAATGAGCTTACGGCAGGTTTGAATGCCTGCGCCAAGAAAAGTATCGGGTGCACCTCCGACATAGAGATTTTTTTCCTTTGCTAGCGCCATTATTTTTTCAGCTTCGTCAAATGACGCTCCGAGCGGTTTTTCCGTATAAAGATGCTTTCCTGCATTTAAAGCGGCTATTGAAACATCGTAATGCTCATATGGTCTCGTGAGATTCAGTACGATATCAATTTCCGGGTCGGCAAAAAGCTCGTGCATATCTTTATACACTTTTTTTATTCCAAATTCTTTTGCGGCTTTTTCCGAACGTTCCGGTATTAAATCACACACTCCTGTTATAAATAAGTCTTTATATAAATTTGTGATGTTCTCTAAATATATTCCGCTGATATCTCCGCAGCCTACAAAGCCAATATTTTTCATCATACATCCTCCTGTTTAGTACATTTTTGCTTCATTTTCAAACTTTTCGGTTGTCAGTCCGTTCTTTACGGCATACTCTTTTCCTGCACCCGCCCAGAGCAGGCCTTTTTTCATTAATAACGCAGCCTCAGGTATGTCAAACACGTCGTCGTGATGCCCGAGAGCGTTATAAAATACCCGTCCGTTACCCCAGTATTTTGTCCATACTACAGGCATTGCCACGGGTTTGTTTGATATATGGTAATAGTTTACAGACGGGAATAATGTAGTTGCAAGAACTTCAATTGCAGGGTCAATATGCAGATAATAATGCTCGGATGCAACCTTGAAGTCATTTATACCTTCAATTATCGGGCTGGAACCGTGATTTATATTTACTATATACTCAATGCCGTCACCGCCCGGATGGCTCACCCACTGACCGCCCGTAATAAACTGCCATTCGGTATTTTGCCTGAAGGAGTCGCACATTCCGCCATGGCACCCTGCAAGACCCGTTCCCGCTCCGACGGCCTTTGAGACATTAATTACATAGTCATTATTTATATCGCTCATTGTCCAGCATGGTACAAGAAGGTCCAGAGTCATCAGCTTATCTAAATCTGCAAGACAATCCAATGTATCGCTGATTTCAACCTCATATCCTTCTTCTTCAAGCATCCTTGCAAATCTTTTAGACACAAGCTGCGGCTCATGCCCATCCCATCCGCCTTGGAAAACCAACGCTCTTTTCATATACAAACCCTCCATTTAAATGACAATATTTTTGCTCTAATATAGCATATTCCTTTGTTCTTGTACATACCCGGACGCAGGTTAAAATGGAGAAACACATGTAAATATATTCTTTACATATTATCAGAACAGTAGTATTATTGCATTTGAATTATATAAGTAAAAGCAACATGAAAAGGGAGGGCTCCCATCCTTAAAAACACTTTAAACTATAAGGAGTGCCCGGAGTTAAATGATTAAATTATTTAAAAATTCAATTATTTTTAAGACAAGCTTATTGTTAGCTGTCTATATTGTTGTGTTAATTTTCGCAATGACATCAATTAATGATTATCGTATTACAAGTGTTGTTAAAAGCGTAGCAGAATTAGCAGGCAAGCCGATACTTGAGGGGATGATCGATTATATTGATGGTGACAAATATGAAAACCTTGTTCAAACGTTGGATAGGACAGACCCGTTTTTTATTGAGACTCAAGAAATTTTTAGAAATAAAAAAATGGAAACATATGTATCTTATCTTTATAGCATGGCAATAAATGCAAACGGCGAACATATATTCATTTTTGATGGTGAAGATCCAAACAGTGAGTTTTATACTCCAATGGGATATGTCGAAGATATATCTGAATACGATTCCGCATTTTTAAGGGTTTATGAAACAGCGGAATTCCAGTTTACAAGTGTTGTTCAGGATTTAGGGGAATGGGGCGATATGATTTCCGCTTATGCACCGATACTCAACTCGAAAAATGAAGTAGTCGGGGTCGTTGGTGTTGATTTCGACGGCGCTTATTTTTTAAGCATAATGAATGAAATGAACTTCAATACTATTTTCATAATGGGTATTTCAATACTTATTTTTGTATCCTATCTGTATTATGTATTCAGGAATATTGTAAAACAAAACAGAACGTTAAAAGCAACATCAAAAATACTGGAAAACACAATAGAGGAAAAAAATGAGTTAATGCACTCAAAATCTATATTTTTCGCCAATATGAGCCATGAGATACGAACCCCTCTTAATGTTATCATCGGCATGACGGCACTTGCTGAAAACGAAGATGATAATGCAGAAAAGAATAAATTACTGGTAAAAACAAAAGTCGCTTCAAATCATTTATTAAATGTTATCAACAATGTTCTTGAAATTTCAAAAATGGATGCGAACAAAATTATTATTGACTACAGTGCCAATGATTTTTATGAGTGCATTAGGGATGTTGTCAAAATTATTACATTCAAAGTCGAAGAAAAATCACAAAATTTCAAATATGAAATCAATAATAATATCCCGAAATATATGGTGTTTGATAATTTCAGGCTGACTCAAATCCTAACGAACTTATTGTCGAATGCAGTTAAGTTTACACCGGATCACGGCACAATAAATTTCTATGTCGACAGCACATCAAATGAAGACGGAATATACAACATTAAATTTACTGTTAATGATTCAGGTATCGGAATCAGTAAAGAACAACAAGAGAAATTATTTGATATATTTATGCAAGCCGATGATTCAACAACGAAAAAATATGGCGGAACAGGCTTGGGGCTTTTTATTGCCAAATTTTTAACAGAAGAGATGGGCGGAAGTTTATATGTAGAATCTGAGCTCAATGAGGGTGCAACGTTTTATGCAGAGTTCCCTGTAAGACAAGCAAATGAAGATGAGATAAAGGACTCTTTGATTTATGATGATATGGAAATCAAGGATAACGATTATAGCGATAAATGCCTGTTATTGGTCGAAGATATCGATATAAACCGTGAAATTGTAATAGGGCTTGTTAAAGATTTGAATATAGAAGTTGTCACAGCAGAGAACGGCAAGCAGGCAGTTGAAATCTACAAAAAATCACCGGAAAGATTTGACATTATTTTTATGGACATCATGATGCCCGAGATGGACGGATACGAAGCAACCCGGCAAATAAGAAAACTGGATAACGAGCACTCAAAAAAGGTTCCAATAATAGCCATGACCGCCAATGCATATAAAGAAGACATCGAAAAATGCTTAAACGCAGGAATGGATACCCACATAGCAAAACCATACTCCGACAAGGATTTGTTTAAAATTCTGTCATATTATTTATCATAAAAACACCAATGAGCACATCTTGACATTGCTAGCCGGTCAAACCCGGACATAGAAATAACCCGTAACATAAAACACCTGCAACCATTGCTATTGCAGGTGTTCGTAGTAGGCTGGGCTGGCTGGATTTGAACCAACGAATGCCAGAGTCAAAGTCAAGCAAGCTATTGGTTTTACAGTGTTTTTTAGTGTTAGAAAGATATGGCTACGCAGTAAATAACTCCGTCTCGTTTTCTATCAAGTCGTTTGCTAGATATTTATAGTCCATATATTCTATGCCATACTCACCGCTACTAATTTGCTGACATAGTTTGCTCTTGTAATAAATCTCCATAGCTATGCGGTTATCGATATTCTTTATCTCTGCAATCGCTTTAATAATATCTTCTTCAAGAAAAGTAATATATACATCGCGTAACTCTTTTTTATCAACAGCCATAATCATTTAACCTCATAAGACTTATCAAACTTTAAATCATTATCTATCAAGGTTTGACTAATCAAGCAAATCTGATGGCTTGTTTTATAATATCTGATTTCTGATAATGCTCTGTCCTTATCCCAAATGCCACGCATATACATATCCACCGTGACAAAAACATCGTCATTCGCAACACTTCCACTTATATAGTCATACTTCTTATAATCATCATTTCCTTTGCTACAGCTTGCTACGAAATCCAACCACGCAACATCTTCACTTGCAAAAACTAACCCGTTATATTTTGATAAATCTTCCGATAAATTGTATATGTTATTTATAGGTTTTTCATTTAATCGGACTGCTTTCCGTTTTGCCCAATTCTCAGCCTGCTCTTTATCGGCTGTAACATAAAACCCAATACCAAAATCCAAATATCTCTTTGAGAAATCAGAAGCCGGTTTATCAACAATTAAGGTAGTTCCATGATATACAATCATATTGCAACACCTCTGTCATG
>Ga0123356_10002400_pt1 | contig 20038 bp, 15 predicted proteins | sample TergutEmb28metaG_2_FD_92546 | JGI IMG/M metagenome (GOLD analysis project Ga0123356, IMG submission 92546) | Embiratermes neotenicus P3 segment gut microbial communities from Petit-Saut dam, French Guiana - Emb289 P3 | ecosystem: Host-associated > Arthropoda: Insects > Digestive system > Gut ... | reverse complement strand
GGTGATAAATAAAACCAAAATAAAGCATATTTAGTATAAAACCACCAAAAATTAAAAGTGTTTTTATTAAATATTCATATCTAAAGCATCGTCTCATATATTTTCGTATTTTATATTATTACTCATATTTTGTCAACCACTTTTGATAAAATATGTCGCCTAACGTTCTGGTTGTATATGACGGTTTGGTAACCCGAATAAGCGAAACCGTAGGTTTAGCAGGGCTGACAAACTGTGCTGAAGACAAAACCGCACAATGACAGAATTTAGTCTGACGACTGCGATTTTATATATCATCTTTTGATATATTTTTTTTATTTTCTGCCCATGCAAGAGTCGGTAAAAATACAAAACAACATATTGCAATAGAGTACGTTATTGATGTTAAACTTATTGCAATACTTGGACCTAAACGTTCGGGAGTTCCTATATGTCCAAGACTGATAACTACAAATATAACAGAACAAAATATTCCTGAAAAAATAGTATATTTTATTGTGTTTTTTACAGCAATAGAAAGACCTTCAAGTTCAACTAAAGTGTATTTTTGCACTTTTTTAAAACTTTTTATTACATATTGTCCAATAACACTCCCACTTCCTGAAACAATTAAAAAAAATATTAAAGAGACACATATAAATAATAATGACCACGGATTTAACAAAACCGTAACAAAACCCGCCATTAAACCAATAATAGTATAAGCAAAAACAGCAAACAAAAATCCAAAAATTAAAAACATATTATTCTCCTCCTAAATGTCTTTTTATATAACCGGCTATTTCATTCATATAACCATCCAATATTTCCGAACTATCTGGCATATTTATATGCCATTCCTGATAATATTTTTCTACAGCAACTTTAAAAGGTCTGGTATTTATTGAAAAACATATTACAAAAGTAAACAAAAATGCGGCAGCAAGCACTAAAATATTTTTTAATTCAAACCTGTCATTTTTTGCTCTTAGTAATCCGTCATTTACAGCAATATCCAGACGATCTTGTTCACAATTACAATTTTCCTTGATATACTGTAAAAATAATTTATCATTCATACGAAACCTCCAAACGCAATAGATTAAGTGCCTTATTTAAACGGCTTTTTACAGTACCTTCTGGAATATTTAATGTCGTAGATATTTCATTTAATGTATAACCAGAAAAATATTTTAAAGATATTATTTCCCGTAGTTTTGGTTGCAAAGTTTCAATCATTTGACTGAATTCAAACTTACTATGGTTATCATAATATATACCTTCAGGAACTGTTTCCACTATTATTTCATGTTTTTTCCTCCTGTAAATATTTTTTGCCGCATTTATTACAATACGAACAAACCACGTTTCCACATATTTTGGTTCTCTGAGTTTTTTTATACTTTTATATGCCCGAAAAATGGTTTCACTAACAGCGTCAAGAGCAAGTGATTCATTATTTAGAATGCCTTTTGCGGTACGAAAGAGTTTGTTTTTTAACAAGTTGCAGAGTATTACAAAACATTCTTCATCTCCTTTTGACGCTTTTATTGCCAGATATTCAGGAGTTTCATCAATTTCCGCCAAGTTTCTTTTGATCTCCTTATTTATTAGACACTTTAAACATTGATTTAGTTCTTGTAATTAACTTTATTTTTTGGCGGTTTTTGGAGTTTCGAAAGCCGTTTCTTAGCGTATACAGGCAGGTTATATAATTTTGCGTTGGACTTATTCTAATAATTCATCAGTTATTTCCAAAATATAATAACTAGTACGATTATGTTCTCTATCAATCTTTATAATCCTTTCTAAGACATTTTCATCTCTATCATCATATTTATATCCACTATTATATTCTTTAATTATTTCTCCATCTTGATTATATATAGTAATACTATCAATATGAAGGGATTCAGAATATCTTTTTAAACCATCGCTCTTCAATGATATATGTTCACCTACAACCAATTTAAAGTCTTCTGTTGTAGGCTCATTTTTTAAATAACTGATAATTTTTACTATAATAATTTGTGAAGAATTATTAATGATTGTTATTTCTAAATTTCGCGCATGAGCTGAAGTACTCAATGCGAATACCATCATTACAATAATTATTAAAATGGATAATAAATGCGCTTTACATTTTTTCATATTTTCCTCCATAAATATTTATAGCAAAACCAATACCTGAAAATATCACAATTGTGACAAGATCAAGAATATCAAAAGTACCCGGTATTATTTTAAATAATTGACCAATTTCAATAAAAATAGATAACAATATAAATATGACTGAATATACATATAAAATGCGGTTACTCTGCTTCAAAAATACTTTTAATAATAATAAACCTGATAATATCCATAACCCATTAGGAAGGGAATAAATAATAAATGATGATATTATGTTTTTATCAAAATTCATTTGTTGCATAAATGAATAATTTATATTTAAAAATCTCAGCCATGAAAAAGCATTATATTTTCATCCCTAAAACAAATATATATCAATCCGCCAAATAAAAGAGGAATTATGGCAAGTATGGGATCAATGGATTTCTTAAAAATCATTCCCTGTATTTTAACAAGTTCTAAATTTATTGTCAAACCCAATGTCGATTAACTCTTAATATACAAAAATTAAAAAACTATTTGTTAAAATTAAAAAAATGTGTATAATAATTATATATGGGTTTACTTGTAATAAGTTTTGATGCGATCGGCGATAAAGCCTTTGAAGAAATGGCGCAGGACAATAAAAATTACCCCAATATTGCCGCTTTTAAAGAAAAGGCTATTTACTGCGGCGGCGTAAAAACAATTACTGTATCAAACACTTACCCTGTTCACACAACAATTTCTACAGGCAAGCTGCCAAAAGACCACGGCATTATTTCCAATATGCTGCCGCCAAATAAAAACGGCGAATGTTCTTGGGCTCAGATGGCAAAGTACATAAAAACAAAAACTATTTGGGATGCGGCAAAGGAAAAAAAATTGATCGTAGCAGCAATTTTATGGCCTGTTACTAATGGCGCAAAAATCGACTATCATCTGCCGGAGACACATGCCGAAAAAGGTCAAAATCTTCTTTTAAAAATGTTTAGGTACGGCAGCTTTTTTTTCCTGTTGTTTGCGCTTTTAAAACACGGCGGAATACTTATTAAAGCTATTATTAAAAATAAAATGAAAGGCATGGGGCAGCCTGCGGTTGATAATTTTATTACTGCCGTAACATGCGATTTATTAAAACGCAAAAAACAGAAATTGGATTTGGTTTTAGTTCATCTTTTTGCCTATGATCATAGTTTTCATTACGCAGAGCCCGGCTCTAAAGAAAGGGATATTGCAAAAAAAGCTATGGATACAAATCTTGGAAAGCTCCTTACAAATTGGGGTGATGATACAGTAATTTTATTTTCTGACCATTCTCAAATTGACATTAAAGAAAACATTAATTTACAAGCCATGTACGGCGACTGCGTTGACGAACAATGCGGCGGCTGTGCTTTTTTAAATAAGGCGATTGAAGATATAGAAAAAAAGACTTGGTTTGAACGTTATCTTACAAAAGAAGAAATGCTGGAAAGCGGGTTTTCAGACAAACAGGTAATCGGTATAGCAGCAAAGGCAGGTTTCTGCTTTTCGCAATACAATGGGTTTAAAGGAAATCACGGCTATCCGGCAGATTATGAAAATTACAATGTATTTTACGCACTTAAATCAAAAAAAATTAAACCTGAACAAGCACAGCTTAAAAACCATATAATTGATATAACAAGGATCATCGCCAAAGAATTAGAGTTAGATATGGATATAGATTGATTTATAATGAATAATATTGTAAAATGATTATCGCTTAACCTAAGCAAAGGAAATAAAATGAAAAATTTAATGAAAACCGCTATTTTATTATTAATTATCATCGGTATTACAGGCTGTCCCGGCAAGGAAACGGACAATGAAAATGCAATCACAGTGCAGCCAATAGAACAGAATACAAGAAATGAAACAATATTTACTGATTTTTCTTCCAATAGCGTATCTAATAATTATACGCAAGTTGGAGACTTTGTTATAGTTGCCGGAGAATTAATTCTTTATACAGGGAACGCAACTCATGTAGAAATACCGGCAGATTTGGAAATAACAAGAATAGGACAAGCTTTTTCCCATACCTCTGTCGTTTCAATAGTAATACCGGAACAGGTGCGGGAAATCGAATCATTATATGGAGGCAGAGCATTTGCCGATTGTTTTTACTTACAATCAATTACAGTAGTTGAGGAAAATCAATATTTTGCTTCAGCTGACGGAGTACTTTTTAACAAAGACATGACAGTACTTATTCATTTTCCTCAGAAAAAAACAGGTTCTTATATATTACCTGATGGTATTATGTCTATTAGTTCAAATCAATTTTTCGGTAATACAGGACTTACTTCCATTACCATTCCTGACAGCACTATCAGAATATCAGATTTCGCTTTTTCAGGTTGCAGTGGACTTGTATCGATAAACGTAGATCAAAATAACCCAAATTATGCATCGGTGGATGGAGTACTTTTTAATAAAGCTGTTACAGAACTTATGTGGTTTCCTCACGGTAAATCCGGCTCTTATACCATGCCAAATACTGTTACAAGTATCAAACAAAACGCCATTTCTGACCGTACAAGAATTACTTCAGTTTCATTATCAAACAGCATTACAAATATAACAAATGGAACCTTTTCAAGATGCAGCAGTCTTACATCAGTAACAATTCCTGATAGCGTAACAACAATAGGAGATTCTGTTTTTTCACATTGTTCCAGATTAACAACAATTAACATACCAAGAAACGTAACAAGTATGGGTGATAATATTTTTACTGGATGTACAAGCCTATCTTCGATTACGGTAGATCGGAATAACACAACCTTTGCTTCAGCAGAAGGAGTGCTTTTTAATAAAAACATAACAGAGCTTATTTATTTTCCTTTAGCGAAATCGGGCTCCTATACAATACCTAACACTATTACCAATATAAGAGATCTTGCATTTTCTGAACGTACTGCTCTTACTTCAATTGTCATTCCTGCAAGTATAACTGTTATAGGCAAAGATGCATTTTTCCGCTGCAACAGTCTTACTTCGATTACAGTAGATGATAATAACCCTAATTATGCTTCTGTTGACGGAGTTCTTTTCAATAAAAACATGACGCAACTTATTCGTTTCCCACGCGGAAAAACAGGCAGATATATAATACCAAACACTGTTGTTTTAATTGGAAACAATGCATTTGCAGGTACTTCAGGGCTTACCGCAGTTACTATTCCTGATAGTGTTACCAGCATAGGAGATACTGCTTTTGCAGGAACCGGTCTTACCTCCCTTACAATACCAAACAGCGTTACAAGTATAGGAAATAGCGCTTTTGCGGATAATCGCAATCTTACAATAATCGGTTTACCGGATAATTATAGAAGTATGGAGGATGGAAAATTCGGCGATTACTTTTTTTACGGCTGTACAGGATTGCGGCAGATTATCGCAGGCAGAAATAACAGATATTATACTACAGTTGACGGAGTGCTTTTTAATAAAGACAAAACGCAGCTTATTCGTTTTCCTCAGGGCAAAACAGGTTCATACACAATTCCTGACACTGTTACAAGTATAGCATACAAAGCCTTTTACGGCGCTTCAGGTCTTACATCGGTTAACATACCTTCAAGTGTAATCAACATTGGAAACTTTGCTTTTGACGGCTGTACTTCGCTTACTTCGGTTAATATTCCTGACGGCGTTATAAATATTGGAATGTATGCATTTGCACGCTGCACAAATCTTGCTTCGGTTAATATTTCCGCAAGCGTAGCCGGCATAGGAGACTTTGTTTTTTACGAAACAGGTTTACGGTTTATCGCCATCGATCAAAATAACAGAAGTTTTACTTTGGTTGACGGAATGCTTTTCAGAAAAGACATGACAGAACCTGAGCGGTATTTAGCTGCTGTGCGTTAGATGAGTAAAACTGACAAGCAACAAATATTTAAACTCCGGTTTTTAATTCCGGCTGTTTTATTATTTATATTTCTCTTTCTCTTTTACGGTCCTATAGAAAATTTCCGCCGTTTGTTTATTAATACTGCCATACATACTACCCGTTTTCAAATATTTGCAAAAATGCTTTATACAGAAAACTATATTAATAAAGTTATAGGAAGAATTGAACCCGAGGACAATCCCAGATCAGATAATTCTTTATTATCACACGAATGGGATGATACAATCACTTTTGCCGAAATTAAAGGAGATCACTTTAAAGGTTATATTATAAAAATAAATGATCCTCGCCGCCTTATTTTTCCTCAATCTGATAAACCTGAAGGATACCTTTTGGAACAATTGGTTGTTAAAAATGAAGCGATCGGCGGAATAAACGCTTCCGGTTACGCGGATGCAAACAACCGCGGAATTGTCTGGGGCACTACAGTCATTGATGGAGAGTTTACAACACGCTGTTATGACGGCGAACATCATGTAATGGGAGGGTTTAATAAAGATTACAAGTTGATAATAGGCGGTTTTACCGAAGAAGAAATAATAGAGCAGCAATTCCTTTGGGCTTTTGAATTTTTCCCGTTGTTAGTTGTCAATGGTGAAAAACCGGAGTTTCAGCCCTTTTCAGGAGGGCTCGCTCCCCGCACAGCCATAGGTCAGACTGCGCAAGGTCATGTACTCCTTGTTGTAGTAGACGGCAGACAGGTAGCAAGTTTGGGAGCTACATTCGAAGACATACAAACAATTTTATATGCTAACGGAGCCATCAACGCCATAAATCTTGACGGCGGAGCTTCTTCTACTATGGTGTATCACGGAAGGGTGATAAACAGTCCTTCCGACGGAGAGAAAGAGCGATTACTGCCCAATGCCATACTTTTCAGGTAAACTATATTAAGATATGAATGATATATTACAAAAAGAAATTTTAAGATACATCGATCAATATGTAAATCCAAAAAGAGTTGCTGTTTCAAAAAAATTCCCATTTTTAAAAAGTACAATTATATTTTTACGCTGCTTAAAAAGATCAATTCAAAATAACATGGATTTAAAATTAAAAATACATAAAGAAAAAAGTTTTTTTGAAAATACAATAGCCAGCCATCAAACTGTGTTAAGAAAATTATCAAATAATTTAAAATCTATGAATGATAATTCCGGAAATCTCGATTTCAGATTACAGGAAAATAAAATATTAAACATGAAAAAAGCCGCAGAAAAATTAAACGGCATTATTATTAAACCCGGCAAAACCTTTTCTTTTTGGCATACAATCGGAAATCCTTCGGCAAAAAACGGATATGCCGAAGGCAGAATATATTTAAAAGGAAAAATTGCTTCTGGTATCGGCGGAGGGTTATGCCAGTTATCTTCGTTTCTTTATTGGCTTTTTTTGCATACTCCGGTTAAAATTCTGGAACGCCACCCTCATTCACTGGATGCTTTCCCTGATTCTAAACAGAATGTTTTTTCAAGATGCACGGCAACTGTTCTTTATAATTTTATGGATCTAAAAATTAGAAACGATTTTGAATATCCCATTCAGTTAAAAATATGGTTTACAGACGATCATATAAACGGGCAGATAATGTCAGTAAATAATACTTTACAGGAATATAATATCCTGGAAAAAAACCATTACTTTATTAAAACAAAAAACAGGGTTTTTCAATATAATGAAATATACAGAGAAGTTAAAAAAAACAGTGAAATAATAAAAATAGAAAAAATAACAGCAAACTTTTTGCAAATATTGTACGATTTAAAAGACGAGTACATAAAAGAAAATAGTTTTGAGGTTTTGGATTTTAACAATGTATAAAAATATTATTGTTATGCTCACTCATAATGATATAACTGTAAAAAACGCCTATGACATTTTTATGTCTTCTTATGATTTAAACGTTCATAACTGGGGTTTTAAAAATACCGGAATTAATAAAGAAGATATGTTTAAACTTGTCAAAGTTATGAAAGAAAAGGGAAAAAAAATATTTTTGGAGGTTCTGGCATACGATGAATCATCATGTCTTGAAATTGTAAAAACGGCTGCGGAATGCGGAATAAACGAGGTAATGGGAACATTGTATTTTCCATCTGTACATAAATTTCTTAATAACAATAAAATTCCGTATAAACCTTTTGTTGGTAAAGTTAACGCAATCCCGAGTGTATTAGAAGGCTCTTATGACGAAATTATTGCTGACGCAAAAAAGCTGTTGGAAAAAGGAGTTACTGGATTTGACCTTTTAGCGTTCCGCCATAAAGAAGACAGAGAAAAACTGGCGCGTCAATTTTGCAGGGAAATTAACGCACAAATATGTATAACAGGCAGCATTTCAAGTTTTAAACAAATTGATGTTTTATTGGATATAACTCCCTGGGGATTTACCATAGGCAGCGCCTTATTTGAAAGAAAATTCACGCCAATAGGCGGTTTTAAGGAAAATTTACAGTCAATCTTGGATTATATCAAGGTTGGCAAAACTTAAGAAAAATTATATTATATAATAAGTATATGATTGAAGTTATTAAAGAACGGCTTGATTTATGCGTTGGTTGTAACCGGTGCGTCAGGGAATGTTCTATGGAAACGGCAAATATAACTTACCAGGATGAAAGCGGCAATATAAAAGTAAAAATAGATCATGATAAATGTATAACATGCGGCTTGTGTGTTTCAGCATGCAAACACGACGCCAGATATTTTACAGACGATACAGAACGTTTATTTGAAGACTTATCAAATGGAGTGCAGATATCATTGATGGCTGCTCCTTCAATTAAAACAAATATACCGGAATATAAAAGGCTTTTTACATATTTAAAAAATCTTGGTGTAAATAAAATATACGATGTATCAATTGGAGCCGATATATGCATTTGGGCTCATATCAAATATTTAAAAGAAAACGGACACCCGCCGATTATAACCCAACCATGCCCCGCCATTGTTACATATTGTGAAATTTACCGCCATGATTTATTAAAAAAATTATCCCCCATACACAGCCCGATGGCTTGCACTTCCATCTACATGAAAGAGTATCAAAAAATTAATGACCACATTGCGGTGCTTTCTCCATGTATGGCAAAAACAAATGAATTTGAAGAAACTAAACTTGCTCAATACAATATTACATTTAAAAAATTACTAATTCATTTAAGAAGAAATGAAATTACTTTACCCGATGAAGAAACTGAGTTTGACGGCGGTGAAGGAGGATTTGGCTCTCTTTTTCCGATGCCCGGAGGCTTTAAGGAAAATATAGAATACCTGCTTGGAAAGAATCTTCATATAGCAAAAGCAGAAGGAGAAGGCGTCTATGAAAAACTGGAAAAATACGCACAAACTCATGAAGAGTTTCTTCCTGATATTTATGACGTACTAAGCTGCAACGAAGGATGTAATATTGGAACCGCTTCCTTGCACGAAAGATGCTTGTTTGAAATCGACAAGACAATGAAAAACAATGCAAAAAAAATAATAGACGAACAAAAAAAGGTAAATTATGAATCGGTATATAATGCATACGATGAATTGTTAGACTTCGATCGCTTTATAAGAAAATACAAAGCTATTCCCGTAAACACACCGAAAATAACCAATGCAGATATAAGAAAAGCATTTTTATTGCTTGGAAAAACTACTTATGAAAAACAGCATGTCGATTGTTTTGCCTGCGGTTCCAAAACATGTCATGATATGGCAAGAAAGATAGCGCTTAATATTAATATCCCGGATAACTGCATTGTTAAAGCAATGGAAGATGTAAAAATCGAACATGAAGAAAATCTGCTTGCTCATGTGCAGCTTATGGAAATGGAAAAAACACATGAAGCAGATGAACGCATGAGAATCATGCTTGATTCCACACCTTTTGCCGCTCATTTCTGGGATGAAAATTTAAATATGACAGACTGTAATCAATCGGCAGCTGATATGTTCAATTTATCAAGTAAACAGGAATACATCAGAAGATATTTCGAGTTCATGCCGGAACATCAGCCTGATGGTATTCGATCTGCCGATAAAGTCAGAATGCTTATAGCTAAAACATTTGAAACAGGTTATCAAAAAACAGAGTTAGTGTGCCTTTCATTGGACGGAGAACTTGTTCCGGTTGAAGATACTTATGTCCGCGTAGGTTATAAAGGTTCTAAAATTGTCGCCGGGTATTCAAGGGATTTAAGAGAACACAAACATCTTGTAAAAGAATTGGAACGTACCGCAAGGGAAGCAGAAGCGGCGAATAAAACAAAAAGCGAATTTTTATCGCATATAAGCCACGAAATACGAACGCCAATGAACGCTGTTATCGGCACTGCAGAAATTCAACTGCGAAAAGAAAATAATTTACCGGAAATAGAAGAAGCGTTCAATACAATTTACAGTTCAGGTCATTTATTATTGAATATAATTAATGACATACTCGATCTTTCAAAGATAGAAGCCGGCAAACTGGAACTTTTACCTGTTCAATATGATATTCCAAGTATAATATACGATACAGTACAGTTAAATCTCCTGCGATATGAAAGCAAGCCGGTTGAGTTCGACCTTAAAATAAATGAAAATACTCCGCTTGATTTATTCGGAGACGAGCTTCGTATTAAACAAGTTTTGAATAACATACTTTCCAATGCGTTTAAATATACCGATAAAGGCAAAGTAGAATTATCAGTCAGTGTTGATGATGCGGAAATTAAAGATACATCTTCATGTATACTTGTCCTTCGTATAAGCGATACAGGGCAGGGAATGACAAAAGAACAATTGGATAAATTATTTGAAGAATACACACGTTTTAATATGGATGTTAACCGCACTATTGTGGGTACGGGACTGGGAATGCATATAACAAAACGCCTTGTTGATGCGATGGACGGCGAATTAATTGTTGAAAGTGAAATCGGCAAAGGCTCTGTGTTTACAGTGCGTATTACGCAGCAGCGAATTGGAACAAATGTATGCGGAACCGAACTGGCAGAAAGATTGCGCAGCAGCCGTTTTAAAAATATGTTAAAACAAAATAGAGCGCAGATAGTACAGGAATACATGCCTTACGGCAGCGTCTTAATAGTAGATGATATTGAATCCAATTTGTATGTAGCAAAAGGCATGATGCTGCCTTACGGTTTAAAACTGGAAACCGTAACAAGCGGTTTTGAAGCTATCGAAAAAATAAAAAACGGCAATAAATATGATATTATATTCATGGATCATATGATGCCGGAAATGAACGGAATAGAAGCCGCAAAGATAATACGTAAAATGGGGTACACAAATCCAATTGTAGCATTGTCAGCTAATGCCATTGCAGGATCATCTGCAATGTTTATGGATAACGGGTTTGATGCGTTTATTTCCAAACCAATTGATATACGCGAATTGAACTCGTCGCTGAACCGTTTAATCCGGGATAAAAAGCCGCCGGAAATAGTTGAAGCGGCACGGCAGAAAACAGAATATCAAAAACACGATCAAAGCGATCAAAAAACAAATATAAACAGCGATTTATTAAAACCAATCATACGTGATATAGAAAAAGCTCTTTTGGTTCTTGAAGAAATATTTCCAACTATAAAAGAAGGCGGCGGCGACATTGAATTATTTACTACAACTGTTCATGGCGTTAAAAGCGTTCTTTTTCATCTTGGAGAAGAAAATCTTTCTGCTGCGGCTCTAAAATTGGAAAAAGCCGGAAGCAGCGGCATAATGGATGAGATATTAACCGATACGCCGTTGTTAATGAATGAACTTCGGGTTATAATAGAAAAACATAAATAACATCAAGGAAATAATTCTTTATGCCTGCAAACAAATTAGCTTGCAACTTCTTTGCCGCCATGTTTTTGTCAGTTATACTTGCCGTAATATTATTTACAGGCTGCGAAAAATCCGCAGAAATTAAATTTAACAATTTATTTACATCATATAAAGAAATCCCGGGTATTACAAAAGAAGATATAGCCGCAATTGAAGAAATAAAAAATAAATACGATTATTTTATTTACGGAATGCCGTTCAGCACCGAAGCATTTGAAAATTCACTTGGAGATGTAGATGGTTTTACCGCTTTGTTTTGCAGCTGGCTTACAGAACTTTTTGACATTCCTTTTAAACCAGTACTATTTGAATGGGTTGATGTGCTTAAAGGTCTGGAAACTGAAGATATTGCATTTACAGGTGAATTAACCGCAAGACCGGAACGTCTGGAAATTTACGATATGACAAGCGCTATTGCTATGCGTTCCTTAAAATATTTCTCTCTTGCAGGTTCAAAACCGCATTCAGAAATAATAAATGAACGTCTTTTGCGCTGCGGTTTTATCGAAGGAACGGCAACAATCTTTACTGTTACATCCGAGCTTGAAGCCGGCACATTCGAAACTATATTATTAAGTGACATTAGCCAAGTATATGATGCGCTTAAAAGCGGAGAAATCGATGCGTTTTATTATACAGGTACTATAGAAGCAAACTTCAGCGAATACAGCGATGTTAAAGCATCATATTTTTATCCTTTAATATACCGCACGGTATCTCTTTCAACCCAAACTCCCTCGTTAAAACCAATAATTACAATAGTAGAAAAAGCGCTGCAAAACGGAGGAGCGGAATATTTAGCGGAACTATATAAAATCGGGTATCAGAAATATTTAAAAACCAAACTGTACAATCAGCTTACGGAAGAAGAACGTGAATACATAAAAAATAACCCTGTTATACCGGTAGCGGCAATTTACAGTAATTACCCTATTAGTTTTTATAACATACGGGAAAAAAAATGGCAGGGAATATTTTTTGACTTGCTTGATGAAATTCATTTAATGACCGATCTTTCATTCGATCTTAAAAATAATGAAAAAACAGAATGGTCTCCTATGCAGGAAATGCTTAAGAATAGAGAGGTTGCGTTTGTAGCGGATTTAATCTGGACAAGAGAACGTGAAGAACATTTTATCTGGCCAAAAACATCAATATTAAATGATTATTATGCATTAATATCGAAATCGGATTTTAAAAATGTAACGATTAATGAAATACTGCATTCAAAAGTTGGATTGACACGTGATACAGCTTATACTGCCATGTTTAAACGATGGTTTCCCGATCACGAAAACACCATAGAATATGACGGTATCGAAGAAACTTTTAACGCCATGCGCAATGGCGAAGTTGACCTTGCGATGACTACAGAAAGAAGACTTATGCTCCTTACGCATTATCAGGAACTTACAGGATATAAAGTTAACTTTGTGTTTGAACAAAGTATAAACGCAAGATTCGGTTTTAATAATGAAGAAGTTGTTCTCTGTTCAATAATCGACAAAGCGCTTAATGCTATCGATGTTGAAACGATTTCCAATCAATGGATGCGCAATACTTTTGATTACCGCGCTAAAATTGCCGAAGAAAGAACACCTTTATTTTTCGGCATTGGCGCTCTTTCCATACTATCACTTGCGCTTCTCGGCGCATTCCTGATCAGAAGCCGTTACTACGGCAGACACCTTGAAGAACTTGTTGAAAAACGAACCCATGAACTTGCTCTTGCAAGGGAATCGGCAGAAATGGCTAATCAAACTAAATCATCATTCCTTGCCAATATGAGTCATGAAATACGGACGCCGATGAATAGTATTGTAGGATTTTCTGAATTGGCTCTTGGCGATAATATTACTTTAAAAACCAAAAACTACCTTGATAATATTCTTGAAAACTCAAAATGGCTTTTAAATATCATCAACGATATTTTAGATTTATCAAAAATCGAATCCGGCAAATTAGAACTGGAAAATGTCCCCTTCAGCCTCTCTGACATATTTACCGCTTGCAGAACAATGATAGCGCCGAAAGCAAGTAAAAAAGGACTTACTTTATATTTTTACGCGGAACCTTCAATTGATAAAATACCGCTTGGAGACCCAATAAGACTTCGTCAGATAATTATTAATTTATTGTCAAACGCAGAAAAATTTACAAATTCCGGTATTATAAAAGTTCAATCCATTATTAAAGAAAAACACGGAAAAACAATAACTATTTATTTTGAAGTAAAAGACAGCGGAATTGGAATGACACCCGAACAAATAAATAAAATACTCGATCCGTTTACACAAGCGGAAATAGGCACTACACGTAAATACGGAGGCACAGGACTTGGGCTTACCATCACAAATTATCTTGTAAAAATGATGGGTGGTCAGCTTATGATCGAAAGCGCTCCGGGATTTGGCAGCAAATTTAGTTTTGAACTTACATTTGATACTGCAGATCCTGATAATAATAATCTTCCCGAATCCAGAATGCTGCAAGTTGATCTTGATATGCCTTCCTTTGAAGGTGAAATTTTATTATGCGAAGATAACGCCATGAATCAGCAAGTTATATGCGAGCATTTATCAAGGGTGGGACTTAAAACAATATTGGCGGAAAACGGTAAAGTCGGCGTAGATATGGTGCGCAGCCGCATGGAAAAAGGGGAAAAGCAATTTGATCTTATTTTTATGGACATGCACATGCCTGTAATGGACGGATTGGAAGCAGCGGCGAAAATACAGGAATTAAAAACAAACGTTCCAATAGTGGCATTAACAGCAAATATTATGACCCATGATCGTGAGTTATACAAAACAAGCGGTATGATTGATTATGTAGGCAAACCTTTTACATCGCAGGAGTTATGGCGTTGTTTAATGCGGTTTTTTACGCCAATAAACTGGAAAACAGAAGATAAAATTAAATCTGCGCAAGCCGAAGATAAACTTAGACAAAAAATTATAAACCAGTTTGTACCGGGTAACCGCAATGACTATATAGAAATAAAAGAGGCAATACAAAAAGGCGATATAAAATCTGCACATAGGGTTGCGCATACTTTAAAAAGCATTGCCGGTCAGCTTGAAAAACCGCTTTTACAGCAAGCAGCCGAAGGCGTGGAACACATGCTGGCAGACGGTAAAAATGATGTTTCACCTGAACAAATGGCGTTACTGGAAAAAGAATTGAATGTTACAATTTCTGAACTTGAACCGCTGGTTCAAGAAACAATTCCATATACAATAAAAGAAAAATTAGATACCAAATCTATAATCAAAATTTTTGAAGAATTAAAACCTTTGCTGAAAAAAGGAAACATTGAAAGTTTGTCATATATTGACAAACTTCAGTCAATACCGGAAAGTGATGAGTTAATCCAAAAGATTGATGATTTTAGTTTTGAATCCGCCGTTGAAATACTCGATGTAATGATGAAAAAGTATATGAATGAGTAATGAGAATATTCCTTTTATATAAACACTTTGCACGAAATTACTGCTTCTAACAGTTCATTTTTATCTATTCCCCAATTTCTGCCAAATTTGGAATAAAGTTCATCCGATAAAGCCATAAACTTTTCAAACACAGGTTCGCCGCTTTTTAATTTAATTAAACCCCTGTTAATAATCATTTCCCAAAAACGCGCAAAGTTTTTAATTCGCTGAATGTCCTGCGTATTCATGGCGCTTGTTTCCAAAACTTCATAAGGCGGCAATGGATTGTAAGACATGCCAAATTCTTCATTGTGGCGGTTTATCGGCGCACCCGGCAAAAGTTTTAAAATACCAAGCTGGATTTCTATACGATGATGCTCCGCCGCAGGTACGCTTACTGTCTGCCATAATTCATCAAAACCTTTACCAAAAGACAAAAGATCTTCACCGGGCAGCCCAGCGATTAAATCGGCATGAATGATAGCGTTTGTTTTTTCACGCAAGAACCTAAGATTTTCAAGTTCCTTTTCGGGGTTACAAAAACGCCCTATTCGTTTTGCAACTTCGCTATTTAAGGTTTGTATTCCAATTTCAAGACGAAGAGTTCCTGGCGGGAAACGGGTAAGCGCTTCGCACAAATCCGGCGGGAAGATTGATGGAACCATCTCGAAGTGTACGACGATATTCGGAGAAGAGTTCACACGGGGGCACGGGGGCACGGAGAACACGGAGGTTTTTTCTATTTTGTTAAGAAAAAAATTGATAATTTGTATTGTTCGTTTGGGGTTGGTATTAATTGAGCGATCAAGGAACTTAAATGTCTTTACACCGCGCTGAATAAGAATATCCATATCTTTTAAAAACGGTTCAAGCGGAAATTCTCGTATTTCTTCATTCTTTACATTATTAATCTGCGAAAATCCTCGTAAATCCGTGGACAATTTATTTAGATTCTTTGTCTTTACTGCGCTCAAGCAAAATTCGCAGTTAAATACACAGCCGCGAGATGCTTCTACATAAATTAATTTTTTTGATAAAGTTTCCTGGAAACCGGCTTCATCTGTATAAAGATGATAAGCTGATTTTATTTCGCTAAGATCTACATTATCCGCGGTAATAAATTTATCGCTATTTAACCTGCCGTTTAGTATATCTTCGCATAACAATTTAAAAGCAATTTCACCTTCACCGCGGATTACATGATCTGCATACTCAAATATTTCTGCATCTTGCGGTAAATGCGAAACTTCAGGACCACCAAGCACAATAATTGGCTTTTTCTGTTCCTGTTCTTTTTCCCATTCCTTATTAAGCTCTTTTAAAAGTTCAATCGTTGCGGTATGGTTCCATATCGAAACAGAAAAACCAAGTATGCACGGACTGCAAGTTAAAAGCGGCTGTAATTTTTCTGCTAACGGCTGACGAAGGGCAAACTCGATTATTTGGCAGGAATCTTCAAGCGATCCGAGATTTGCTTTTAAAAGGCGTAATGCCAAGGAAGGGTGAATCCATTTTGCGTTAATTGTAGTAAGAACAATTTTTTTCAAATGCCGAAAAGTCCAATAGTACCTGTGCGCCATTCTTCGCGGGCTTCCATGACAATTTTTTCAACTTCGAACCAGTCGTTTGCGCGCGGACCGGGAAAATCACGATTAGTGGAATTGGAAAAAACTATTGTTTTACATCCCTGTTTACGAAGACTTGTAATATTTTCGGGAGCATCATCGATGTAAACATGAGCACCGACCGCTCCTTTATCATTCATAAAACAAATGTCCCAGTATGGTATGTCGTAGTTATCAAGCCAGTCAACAGTTTGGGTAATTGTCGTGCGATGAGAAAATTTTAAAAAGAGGCGGTGCGTTATTATTCGGATACGAATTCCCTGGTTGGAAAGTTTTCGCAAAATCGCAGGCGCATGTTGAATCGGCTCCATGTCGCCGAATATGTTCCGCTGCGTTACGGCAAAACGATGCAATCTGTCATAGCCGCCTAACTCATCAATACCCCATTCACCAAGACCAAAAGAAACTTCGGAAGTAAGCGCGTCAAGCGGTTTATTAAGCCACTCGGCAGCGATCTTTCTTATCGCACCGTAAAAATCACCAACCACTCCGTCAAGATCAACGCCAAAAATAAAACTACTGTTATCCATCTTATCAACCAACCTTCAACCTTATTTGTCTTTAGAAATTAAAATTACAATACTTCGCGCTTTTACAGAATAAGAACGCTGCGAAGAAAGACGCTCTTCATTACCAGGTGAAAGTATTTCATTTGGAGCAGGCATACCTGTATCAACAACGCGATACCATTCTTTTTTTGCAGGAGGATCTGCCAGAATAAAAGGCTGAAGATCAATATCCGAGTTAAACATTAAATAAAAACTGTTATCGTCTCTGTCAGATAAAGTTTCTGCTTTGCTTCCGTCAACACGTAATGCAAGATAGTCGCCGACTTTATCCCAATCGGGAACGAGAGCTTTTTCATCAAACCAGCTTATGTCGGGTATTGCCCTGTAATCACCGCCTCTGCCTGTATAAAACTCAGGGCGCATAAATCCGGGATGCCTTAAACGGAATGCAATCATTTCTTTTACGAAGCGGTAAAGTTCTATGTTCTTTTCAAGCAGCGACCAGTCGTACCATGAAATTTCATTATCCTGACAATAAGCATTGTTGTTGCCGTTTTGGGTACGCCCAAACTCATCACCGCCAAGCAGCATAGGAGTGCCAAGCGAAACCAACAGCGTTGCAAAGAAATTTTTAATTTGGCGTTCACGAAGTATTTTAATAACGGGGTCTTTAGTCTGACCTTCTATACCATGATTGTAGCTTAGATTATTATCGCTTCCATCCCAGCTATTTTCGCCGTTTTCTTCGTTATGTTTATTGTTATACGAAACAAGATCTTTCATAGTAAAACCGTCATGGCTTGTAATAAAGTTGATAGAATGAAAAGGTTTGCGCCCGTCACGCAGGTAAAGATCAGAGCTGCCTGTAATACGGGTCGCAAGATGACGTGTTTCTTTTGGATCGCCTCTCCAGTATTTGCGCACATTGTCGCGGAATAAATCGTTCCACTCCGCCCATCGTCCGCCCGGGAACCATCCAACCTGATACGCGCCGCCTGCATCCCACGCCTCTGCGATAATTTTTGTCGAATTTAAAATCGGATCTTCGGCAATTTGTTCGAGAGTCGGCGGATTTTCCATAATGTTTCCGTTTTGATCGCGCCCAAGTATCGAACCCAAATCGAAACGGAATCCGTCTACGTGCATTTCCATAACCCAGTAACGAAGACAATCCATGATAAACGTGCGCACAACAGGATGATTGCAATTCATCGTATTTCCGCAACCGGAATAATTTTGGTAGTAACGTTTGTTTTCGTTCAATATATAATAGATTGAATTATCAAGCCCGCGGAAAGAAAAAGTCGGACCCATTTCATTTCCTTCGGCTGTGTGATTAAATACAATGTCAAGAATTACTTCGATGCCCGCTTTATGAAGTTCGCGCACCATCTCTTTAAATTCATTTACCTGTCCGCCCGGAGTTCTGTCTGAGGCATAAGATCCCTTTGGCGCAAAAAACGCTGCGGTAGAATATCCCCAATAGTTTGTCAATTTTTGACCGGTACGCGGATTGTGACGTGGTATTTCATTTTCATTAAATTCCTGAACCGGCAAAAACTCTAGACTTGTTATTCCCAAATCTTTAAAGTATGGAATTTTTTCGATTACTCCCTTGTATGTACCGGGATGCTGCACGCCGGAACCGGGATGAGCTGTAAGACCTTTTACATGAGTTTCATAAATAATGCTGAAGCGAAGCGGATAATTTAAAGGAGTATCACCCTGCCAGTCAAAATAGTCATCGATTACGATACAGCGGGGCTGATGCTGAATATCATCATCATAAGAATAAGTTGAATCGTTCCCCGGTTTATCAGGATCATAACCTGCGCACTTGCCGTAATCCCAATCGCTTAAATCGGTTAATGCTTTTGCATAAGGATCAAAAAGTGTTTTATGGCGATTGAAACGCTGACCTTTTTCAGGAAAATAAGGACCGTCAACCCGATACAGATAACAGGTTCCCGCTCCTAAACCTTTAATAAAACAGTGCCAGACATTTCCTGTTTTTTGTTCTCTTTTGTCAAGGGGAATTTCCACCCAGGGACTATTTTTATCCTGAGATTCAAAAATGATTAACGTAACAGCAGTGGCATGCCTTGAAAAAATCGCAAAATTAACGCCGTCATGAACAAGCGAAGCTCCAAGAGGAAGCGCCTTTCCTGTTTCCGCCACAAGGTTGCAAAGTACCATAACCTGATTATAATACAAAAATTAAAAAAAGAAAGATGACGATTAATGCTTGACTTTTTAAAAAACATAATATAAATTTCAAATGTATATTTCAAAGGAAGTGGGGTGACGAATTTTAATTCGAAATCCCCCGCTAACCCGTAACTGTAATTGGGAAGATTCTGTCAAGAAACTTTAGTTTCAGAACTAAAGTTCGCAGACGGCCACTGGGAAACCGGGAAGACCGACAGAAAAATTGCCCATAAGCCAGGAGACTTTGGTATACGTTGACTCCTTAAGGAGTCAGCACATCCTTACGGATGTGTACATTTTTGAAACTTGACCAAAGGTCAAGAGGCTTCGAGGTAAGAGCCTGTGAAAAACCAATTACTTATCTAAAATTTATTTTCTCGTTTTTAATGTAAGCGGATTTTT
>Ga0123356_10002399_pt1 | contig 20042 bp, 15 predicted proteins | sample TergutEmb28metaG_2_FD_92546 | JGI IMG/M metagenome (GOLD analysis project Ga0123356, IMG submission 92546) | Embiratermes neotenicus P3 segment gut microbial communities from Petit-Saut dam, French Guiana - Emb289 P3 | ecosystem: Host-associated > Arthropoda: Insects > Digestive system > Gut ... | reverse complement strand
TACAAATAATTGCTTCTCTGTCCGTGATTTTTTCGGAGTGAAGAATATCGGTGATTTCACCCGCGACGACGTGCATGTCAAGAATACGCCCGTTTTCAATTACGCCCGAAGGTAAATCTCTGATTACAGCTTTTTTTACAGCTATTTTCGCCGCAAGACTCGCCTCTAAGAGCTTTATTTGGGTATCGGTAATGTCAATTGAAATCATTAATTAGCCCACCTGCCTTTTTTATTTTTTAATGTTTTATAATTTTTCAGTTAGCCCGTCATTCCCTCGAAAGAACCGTACATAAGCGGGAATATAGATGCCAGAATAAGGCAGACTAACCCGCCCATAAAGATTATCATAATCGGCTCTATCATTGATGTCAGCTTTGCGAGTGCCGCGTCCGCTTCTTCATCGTAGAAGTCGGCGGATTTCGACAAGATTTCATCAAGACGCCCCGATTCTTCGCCTATGTAAATCGTCGAGGTAAACATACCGTCAAAGACGTCGATTTTGGCGACGGCGGACGACAACGGCTCGCCGCGTTTTATGTCGTTCAGCACATCATCGAAAAGATAGAGCAGATACCTGTTGTTAAGCGTTCCGACGGATTTTTCGATACATTCAACCATTTGCATACCGGAAGCGAAAAGGTTCGCCATGGTTCTGCCGAAGCGGGCAGTGTATATAATCCGCACAAGCTTGCCTACCTTAGGCATGGTGATTTTGAACTTGTCGTAAGCCAATCTGACACCGGGCATCCTCATTACCGCCCTGAATAAAACCACAAATACGAAGCCGCCTATTAAGACTATGTACCATCGCGTGGTTAAAAACTCGCTAATCGCCATCATCGGGCCGGCAAGACCGGGAAGTTCCTCTCCCTCAGGAAACATGGTTATGAACATCGGCAGGATAAACGTAAACATCGCGAGGACGATGACAATCATAAGAACGCCGAGAATCGCGGGATATGTAAGCGCTTTCTGTACGGTGTTCTTTAGCTTGTTTTCCTTGGCATAGTGGTCAGCAACCCTGTCTACAATCATATCAAGGTTACCTGAGCTTTCTCCCGCCGCCATCATACCGATGAACAGCTCCGGGAAGACGCCCTCTTTCATTTCAAGGGTTTCGGTAAAGGAACGCCCTCTTTGAAGCTCCTCGTAGATTTCCCGCAGAACTTCTTTTGCCTTTTTGTTTTCCTCCTGCGTCATAAGGATATGCAGCGCGCGCACTAAGTTAATGCCCGAATAAAGCATGGCGCTGAGCTGACGGCAGAAAATCGAGAGCTTCGCGGTTTTGAACTTGAACTTGACCGATTGAACCTTTTCCTGCAGCACCTCGCTTCGGGTCACGAAAAGGTCTTTTTCCCGCAGAATTTCAACCAACTGCTGACTGCTTTCCGCGGATTCCGTGCCTCGTCTGACTTTTCCTGTCAAGTCGGTCGCAACATAAGAAAATACAGCCATATAACCTCCATACATTTTACCGGCAGTAAAAAACTGCCGAATTTTAACATTCAGACATAAAACAAAGCCTATAACGTTACTGTTCAACAATTATAACATAAAATTAATAAATTTTCAATACTTATTTTATAAAAATTTTACAAAAGTTTTTAGGAATATTTACCATTATCAAAATTCGCCGGGGAGTTTATCAAGAGTTATTGTCAATTCATGGTTATAGGCGCGTTCGAGCCGTTCCCGACTGTTAAATAAATCACTCAAATATCCTCTGCTGTCAACGAGATAATCACCCCTGTAAAGCGCCGTCCAGAGCCACAACGCCCTGTCGCGGTTTAATAAATCGGGGGAGGGGAGCAATCCGCACTCGGTCATGGCCGCGAATTTCCGCCGCCCTGAATAGTCAGATGAAAGCACGAACGCGGGAATATTTGACGCATCGTCGGTGTTGTATATATCCATGCCGACTATATCCACATAAGCATCGCCGGGGTAATAATTCGCAGACTGCCCCGACCACACCCATATGAGATTGTCAAGCTCATGGAAGTCACTGAAGCGTTCAAACATAAGCCGCCAGAGCCATTTGTGAGCCTCGGGTTCGCAGTTACCCCACCAGAACCAGCGGGTTCCCGCCTGATGCAGTGGGCGCCAAAGCACCACTGCGTCTTCATCGCGCAGGCGTTTAAGGTTCTCTGCCATGTGGTCAATATCAAGAATCAGCTCATAACAACTGCGGGAAATAACGCCGGCTTCACGCAGGGAATTAAGCCGCTCGGCGTCAAGGTCTGCTATATGCACTGTTGTAAAGGCATCGTTTAAATTAAAATCACTCGCTCCTGCGTAGTAATGGCTTTTGCCGCCGCTAACAAGCGGCGAGTACCAAGTCCAGTCGTAGCTGACTATTCCGCCGCTTTTCGCCCATTCGAGAGCAAGCTCAATATCATCGTTTTCGGGCTTGTCACCTGTGAAAGCCCGCGAATAACGCATTAAATCAGAAATTCTGATTGCGGGTAATCTGCCCGTTGCTTCAAGAATTGCGCCTATTTCGGTATTAGTACCCGGAGTGACGTGCTGGGCTAAGATTACCCTCTCTCCGAAAGTTTCCCCAAAGTAATCCATGAGCCGTTTAACCTGATTCGAGGCGTTTTGGTTAGCGGGTATGCGGGAAACGCCAAATCTTGTTTCCGGCAGTTCAAAATCAGTAACAATAATACAGTCAATATAAGCGGTGCCTTGTAACGCCGCTAAAGACAGCCGGTTGACGCCGGCTTCAAGATAGATGCCGTGAAGAGAAAACTCTGCGAACGCTGTTCTTGTCACATAAAAAGCACCCTGCTGTTCTCCTGCCGCTGTGAGCGTGACGACGGCAGTTATTTCCTCGTCATTTTCATCGGCGGCAATACGCGCTTTTATGGCGATTGTGTAATGCTGAGGCGTGGGGACATTAAGCTCAAAATCAGCGTGGAAGCCTTCCTCAAGCTTAATATAACCCGTGCCTTCAAAACCCTCGAACTCGTCAAGCGCTTCATACGCAGTCAGGTCTTCTATTTGGTGCTTTTCTGAAAAGACACGTTTAGTCACGGGATAGAAAAGGCTCTGATTGTCGATGTATTCGGGGCGGATACGCTCAGCGTCAGGGTGAGAAGTGTTCTCGCTGTTTTCATCGCCGCCGCCGTATTTTATGCTCTTACACCCCGAAAAAAGCACCGCCAAAAGTAAAATCACAACAAGGTAAATTCGCATTTAGCCCGCTTCTTTCTCAATTATTTCAATGACTGCCGTGTCGCCGTCTTTTATAGGGTCGTTGAAGCTTACTTCCTTGCCGTTAAGCAACAGCGTGTAGCCGCCGACAGGGTTGGTCAGGTCGAAGTCCGTGTAGTTCAAAAGCTCCAAGAATTTATGCGGTGAGCGGTCGGGAGTAGGCTCTAAGGTGTGTACTATGCCGTTTAAGCTCAGCGTAATTTCGCCGTATTCTTCGGGTTTGGTGTCAGTGTAGAGGTCGTCGGGGTGAATTTCATCTTCAGACGGGACGCCGAGGGCGTCGTCCCCTACGAAAACCTCGATTTTGTCGAAGGGTGAAATTTCGTAATTGTATTTTACGGGTTCGCCGTTTACGAGGACAGAAACACCGCCCTCAAATTCTCTGACAAGCTCCGAGAGTGTAAATTTAGCGTTTTCTCCGCTTACAGCGGGCGTGAAAGCCACGGTGTCGCCCTGGGTGACGTTAGTATTGACCGATGCGGGTTTGTCATTAACCGTAATCTGCGCAATCGTCTGAATCCCGCCTTTAATTACTCTGCGCTTGCCGTTGACGGTGAAGTTCAGCGTCCTGCCCGAGCGCCCCATAATATCGGTGGTTTTGTAACCGGCTAAAGTAAGCAGTTCAAATACAGAAAGCTTTTTAGTATCGAAGACGCGGATTTTCTCGTTGTTGAGCGTTATAACCGAGAAGTCATAGCCGCGATTGAGAATTGCTGTCAGCGCGATTCCGACAGGCGTGACAAATTCCGCGCCCAGCTCCCGCCCGCGAGTGTCTACGGAGCGCAAATTCCTGTGATTGCCGATTGCCACGCGGTTCTCATCCAAGCCGAGCTTAACGGAAACTTTTTTTGCAAGTCCTGTTATCAGTGAACCACCGCCGACTAAAAATACTGCCGCCGGTGACGCTTTGTTCGCCGATTGAATATGCTCGCAGACAGCGTTCGATAAATTTTCGACCGCGCTGTCGATTTTCTTGTTAAATTCGCTTGTGCTGACTTTTTGCACGATTCCGAAAATATCGCGGTATTCGATGTCTTTCGCGCCGGAGGTGCTGATTTGCTTCATATCCTCGGCGGTGTTAAAATCCACGAAGTAGCCTTTGATTATTTCCTCGGTAATTTCATCGCCTGCCGTGGTAGCCATAGCGTAAGCCACGACACTGCCGTCTTTAGAAACCGCGATGTCCGAAGTACCTGCGCCTATGTCTACGAGGGCAATATTAATCGCGCGGATTTCAGGCGGGACGACAACGTTCATGGCGGCAATAGGCTCCAAGGTCATGCTGGCGACTTCTAAATCGTTAAGCTTCATAACCGCGTACAGACCATCTACGACCACGCTCGGCAGAAACGTAGCGATTAATTCAATCGTAACGTTTTTACCTTTATGAGTTTCAAGGCTGAGCATTTTATAGTCATCGAGCATATAACTCAGCACAGAATAACCCACGCAATAGAATAACGTATTGTCAGTGTTTGCGCTGTCAAGCTCGCTCTGCGCTTTTTGAATCGTTTCTATTTCCATGGACTTAATCATATCCGCTGTTACTTGCTCGCGGTCGGATATGTCGAAATCCATTTTTGTAAGCCCTGTTTTAAGCGCCCGCCCCGCCGCCGCGATAGAAACCCGCTCAAGCTTTATGCCGGTTGATTCTTCAAGCTTGGTTTTAACCTTTGCAACGATTTTCGCGACCTGCTTGACATCTTCAATCTGCCCGTCGCTCATGGCGCGCTTATTATGCGGCTCGACGGCGTATTCTAACAGAACGAATTCGTCCTCGTTCTGCTCGCCGACAATGCCGACGACAGTTCGCGTGCCTATATCAAGCGCGAAAATGCGGTCGCCTTGTTCGGTTGGAATTGGCGGTTTGTTAGTGTCTTGTTTTTTTACAGTTTTTGGCATAGTTTTTCCTCTTTTTTGCATTTACGGGCGGACAGGGTCGTCCGCCCCTACATCACCCGAATTTATGTTTTTTTAATTTTTTACATACTTCTGCGGATATTTCCGCAAAAACCGCTTGATAGCCGCATTTGCAATTCGACGTGCAGTTGTAATTTTCTTCAAGACAGCGGCTGAATTTATATTCACCCTCCATGATTTCAACTATGTCGTAAAGCGAGATTTCCTGCGGTTTTTTGAGCAGTTCATAGCCGCCGTGTTTACCTCTGCGGCTTTTCACGATTTCACCGGCGACAAGTTTTCGCAGAATTTTCAGCGCGTAGCGGTGCGAAACCCCTGTGCGCTCCGAAATGGATTTTGCGTCCAAATGGGGTTGGTTCAGGTTTTTAACGAGCAGGTCTACGATTCTTATGGCGTAGTCGGTTTCAAGTGTGATGTGCATAATTAATGAATCCTATTGTAGGGAACGCCGCCCTCGGCGTTCCGATAAATTAAATTCTCTGTTGCGAAATACGGAACGCCGAGGGCGGCGTTCCCTACGATTTCGGTTTCCAATCACGCCCCATAAGTTCATCAACCGAAATTTCAAAAAAATCTGCAAGCGCCCAAAGGTTTTCAAATGACGGTTTGCTTTCATCACGCTCGTATCTTTGATAAATACGCTCACTGACATCAATCCCCACCGCAACATTTCTTTGCGTTAAGCCTTTAGATTTTCTTATACTTTTTAAATGCTCTGAAAAATTTTTCATAAAATCTCCAAAAAGGTATTGACAAGCAACATATGTCGTGATATAATATACTCAAAAAGGAAGTGCTGACATGAAAGACTTGCTTGAAGAGCTTTATTATCTGCACGAAGAGGGCGTGACGATAAAGGGCAAAAGCGCAAATATAATAACCAAAACCGAAAATAAGCTTATAAAAAAACTTAAAGGCAAAAACAAAGAACTCTTTTGCGATTATGAAATGGCTTATTCGGAATTTAATGCCATAACAGCCGTTGAAAGCTTTAAGTTAGGCTTTAAAACGGGTTTTGAGTTTAATCGTGAGCTGTCGGAATTGTAGGGGCGATTATTAATCGCCCCTACATTTAGTCTAAGAAATCCTTCAATTTCTTACTTCTCGACGGGTGGCGCAGTTTGCGCAGTGCTTTCGCCTCGATTTGGCGTATACGTTCACGGGTGACATTGAACTCTCTGCCGACTTCTTCAAGTGTGCGCTGTCTGCCGTCGGTCAAGCCGAAGCGCAGACGCAGAACTTTTTCTTCGCGGTCGGTCAGTGTTGAAAGCACGTCCGACAATTGCTCTTTCAGAAGCGTCAGCGATGCGGCTTCGGCGGGGGCGGGGGCGTCCTCGTCGGGGATAAAATCGCCTAAGTGAGAATCTTCTTCCTCGCCGATGGGTGTTTCAAGCGAAACGGGGTCTTGCGCGATTCTGATAATTTCCCGCACTCTGTCTACAGGGAGATTTATTTCCTTGGCAATTTCATCAGCGGTCGGCTCGTGACCGTTCTTGTGGAGAAGCTGGCTGGATATTTTCTTAACTTTGGTAATTGTTTCTACCATGTGTACAGGAATTCTGATTGTGCGCGCTTGGTCAGCAATAGCGCGGGTTATAGCCTGCCGAATCCACCACGTCGCGTATGTTGAGAATTTATAGCCCTTTGTGTAATCGAACTTTTCGACGGCTTTAATTAAGCCTAAGTTACCCTCCTGAATTAAATCAAGGAACTGCATACCCCGCCCGACGTATTTTTTCGCGATACTGACGACAAGGCGCAGGTTGGCTTCCGAAAGGCGTCTGCGGGCGTAGCTGTCGCCCTGCGCCATGCGGGTGGCGAGGTCTATTTCCTCCTCTGCCGATAACAGCGGAAAGCGTCCGATTTCTTTCAGATAGATTTTAACAGGGTCGCTCGACATGCCCTCTGAAGCTATATTAACTTCAAAATCGTCCTCGGACTGGAATTCAAGCACCGTGTCCAAATCCTCGTCCATTGTGTAGTCGTCAACGATTTCTATGTTGAAGCTCTCGAAATCTTCGTAGAGCTTGTCTATTTGCTCTACGTTGAAATCAAGGTCTTCCAGCACATCGGTGATTTCTTTGGTTGTTAGCTTGCCTTGGCTTTTTCCGTGGTCAAGCAGGTCGTTGAGTACGTTCTTTGTGTTTTCCGCCATTTTTTAAAATCCAATCCCCTCAATATTTTTACTGTAGGGGCGAACCTTGTGTTCGCCCGAAATGTAGTGCGGTTTTAGTGGGCGGGTACGCAGAGCCCCGCAGTTTTAGTGGGCGGGCAGACACAAGGTCTGCCCCTACTTTTTTAACGTTCTACTATATTCTAAAAGTTCTTCCTCTGTCATTTCTGCGGGGCTTTTCTTGTTTTTTGCCGCCTTAAAATCCAGCAGGATTTTTATATATTCCGAAAGTCTTTCCATAGTGAAAGGCAACTCTGAATTTTCGCGTTTTATCGCTTCTATTCTGCCCACTTCACGCGCGGAAAATTCGCTCCCGAGCGAGGATATATCTAAAGAGTATCCTTTATTAAGCCTTAAAACGAGAGTTTTCAACACTTTTGCGTTAAATTCCGTCGGAAAATCATTCGGTGAAAGCTTTGAAAGTATGTGCGTCAGCTTGTCCGGCGAGTGAAAAAGATAGGCGATAATGCCGCGCTCTGCCTTGGCTTGAAGCGGATATACGGCTTCTTCGGGGTTGATTTCGTCCCGCTTTTGAAAACCGCCGCCCTTGATTAGTTTCTGCTTTTCCTCCCGTCCCGAGTTCCGGCGGTTGTATTCTCTGCGCTGATTTACGCTGTCTTCCGCGGTTTGCACGGGGACACCGCATAATCGTGCAGTTTCACCGGTGAAAACAGCACGTTCGGACGGACTGTCAATCCCTGCAAGTATAATAATAGCTTTTCTCAGATATTCGGCGCGTCCCTCCGGCGTTTCGAGTTCAATGCCGTAAGCGGCTTTTTTCAGTTCAAACGATATAACCGAGCGGGAATTTTCCGCGAGCGCCGCAAAGGCTTCTTTCCCGTATTTTTTTATGTAGTCATCGGGGTCTTTGGTGTCGGACGGTAATTCAAGCACCCGCGCACTGATTCCGGCTTGTCCGAGCAGATTTACCGCCTTTTCCGCCGATTTCTGCCCTGCGCTGTCCGAATCCGTAGCGATGATTACATTTTCGCAGTATTGCCGCAAAAGCCGTGCCTGCTCCGGCGTGATTGCCGTGCCGCAAATGGCGACGCTGTTCTCAAAGCCGGCTTGATTGAGCGTTAACACGTCCATGTTTCCCTCGCAAAGAAACATATGCTTTTCCTTGGTGTTCTTAGCGAAATTAATCGAGAATAAATTTGAGCTTTTATTGAAAACAAGCGTATCGCGGGAGTTAATGTATCTCGCCTTTTCGTCGGGGTCAAGGGCTCGTCCGCTAAACGCCACAACGTTGCCTCGGCGGTCGATAATAGGAAACATGACGCGGTATCTGAAAAAGTCGTATGTATTGCGTTCTCCCCGTGAAATGAGCGACGCTTCCACAAGCTCGTCCTCGCTGTAATTTTTAGAGCGCATGTGGTCTTTGAGCGCGTTCCAGCCCGGCGGGGCGAAGCCTAAGCCGTATTTTCGTATAGTATTCGGGGAAAGCCCTCTTGAGTAAAGATAATCCAAACCCGCTGTGCCTTGCGGGGAATTAAGCATATCGCGATAAAAGCGGGCGGCTTCCTTATTCATTTCGAGCATACGGGTTCTCTTGCCGGCTACAAGGTCGCTCACGCCGTCTTCGGGGACGGTTAGCCCCGCTTTGTCGGCTAAAAACTTCACAGCTTCTGGGTAATCAAGGTTTTCGATTAACCTTATAAAAGTAATCGCGTCACCGCCTGCACCGCACCCGAAGCAGTAAAAGCTCTGGCTTTCGGTGTAGATATGGCAGGAGGGGGTTTTCTCCGAGTGAAAGGGACACAGGCAGACATTATCGCGCCCCGCTCGCTTTAAAACGGCGTAGGGCGAGATTATGCTTTCTATGTCGGTGCTTTGTTTAAGGCGTTCGATGAAATCTTCGGGTATCATACTTTTATATCTCTCCGCTAATTGTCAATTGTACATTGTCAACTATCAATTGTCAAAACGCTTTCGGTACACAAAGTTCTTTAAATACATCTATTGCGTAGCTATCCGTCATTCCCGAAATGAAATCTGCCGCCGCTCTTCCGTTGCCGGATTCCGAGGCGAACTGCCGGTACAGCTCCGGCATTTTATCGGGATTCTTTGTATAATGGTTGAATAAAACCTCAATCACAAAAGCCGCTTTACCCTTTTCGGTGTTGATTTCCGGGCGGTAATACACCCGCTCGAACATAAATTCCCGCAGTTCATCGTGGGCGCGCTTGGTTTCATCGTCGTAGCGGATTCGGTCAGTATAATTCGCAAGAATAGAATTAATCAGCGCGGTTATGCGCTTGGTTTTGGAATTACCGAGAACCCTCACGGGAAATTCCGGAAGCTCCTCCTCGCTCAAAACCCCTGCCCGTATGGCGTCCTCTATGTCGTGATTTATATAGGCGATTTTGTCCGAGAAGCGCACCACCTGCCCCTCAAGGGTACTCGGAGCGCCGTCTGAGGAATGATTTAATATGCCGTCACGGACTTCGGCAGTAAGATTTAACCCCCTGCCGTCTTTTTCAATCATATCAACAACACGCAGACTCTGCTCGTTATGCTTGAAGTTACCGAAAACTGCGCCCAAAGCCCGCTCGCCGTCATGCCCGAAAGGCGTATGCCCGAGGTCATGCCCGAGCGCAATGGCTTCGGTGAGGTCTTCGTCGAGTTTTAAAGCCCGCGCTATAGTGCGGGCAATCTGCGAAACCTCAAGCGTATGGGTCAGCCTTGTACGATAATGCTCAGACTTCGGCATCAGAAACACCTGCGTTTTATGCTTCAGGCGGCGAAAAGAATTGCAATGAATAATCCTGTCGCGGTCGCGCTGAAAATCAGTTCGCAGGGGACAAGGCTCTTCCGGTCTTGCCCGTCCGGTGCTTTGTAAAATATTTTCTCTCATAATTATTTCTACAATATTCTATGGCAGATACCTTTATTTTTGAAAAAGTTCGGAGAATTAGACAAAAATCAAAGGCAGTTTTTGTGCAAAACCACCCCACCTCGCGCCGCGCATTGCGCTACGCTCGGCACCCCTCCAAGGAGGGGAATAATTTCCTTTAAACGAGCCAAATTCCCCTCTGTGGAGGGGTGGCGCGAAGCGCCGGGGTGGTTTACCACGGCAAGAAACCGCCCGTTTCAGGGCGGCTAAGATTAACCGGGGAATTATTGTTTGTCAAGACTGTATTTCTTATTGAACTTAGAAACGCGCCCGCCGCTGTCAACCAACTTCTGCTTACCTGTGAAAAACGGGTGACACTTTGAGCAGATTTCAACCTTGATTTCTTTCCTTGTAGACTTGGTGGAAATTAGTTCGCCGCAGAGGCATTTTATAGTGGTTTCCTCGTAGTTCGGATGTATATCCTGTTTCATTTTTTCACCGCCTTAAATTTGTTGTACACCATTGTGGGTTTACAGCGCCGCGCTGTCAACAGCAACAGTTTCGCTTACGATTTCCTGTAAACCTACTTGAGTTTCCGCCGCCAATGCTTTAATAGGTCTTGAAGCCCGCTCGACCTTACCTGAGCGCAGGCATCTTGTGCAGGCGTGAACGCGGCACGGTGTCCCGTTGACAACAGCTTTAACCTTTTGAACGTTCGGCTTGAACGAGCGGTTTGTACGTCTGTGCGAGTGCGAAAGTTTGATTCCGAAAGAAACGCCTTTTCCGCAGATTCCGCATTTTGCCATTGTCTACACCTCCTTTTGATAATTAATAATGAATAATTAATAGTTAATAATTAGACACGCTTTAATAGTATATCAGAAATTTTTGGGGAAGTCAAGGATTTTTTATAAAAATTTTTGATTAGCTGAAAATTAACCTACTAAACTCGGAAGCCCCGCGACGTGTCTTAATATTTCAAGGGCGTCTTGTACATCTATTTTACCGTCACCGTTTACATCAGCAACGACCAAACGGCTGGCGTTGTTTGTGATAACATTGGGAAGCCCTGCGATATATTTGAGAATTTCAAGCGCGTCCTCTACATCTGTTTTACCGTTACTGTTAACATCGCCGTTCTGAACGAACATCGGGTTGATAGTGCAAGTTATTACATTTAAAGAATTAAAATGCAGGACATACGTTCTTATGTAATATGTACCTTTCGGCACGTCGAAAACAATCCAACCACTCGCCCTTTCCGTAATTGTACTCCACTCTAAAAGATTACCGCTGAAGTCAGTACTCCACGACCCATCGCTATTTATTGTTCCGACTGTCGCGCCAAAATGAGCCCTTTTTTGAAATATTCCGTTTGAATCATAAACATCAATACGCAGTCCCTTTGCATTTGAGTTAATATTTAATAACAATGCTCCCGGAACCTCTGTAGTAACTTTAAAATCAGCGTTTGCAGTGCCTGTTATTGAAAAAGTTCTCTCTACATCAAAAGCCAATGCTTGCGCCGTGCGTTCCATCCCTGACGCGCCCGCAGGTATAACGCCCGCCGTGACAATAATTAAAGCTAAAAATAATGAGATAATTCTTTTTTTCATGTTTTTATCCTCTTTCTGCCCCAAATAATATAGTAAATATATCACGATAAAAAATATTTGTCAAGATGAATTAAGAAAACTATTGCTTTTTGCGTTTCGATGTGCTAAAATATAAGTCGGGTTAAAAAACGAGATGTAGCGAAGCTTGGTATCGCGCCACGTTCGGGACGTGGAGACCGCAGGTTCAAATCCTGTCATCTCGACTAAAATCCCATCTTCCGTAAAAAGAAGGTGGGATTTTCCTTTTTCTCCCTGTTGTAAATTTCCGCATTATCTGATATAATATAACCATGAAAAAAATTATTGTTTTTATAATTCTCGCTTTTTCGCTGAGTATAACCGCAGGCGGCGCAAGCGATTTCGCCAAAAGCCGTATGCTCTATGAGGACACGGGGATGTTTATTCTCACTCATCCGGTTGAAAACAGCCGTGTGACTACATCGTCGCGCATGAGTTTTCTCGGTACGGCGGATAATGCATACCCGCTATACATAAACGGCGAGGAAATAGGCACAACCGCGCTCGGCTTTTTTTCGTATTACGCGGAGCTTATGCTTGGAGAGAACACGTTCGTTTTTATCAACGGCGACAATATTGAAAGCATAGTTATAACGCGGGAAGCGCCGGGGCAGTGGATTCCGCCTGTGACCGAGTATTTCGGGATTGAATTGTACGGCTCGACCGAGAATAATTATATTTCCCGCTTTGCTAATCTCAACGACGACCTGTACGGGCGCACGCCGCTGGTTCGCGGGACAACATTTCGGATTCTTGCAGAGCATGGCGATTTTTATATAATTGAGGACGGCACGGCGGTTTTTAAGCACAGCGTATTTCAGCTTGAATGGCTGATTCCTCCTATTACGGTTTCGGGCGGGGAGGTTAACGCCGGCGAGAACAGCGTTTCGCTTAGTTTTAATGTAACCGACAACCCGCTGTATGAGATTATACTTGATGAAAACAAAGCTGTTTTACTCCTATACGCCGCGCACGACGAGCTTGATATAATAATACCCGACGGCGCGTTTATTACCGCTGCGGAGAAGATTCCGCATGATTCTGTGCTTTGCTATGAGTTTACTTTTGAGCGTGAGCCGGTAGGCTTCATTGTTGACTTCTCGGAAGGCAAGATGAACGTGAAATTCAGGTTTGCGGCGGTTTCGCTGTCGGACGTGTTCGTACTGCTTGACGCGGGACACGGCGGGCATTTGCCGGGAGCGGTCGGGCCTCCGGGGGATTATGGGCCTATGGAAAAAGACCTGAACCTATATGTCGCGGAGGTGGCGCAGAATTATCTTGAAGCGCTGGGGGTCAGAACACTGCTGATTCGCGACAGGGACGAGGATGTACCGATTTTAGAGCGGGTCGCGTTTTTCGACATGGAGCCGGATATTTCTGTTTGTATTCACGCTAACTCGATGCCGCTGAGTTCTGATTTTTCGAGCGAGCGGGGGCCGCTGATGTTTATTACGCTCGACCTGTCTGAAGAAGCCGTTGACGGGATGATTCGTATAATCGCCGAGGAAACAGGAAACGAGTATGTCCCGCCAAAGCGGCAGAACTTTGCGATGGCGCGCTACACAGGGGCGCCGTCTATGCTGTTTGAAATGGGCTTTATGTGCAACCCCGAGGAATATGAAATTATGATTACTCTTGACTATCTCGATAAAATGGGAGAAGCTGTCGGAATGTCGGTTATGCAATATCTCGGCTTGACGGACAATGAACAATTGACAATTGACAATGTACAATTGCCGATGGAGCCGGAGCCGCCGGTTGAAGAAGAAGACGAGGAAGAGCCGCCTTTGATTCAGACAAGCGGTATGGGTGACAGCTTAGTATTCGGGCGGTATACAATCCTGCTGGCGAGTGTGTTTGTTGCGGGGGTTGCCTTGTGCGCGCCGAGTGTTTTAAGGCGAAAGAAATAATATGGGCGGATAAGAATCCGCCCGTTTTTTTGTAATAAAATTGTAACCTTATTTTTATTGCTTTGTAGGTTCTTTTGTGATATTATTAATTTAACACGGTAAAATCGGGGAGAGGACAACAATACTATGAAAAACATTTTTAACAAACTGAGGGAAAGCATTAAGAAAAAGCCGGTGATTTGGGGTGCGTCGTTCGCGGGATTTGCGCTCATTTGCACGCTCGGCATTATTTTAGCCGTTACCCTGCTCGGCGACGATAAAATCATCGGCGACCCTGACCGCAGACGCCCCGATGTAATAAATACGGACGGCAGTGACGTTTCCGATGATTTTCCCGATGACCCGTCTTTTAATTGGGATGTACAGCACGGGCGGACGGCTTCTCCCGACATATCCTCCCTGCTCACGTCTGTAACCGCCGCTAAAACCTCCGGCAGAGTGGTTGAAACCGACACGGCGTTTTACATAACCACCGCCGAGGATATAAGCGCAGACGAGCTTAAACGCAAGCTTGTCTTAGAAGCGTCAAGCGCATTGGATTTTTCGCTTGAGTTTGAGCTTTCAAAAGCAGGGGAGAGTAATTTTCTGCTCAAAAGCGCCGGCTCACTACCGGAGGACAGCGTTGTGCGCCTTGCCCTGCTTAACGACGACGGCGAGGTGGAAAGACGCTGGGCTTTTCAAACCGCGGCGATTTTCAAAATCACTTCGACTTTACCGGGCGACGAGGGAGAGTGGGTTCCGGTTGACTCAGGGATTGAAATAAATTTTTCCGTTGAGGTTAACTCCTTTGATATGAGGGAATATTTCAGCATAGAGCCGAAAGTAGAAGGTCGGTTTGAGAGATTCAGAAATACTATAGTGTTTGTACCTACTAAAGATTTAGAAATCGACACAGTTTATAAAGTTACGGTCAGCGCAGGGTTGCCGTCCGCTGACGGGCTTGTCTTGGAAGAAGGGCAGGCGTTCAGCTTCAGGACGCGCAGAGACGGCGGCGCGCATCATTTTTACACCGGCGGCGGGATTTCCGAAACATTTTTGCCGGGCGACCCTGCGGTGCTTGAGGTTTATTGCTCGCAGGAGCTTGGCGACCGGTTTGAGGTGAAATTATATCAGTTTTCGGGCGCGGACGCCTACCGTACCGAGCTGAATAATTATATTAACGGCTCATCGTGGGGGAGGGATTATATTTTCTCTACTGCGGGGCTTTCCGAGGTTTATTCTTCAACCGACAGCCTTATGAGGGCTAATGCTGACGCCGGTCACTGGCGTCCTGCTTATTTATTGCTTCCTGATAATCTCGCGGAGGGTTATTACATAGCTGAAGCTAAAACCACTCACAGGGATATAGAATACAGCGTGCAGAAGCTTATTCAGATTAATCCTATTTCTGTTTACGCGTCGAGCTTACCGAATGAATCGCTGTTTTTTATTAATGATACTGCTACAGGGCTTGCCGCGGGGAACGCTGTGGTTAGCGTGAATGTAAGCGGCAAGACGACTTCGGGGCGGGCAGACGCAAGCGGCATAGCGCGGGTTGAAATCGCCGCCGAGAGCAGAGGACGCGGGATTATCAGCATTGAGCATGGAGGAAACTTATATCTTGACCTGTTCAACTGCCGCCAATATACCGAGCGCACACCGGAGGAAAATTATTTTCTGCATTTATATACCGACCGCGAGACTTATAAAACTACTGACGAGATATACGTCTGGGGTGTTGTAATACCGAGGGAGCGAGGAATCCCCATGCCGACGGACGTCTACCTGCAAGTGGGAGAAGATACCATTAACGCACCTATTCCTGTAACTCTGCGTGCCGACGGGACTTTCACCGCGCTCATAAATGTGCAGAATAATGTAGAAACATGGTGGTATCCTATATTTCTTATGAGCGGCGATGAGGTTATGGCGCGCAAGCGTATAACCATACGCGATTATGTAACGCCGGCGTATGTGTTTGACATTGACTTGCCGTTTTATGCGTGGCTGCCTTATCTGAATCCGGTAGATGTAAGCCTTACTGCTTCTTTCTTTGAGGGGACGCCGGCTAAGGATTTGGACTTTAATGTTAACTGCTGGAACGCTGTTGATTCAAGAGCCGCACTCGTTACCGATGAAAAAGGCTATACCGAAACGACGTTTTTAATGATAAATAACGAGGACAGAAACTTTTGGCGTCCGCGTCGTATTAGTGTTGTTTTCGAGCTTTCGGGAATCGAAAACGAATATCAGCGCAAAACGGGGAGTTTCTTCGGCTTGTTCCGCGATGTCATGCTTGAATCTGATTACAGCGGGGGAACGCTTAATATAACCACTTCTATGGTAGACCCGACGAATTTTGCGCCCCGCGAGCAGAAGGACACTACAAGCTATTACGGCTATAATTACGGCGGCGGGTGGTATGATTATTATGACTATTACTATTATTATGACGATTATATAACCTACGACTCTGTTGAAATCCTGCGGGGCGCGCCTGTGAATGTCACAGTGACAGGGACGCTGACCCGCCACTGGTCGGATAAAATCGAGAGCGGAAGCTACTACGACTTTATTCAAAAGCGCAATGTTACAAACTACAGATACGAGAGCAGAAGCGAAACCGTCGGTACGTATACGATTGATACCGTGAACGGCATTGGCTCATTTACGAATCTGCCCGTGAATATCCCCGGCAGTTCCTACCGTATGGCACTCCAGTGGCGCGATACGCAGGGGCAGTTGGTGGAGGAAACTGTTAATTTATATGAGCGCAGTAATTACTTCTGGGGCGATGAAACTATTCACAGCTATAACTTACGCCCCGACAGCAGAACATTTACGGAAAATCAAAATATTAACTTACAGCTCACCGACAACGGTCAGCCGGTAACGGAAATTCCTGCAAATGCGCGGATTTTCTTCACAGTGAGCGGCTCGGAATTTATCACTAAAGGCACTGCGAATTCTCCCGAATTCAGCCACAGAATGACTGCCGATTATATTCCGAATGTTCGCATTAGCGGTGCGTATTTTAACGGCAGACATATCTTCCCTATTGCGGTTAATCAGTATTTCTTCGACAGCAGTGAACGGGAAATAATAATAGTGGTTACTACAGACAGGGATAAGTATTCCCCGTCAGACAGCGCACGGGTTACTATAACGGCGCGGGATTTACAGGGGCGGGTTGTCCCTGATGCCCGTGTCAGCCTCAGCGTGGTGGACGAGGCGGCTTTCGCGGTGCAAGACCAGCGCATAAATACGCTCAGTATGCTTTATGCCTATATTCATACACCGTGGGTCGAGAGCTATTACAGTTATATTCAGCACTCGCTTTTCGGCTATGGCCCGGGTGAAAAAGGCGGCGGCGGCGACAGCGATACGTTAGTAAGGCGTAATTTTAAGAATAATGCCGCGTTTTTAACAGGGACTACCGATTCAAGCGGGCGGGCGACATTTAATATTGACCTGCCCGATAATCTGACTTCGTGGCGGTTAACAGCTCAGGTTGTGGGCGATAACGCCGACGGCGTACTCTGCGCGGGGAATACAAAAGAGCCGCTTATAGTCACGCTTCCGCTCTTCCTGACAGTTAATTCCCTGCCGGAATACATAGAGGGGGACGATATAACTGTTAGCGCGAGAGTAAACGGCACGGTTTCGGGAAATCCGCAAATCACCGCGAGAATCACCGGAAACGGCGTTGATAAAACAGCAACAGCCTATTCAGACCAAGCCTTGTCCTTCGGGAAATTGCCGCTTGGTATGTATACACTACTTGTAAGCACGAGGGACGGGGCTAATTCCGACGCTGTTGAACTGCCGCTTGAGGTAGTCAGGAGCTTACTTGAAGTACCGCTTGTTAATACTTTTAATTTAAGTGACGGCATAGAGGGCTTAAATCCTCTGCGCTATCCCGTGTCGCTAACGTTCTATGATAATCGATATGTGCTTTATTCCGAGGTACTCAGCTATCTTTACAGAAGCTGGGGCGACAGGGTGGATTTCAGAGTGGCGAGAGCGTTCGCACAGCTTGAACTGGAGCATATAGACGATAAGCAATTTAATGAGCTTTTGACCGATGTTTCCACAAGTGAGGGGCTGATTAGGCTTCTTCCTTACGGCGGCGGAGAGCTTCCGCTGACTGCTATGCTTACCGCAGCCGCCCCCGATGTTGTCAACAGAGGTACGGTGACAAGGCTGTTCTATAACGTAGTATCTCAAACGCCGGACAGCAGAAAGTGGAACAGTTTTTATACCTCTGCGGAAGTAACTCACGCTTATTTGGCGCTGGCGGCTCTCGGCGAGCCGGTGCTGACGGATATTCAGGGGCTTCTTGAAGACCCCGTGGGGCTTCTCTTAGGGGATAAACTGCGGCTCTCTGCGGCTTTGGCTATGCTCGGTGACGAGCATAACGCGCTGAAATATTACCTTGAACTTACCGAGGAGTTTTTCGCGGAATTCGACGACAGCAGAACCCGCGAAACACATGTCAGAATCCAAGATGACAGAATAACAGCGCTTTCCCTGCTGACGGCGGGCGCGCTGAATCTGCCCGAAGCCGAGGGAATGGTCAGGTATTTAATGTCACGGACGCTTACAGACCAGACGTTTGTTTTAGAATTAATGGCTTATCTGCGGTATTATAACCCTCAAATTGAGGGTACTGCAGAATTCAGCTATAATTTATACGGCAGGACTGAAGTAGTAGCTTTGAACCGTTTCAGGGGCGTAACTCTGCGCTTTGGTAAGGAACAGCTTGAAAATGCCGATTTTAACGTTCTTTCCGGCGATGTGGGGGTTAAGGCTTATTATATCGGAAACGTGTCTGATGTTACTGATACGCAGACGCTGAATGTTAGAAAAACATATACGCTCGTGCATGGCGGGGACTGGGTTCCGGGTGCGTTGGTGAGCGTGACGGTGACAGTGACAGGAACAGACGCTTCGGACAGAATGGTTTTCTTAAATGATGTAATCCCGTCAGGGGCGCGCTTTGCGGGAATGACGGAAAATAAAAACAGTTGGGTTTACCGCTCTTTGCAACGTGTGAGCGGGGTATGGCATACCAAAGGAAAAAACTCGATAACCTATTTAATACGGCTGGTTAATTCGGGCGAGTTTGTAACGGAAAACGCGGTTGTGAGCGACAGCCGTGGGAACTGGGGCATGAGCGAGCGGGGTACTATTACGATAGAATGAAAAAGCTGATTTTTGTTGTTTTAATATGCTTGGTATTAAATGGTTGTAAATCTGATATAATTGACGAAATTTCTGAACCTGATGTAGGGGGCGCTGTCCTCAGCGCCCCGCCGGAATCCGCTGCGCCTGAAACCACCCCGTCGCTCCGCGCCACCCCTCCAACGGAGGGGAATTTCGCTGAACCTTTTAGGCGTCCTGCGCGTCTGCTTAACTGCGAGTTCCATGAGCAGCGGGAATTTGACATATTCGTGTCGCGGGCGGAGATTTATGACATTCAAGGTAACAGCGGGATTATAAGCGGGGTTATTCCGCATCATCTGCTTGCGGGCAGGTTAATCGCGGGCTTTTTCAAGACGGTTTCCGTCACCCGCCCCGATGTTGAAACTGTAATTATCGTCGCGCCTATTCACGACGCGGAGGGCATTGTGGTCGCTACAACGCTGTCGGACTGGGCGGCGCCGTTCGGGGTGCTTGAAAACGAACAAGGCTTTTCCGAGCGGTTTGTAGACGTTTTGGACGCAGAAATATGCGACGATACCGTGGAAAAAGACCACTCGGCTTCGTCGCTTGTTCCTTTTATAAAATACTACTTCCCCGAGGCGAGTGTTGCTGTTCTGCTGGTGGAAGCCAACGCGCCGCGGGATTTTTCTGAGCGGGCTTCCGCTCTGCTTGCCCGGTTTGCCGAGGAAAAAAACTGCCTTTTCGTATTCTCGGTGGATTTTTCGCATTACCTTGGACCGGAGCAGATTTACGAGCGGGACGAGGAGAGCCGATTAGCGATTTTAGAAGCAGACACTGAAAAAATCGCCCGCATGACTAACGCCAACGTGGATTCGCCTAAAAGTATTCTTGCTTTTTTAGGGCTGAATGAATTGTTAAGTCTTGAATTATACGAGCTTGATAATACTAATTCGCTTGAAATTTCCGGCGTGGCGTATCCGCACCCGATTTATGACGAGGGGCTGACGAGTTATTTCGTGTTTGCGGGGGTGGAATAAAACAAGAAGCCTTTCCGTGAAGCTTATGAAAATATAAGCGGTTGCAGTTGTTTGCCTTTGAGCGCGCTTTCTATGGCTTCAGGCACTTTGGTGAAGTCGGCGACTAACGAGGTCGGCTTGTTTTCGGCGACTTCACCAAAGTGCCTGAAGCCATAGAAAGCGCGCTCAAAG
>Ga0123356_10002398_pt1 | contig 20042 bp, 14 predicted proteins | sample TergutEmb28metaG_2_FD_92546 | JGI IMG/M metagenome (GOLD analysis project Ga0123356, IMG submission 92546) | Embiratermes neotenicus P3 segment gut microbial communities from Petit-Saut dam, French Guiana - Emb289 P3 | ecosystem: Host-associated > Arthropoda: Insects > Digestive system > Gut ... | reverse complement strand
GCAGGGACGGGCCGACGTCGTCGACCTCGATCTCGTAGACGGTCCGCTTCTCGCCTTCCTTGGTCTCATAGTTCCGCTGCTTCAGCCGGCCGGTGACGATGACCCGCATGCCGCGCTGGAGCGACTCGGCCACGTTCTCGGCAGCCTGCCGCCACACGTTGCAGGTGAGGAAGAGGCTGTCGCCGTCCTTCCATTCCCCGCTCGCGTTGTCCCGCACGCGCGGCGTCGACGCCACCCGGAAAGTGGCAACCGGCTGGCCGGATGCGGTGAATCGGAGTTCCGGGTCGGCGACGAGGTTGCCGACGACCGTGATGGGGGTGTCTCCTGCCGCCATGGTGGGGCTCCCGGTCCTAGCAGAACTAATAAGTAAGGGGGTGTCTAGCGGTGCTCGGGCCGCAGGACCTTGGTGCGCAGCACTCCCTCGTTGAGGTTGAGCTGGCGGTCGAGCTCCTGGACCGTCGCCGGATTGGCGGTCAGGTCGACGACGGCGTAGATGCCTTCCGGCTTCTTGTCGATCGGGTAGGAAAGCCGGCGCTTCCCCCAGATGTCGAGCTTGCCGATCTTGCCGCCATCACCCGTGACGACCTTGAGGAACCCCTCAAGCGACGGCTGCACCGTACGCTCCTCGAGGTTCGGGTCGAGGATGATCATAATTTCGTAGTGGCGCATGCGCGCTGCCTCCTCTGGACTGACGCGGTCACGGTCTTTCCGTGACAGGAGGGTGCGGACAAAGGACCCAGTCCCGTCCGCAGCCACTAACTGTACCAAGGACCCACGACAGCCTTGACCGAATGGAACAGCAGGCCCTGTTCATAAGGCGCCGGCGAGGGGACACTGAGAGTGGAACCCAGACGATGGAGTCCCCTTGGAGGGCCGTCATGGCAAACACCATCCAGACTGGCGGGCCTGGGCTCTTTCCGCACAGGTCGCTCAACTCAGACGGTCGGCACCACCCTCTGATTAATACCGCTGCCATCTTCACACTCGTTGTCGGCTTGGCGTCGTTCGCGCTCGGCCTCTTCATCAGGGCCGATCGAAGCAGCGGTCACACCTTCGCCGTGGTGACCGCGGCCACCGGCCTGGCGGCGTTGCTCATCGGCCTGTTTACCCAGATGGTGTCGGAGACCCGCGAGGAGCGGATCGTCATCGTCACCGGAATCATCGCGGGATTCATTGGCCTGGCCCTCGGCCTGGCCTTCGGCGGCTTCTCGGGCTGATCCACTGGCCCCCCGGGTCAGGCCGGCACCGGTTAGGCTGACGGCATGGTGCGTATCGGCGGTCATTTCCACTCTGACAACCCACTCGAGGACGCGGTCGCGTGCGGCGCGAAAGTCGCGCAATTCTTCCTTGGCGACCCGCAGGGCTGGAAGGGACCGGTCATCCCTGGCGGCGACGCCGGCGCGCTCCGCGACGCGTACGCCGCCGCTGACGTGGACGTCTATATCCACGCGCCATATGTCATCAACGTGGCTTCCACCAACAACCGGATCCGCATCCCGTCGAGGAAGCTGCTCGACCAGCATTTGAGGGCCGCCGCGTCGATCGGCGCCAAGGGGCTCATTGTGCACGGAGGGCACGTCACCGCCGACGTCGATCCCGCACAGGGCCTTGCTAACTGGGTCAAGGCCGTCGAGCAGATCGAGCGCCCGCTTCCGATGCTCATCGAGAACACGGCCGGCGGCACCGGGGCGATGGCCCGCTCGCTGGACGCGATCGCCCGGCTCTGGGACGGGGTGAGCGCGGCGGCGGAGGCAGCGGGCGGCGAGGTCGGGTTCTGCCTTGATACCTGTCACGCGAACTCGGCCGGCATCGACCTGGCCGACGCGGTCGACCGGGTCAAGGCGATCACCGGGCGGATCGACCTCGTGCACTGCAACAACTCGCGGGACGAGTTCGCGTCGGGCGCCGACCGGCACGCCAACTTCGACGCCGGCACCATTGACTCGCAGGCGCTGCTCGACGTGGTCCGCGCGGCCAGCGCGCCGGTGGTCTGCGAGACACCCGAGCCTGGCCTTTTCGCCGACATCGCCTGGCTTCGGGAGCGCACCTGACGATCGCAGCGGCACGCCCCTTCGGTTAACCCGCACCCGCTCGGGACTAGCCCGCAGCCGCCTCAACCGGGCGGCGCTCGCCCCGGCGCCAGTCGAGGACCAGGCGATCGGGCGCACCGTCGAGGACACCGCCAGCCGGGTCGTCGTTGAGCCCGGTCGCCCGGACAAGGTCCCGTTCCGGTCGCAGGATGTCAGCCACCACCGTCGTTGCGACCAAGGCGACCGACAGCAACCGGGCGACGAGAAAGACGAAGTACCAGTCGGGAGGGATACCCGTGTCGTCCGCCTGGCCTGGGGTGCTGTACATCCAGCTGAAGTACGCCCAGATGGCAAAGAAGTAGGCCACCTCGGCTAGCTGCCAGACCACGTACGTCCAGATCCGCGGCCTGGCCAGCACGGCGAGCGGAACGAGCCAGATCACGTACTGCGGCGACCACACCTTGTTCAGGATCAGGAAAGCCGCGAGCAGCAGGAAGCACAGCTGCGGCAGCCGGGGGCGCCGCGGGGCGGCGAGCGCAAGCGCCGCGATCGCCACGCACGCGACCGCGAACGCGCCCGAGGAGATCAGGTTCAGCTGGCCCAAGTCGGAGTTGCCCAGCACCGGCACGTTGAAGTGCTCGAACATGTACCAGACTGATCCCCAGTCGGCACCGCGGTCCCTGGAGAACGCGTAAAAGCGGGCCCAGCCGGCGGTCGCGCCGATCGCCACTGGAAGGTTGACCGCCAGCCAGGCCACGAGCCCGGCGGCGAGACACCTGCCGAACTCGAGCAGCCGCCCGGCGCGCAAGCAGAGCAGGAACAGCGCCGCAAAGAACAGCAGCGGATAGAACTTCGTGGCCACGGCGAGACCGAGCAGCGCCCCGGCTACCGCCGGGCGCCGCGCCGCCCACGCGGCCAGGCCGCAGGCGGTGAGCGCCATCGCGAGAAGGTCCCAGTTAATGAACGCGGCAAGGATCATCCCTGGGGACAGCGCGACGAGCAGGGCCGTCTTCCATCCCGCGCCGTTGCCCTCCCGCTGCGCCGTCGCAGCCGTCGCGACAACGCCGACGATCAGGCAGACAGACAGCAGCAGGACGGTCACCAGGTAGAAGTCCTTGCCGCGGGTGAAGGGGTCGCTCACCGAGCGAACCGCCCAGGCGGCCAGCTGCATCATGCCGCCGATCAGGACCGGGTACTCGACCGGGTGACCGTAGTAGGGTACCTGGCCGGACGACAGCCCTTCGTTGTAATACAGCGGGTAGACGTCGGTATAGCAGAAGTCGTGAAACTGGCCGGCGTAGGAGTTCCACGCACCGCCCGAGCTGCACGGCAGCTTATCCGCGTAGCCGAGCAGCGCCGCCAGTACGGACGCCGCCACGCCCGCGCCGGCGTACGCCGGAAACCTGTATCGCACAGCCTCTCTCCGCTTCAGATCCGCGACCCGTGATCTGAAGGCTACCGGTCCCCGCCGCGGCCGCGCCTGCGCCGACGACGAGAGACCGCCGTCCACAACAGCGACCCCGGCAGGACAGCAAGCAGGCCACCGACGGCAAGGCCACCCTGGACACCGCCGGCCGACGTCACGGCACCCCCGGTAACCACGCCTCCGCCGTTACCGTTACCCGGCCCGGTCGCCGTGGCGGTCGGCGTCGCCGTGCCGCTAGGCGAGATCGTTGGGTTCGGCGTCCCGGTCGCCGTTGCGGACGACGAGGGCTGACCGAATGTCGGAAGGCCAGACGGAAGGTTGGTCGGGAGGCCCACGGGAGTGCCGGTCGGGGAGCCGCCAGGCTGGCTGGGCCCAGGGTTCGGCACTTGAATACAGGTCGAGGTCGGGTTCGGGGACTTCCTTCCTCCCCGGCCGTTGTTGCCGTTGCCGAAGCCGCCGCCCCGCACTGTGATGCAGTTGGTCTTCTTCTTCTTCGGCGGCGGGAGCTTGCCGACCTGGTTCCACGCCTGGCCGGTGAAGACCACCGGGTTCGAGGTCGAGAAGGACTCCTGCGGCAGGTTCGCGAAGACCGCCTGGGCGAAGGTGTTCCAGATCTTCGCCGGCCAGTAGCCACCAAAACCGCCGCCGCCGAGCGGGATAAGGCTCTGCGGGGAGTTAGCGTTCTGATCCTGGGTGAACATCCCGACTACCAGCGCGTACTGCTTGATGGCGCCGATGAAGAACCCGGAGTGGGAGTTCGAGGTGGTACCAGTCTTGCCGAGGATCTCCCGGTTGCCGAGGCCGACGGCAGCCGCGGTACCGGTACCGTCGACCGTCGTCATCTCCATCGCGTACTGGACCTGCGAGTCCAGCTGCGCGTTGATCGTCGGGTTGGAGTTGAGCGCCAGGTGCGACGCGACGGTCGGCGTTTGCTGTGAGCCGTCCGCCTGCTGCCAGTACTTGATGATGTGCGCCTGGTGGTAGACGCCGTTGTCGGCGATGGTGGCGAGCATCTGATCCTGCTCGTTCACCGTCAGTGAGGCGGTGCCGAGAGCAAGGCCCACCTGTCCGACCATGTTGGTCAGGTTGGAACCGCCCGCCGAGAACGCGGAGATGTTCACGCCGTAGGTCTGCGCCATCCTGATGATGGCCGACGTGGTGGCACGGTGCGCCAAGTCGGTGTAGGCGGTGTTCGAGGACTGGGCGAGCGCGTTCTGCACCGTGGTGCCGCCGCCCTTCTTCGGATTGCCGATAATCTCGCCGCCGTCGTTTTCCACCGGGAACCAGCCCGGCTTCGAGCAGGTCGTCATCAGCGACTTCGTTACCTGGGACAGCACCATCGGGTCGTAGTCCGGCGGCACGCAAAGGTACGAGCTGGCCTGGAGCGTGCTCGACTGGACGTTCATACCCTCCGACACGGCCGTGGAGAGCACATACGGCTTGAACGAGGACCCGACCTGCTCCCGGGTGTAGACCGCGGTGTTGTCGTCGCAGTCGTAGATCTTGCATTTCGCGGCCGACATGTTCTGACCGCGGCCCGGGTACATGGCGATGATCTGCCCGTTGGACGGATTCTGCAGCTCGGCGCCGACCATGACGTACGACGGCAGCTTGCCGCCGGTCGCCGTGACCTGTGCCGCGTTCTCATCGACCGCCTTGTACATCTGGACTTCCATCGGCCGGCTGATCGTGGTCACGACCTTCATCCCGCCGTACTCGAGCTCGCTTGCTGTGACGTGGTCAACGCCTTCGAGCTCGTTCTGGACGACGTTCATGATGTACGGCGCCCACGGGTCGTTCTTATTGGCCGTGAAGGACGTCCCCGTCGGACCGCCCCCGGTGCCGGAGTCGGTCAGCAGCTTGGGGAACTGCATCGCGTCCGCCTGCGCCTGGGTCAGGTCGCCCATCTTCACCATGCCGTCGAGCACGGAAGTCCGCCAGCGGTTGATCAGGTTCGACCGGAACTGGGGCAGCGGGTAGGTCGAAGGCTGCTGGATGATCGCCGCGAGGACCGCGTCCTGGGCGATGGACAGCTTCGACACCGGCAGCCCGAAGTACGTTTGCGCCGCGGCGGCGACTCCATAGGAGTTGTTGCCGAGATAGATCAGGTTCAGGTAGTTGGTCAGGATCCACTGCTTGGACTTCACCCCGGCCAGCTTCTGCGCGATGAAGATCTCCTTGATCTTCCTGCTGACCGTCTGCTGGGTGCCAACGTTCTGGTAGTAGTTCCGGACGAACTCCTGGGTGATCGTCGAGGCGCCGCTGGAGCCTCTGCCCAACAGGTCGTCGACAGCGGCGCGCGCGATGGCGGTCGGCGAGATGCCGCCCTCCGTCCAGAAGTTGCGGTCCTCCGCGGCGAGAACCGCGTCCTGCAGGCTCTTCGGGATCTGGCTGAAGGTGAGGTCCTGCCGGTCCACCGGACCGATGGTGCCGATGGGCGTCTTGCCGTCGGCGTAGTAGACGACCGTGTTCTGGTAGTTCGCCGAGGCGAGCGCGGCCGGGATCACCGCGTTGGACGCCATGTACTGGTAGACCCCGAAAAGGCCGATCACTATGAGGACGAAGAACCCGCCGGTGACGGCGAGCGCCTTCTTCCACGTCCAGTGCCGCCACCAGTTGCCCTTGCGCTTGCCGTTCCTGCCGACCGGGCCGCCAGGACCATGCCTGCCGGGACCGCGCCCGCCCGGACCGCCGGGCCCGCCGCGCCATGGGCCGCCGGGACCTGCGGGGCCGCCGGGCCCGCCGCGGTAGACGGCCGTGGGGTTGCCGCCCGGGCCGTTGAGATAGTCCATCTGCGTCGGGTTACCGGGAACGCCGCCAGCGCCAGCCATGCCCATCCCGCCACCCGCGCCGAGCGCAGCGCGGGTCGCGTCCAGCGACGTCGCGTCGCCGGCCTGCGCGCTCTTGCCCGGTGAGCTCTGCCAGCCCTTGCCGTCCGCGAAGTAGCTGTACCCCGGCTCGTCACGGGGTCCGCCCTTGGGCTGCCGGACGGCATTCGTCAGGCCAGTCTCGTAGTCCGAATCGATCGCGGAGTCCCGCCAGAACCCGTCGTCGCCCCATCCCTCCGGCGCTGGGTACTGCCCGGCACGGCCTTGCGACGCCGCGGCCGCCCCGGCCGATCCTGCCGCGTCCTGGCCGCCGCCTCCGTACGTCCCCCCACCGCCGTACGCCCCGCCCGAGTTGTCGTCAGCTCCCCGCCGCCCCGCGGCCCTGAAAGTCGGCCCGTCAAACTCGTCGCTGCTACTCACACGTCCTCGCAGTGGCTGTGGGCGAACCTTCGTGCCCGTTCCTGGCTGGGATAACGTCAGGCCGGCTGAGGCACGCCCGTGGCTGAGTGACGGGTCAGCCTGGACCCGCCGATCCCACAAACGTTACATCCTGGTGCAAACCGCCCGACTACTCCGTACGTGCCCGGCGGCGGCGCCCCGCAGGAGGCTCGCCGGTGCCAAGCACGTACGACGTGGCCAGGTGGTTCCAGCCACAACTTTGGCAGACCTCGACCACGTAGACCCGGAATTCGCCGTATTCGGTAGCCATCTCCGTCAACTCCGGGCCGCGCTTCACCCGTCCCGCATACTGTCCGAGTTCATCCCCATACACGTAGGTAACGTGTGTGACATTGGTCTTACGGCAAATCGGACAGCGGTCGTCGGTCGGCTCGCCGTGGTATTTCGCGGCGCGGAGCAGGTACGGCTGCGCGTCGCAGACGTCCGCCACCGTGGTGTGTCCCGAGCGCACGGATGCGAGAGTGGCGCGCCGGGCGAGCGCGTAGTCCACAACCGAGCGGCGAGCGGCCATGTCCCTCAGGGTACGTCGGAAGCCCCGCCGCTTCGAGCCCGAGAAGCCTGAAAGCCCGGGAAACCGGGAGCTCTGGAGCCCTCTCTTGCCTGCCGGGGGACGTTGTCCTATGCTGAGGGCCGTTGCTGCGATATATCGGACCGAAATATCGGCGAGAGATATCGTGTTGATACAAGTACAACCTACCCACCGGGGGGATGCCGTGGGCCGCAATCGGACCGCCGTCCTTGAGTTCGCCGTCCTTGGGCTGCTCCATCGAGCACCCATGCACGGGTACGAGCTCAGCAAGCAGCTCAACATGCTGCTGGGAACGTTCCGTGCGCTCTCCTACGGCACCCTGTACCCCTGCCTGAACAAGCTGTACGAAGAGGGTCTCATCACCAAGGAAGGTGACGGGCCTGCGCAGGACAGCCGGCCGGGGCGGGCCCCGGGCCGGTCGAAGATCGTCTACCGGCTAACGGCCGAGGGCAAGGAGCGGTTCCAGGACCTGCTCATCAACTCCGGCCCCGCAGCATGGGAAGACGACGAGTTTGGCGTGCATTTCGCCTTCTTCGGCCAGACCAGGGCAGACATCAGGCTGCGAATCCTGGAGGGCAGGCGGAGCCGGCTCGAAGACCGGATGGAGGGACTGCGCGCGGCACTGGCGCGGACCCGCGAGCGAGTAGACAGCTACACGCTCGAACTGCAGCGGCACGGGCTGGAAGCAGTGGAGCGCGATGTCCGCTGGCTGAATGAGCTGATCGCCGAAGAGCGGCGGTCAGAGGCAAATGGTGCCGCGGGCGGACCCCAACCGCCGGCGAACCAGACCATAAATCCGCTATAGATCGCGGGTAGCGAGAAGGAGTCATCCTGATGGGTAAAGTGCGTGTCGCCATCGTGGGGGTGGGCAACTGCGCGAGCTCGCTCGTCCAGGGCCTTGAGTACTACAAGGACGCTGCTGACGATGCCCGGGTTCCGGGCCTCATGCACGTGCGGTTTGGCGACTACCACGTGTCTGACGTCGAGGTGGTCGCCGCCTTTGACGTTGACGCCAAGAAGGTTGGCCTTGACCTCAGTGAAGCGATCTTCGCCAGCGAGAACAACACGATCAAGTTCGCCGACGTGCCGCCGACTGGGGTGATCGTCCAGCGCGGTCACACGCTTGACGGTCTCGGCGAGTACTACCGGGAGATCATCACCGAGTCGGATGAGCCGGCCGTCGACGTGGTTGCGGCGCTGCGCGCCTCGCGGGCCGACGTGCTCGTCTCCTACCTGCCGGTGGGCTCTGAGGAGGCGGACCGGTTCTACGCGCAGTGCGCGATCGACGCCAGGGTCGGCTTCGTGAACGCGCTCCCGGTGTTCATCGCCTCTGACCCGGTCTGGGCCGCGAAGTTCACCGAGGCCGGCGTCCCGATCGTCGGCGATGACATCAAGTCCCAGGTCGGTGCCACGATCACGCACCGCGTGCTGGCCAAGCTGTTCGAGGACCGGGGCGTCGAGCTGATGCGGACCTACCAGCTGAACTTCGGCGGCAACATGGACTTCATGAACATGCTGGAGCGCACCCGCCTGCAGTCCAAGAAGATCTCCAAGACCCAGTCGGTGACCTCCCAGATCCCGCACGAGATCGCGAAGGCCGATGTCCACATCGGCCCGTCCGACCACGTGCCGTGGCTCGACGACCGCAAGTTCGCCTACGTCCGCCTCGAGGGCAAGTCCTTCGGTGACGTCCCGCTGAACCTGGAGTACAAGCTCGAGGTCTGGGACTCGCCCAACTCGGCTGGCGTCATCATCGACGCGCTGCGTGCCTGCAAGATCGCCAAGGACCGCGGCATCGGCGGCCCGATCATCTCGGCGAGCTCCTACTTCATGAAGTCCCCGCCCGAGCAGTTCGGCGACGACGTCTGCCGCGACCTGGTGGAGTCCTTCATCAAGGGCGAGGTCGAGCGCTAAGTCGCGAGCCAGCAGCGAACCGAAAGTCGCGGACCGGATCTCACATCCGGCCCGCGATTTTTCGTTTACTACTGGTGCTATGAGGTCGCTGGTGAAGAAAGCCCGTCATCGCGAACGGTCCCGTGGCTTCGCGCGAACGCAGAGCTCGCCGCTCCGTCGCGCTAAGCGCCGGACTGATCGCGCTGGCCGCCCAGGCCCGGGCAGGCCGCTCCCATAACGGGAGAAACACTCCCTTGGCTGGCCGCTTCGGGACGACGCGGCTCTAAGCTGATCTTGTGTCCGTAGGGGCGAATGAGAACGCGGCCACGAGTGCCGAACCAGCGCGGCGATGGTCGTTCGTCAGCGATCTTCGCGCCGTGCTCGCCGAGCGGAACTTCCGGCGGCTGTTCGCCGTCCGGCTTGTATCGCAGACCGGGGACGGCATCCTTACTGCCGCCGTCGGGACCTATGTCTTCTTCAACGCGAGCACCTTCCCGAGCCCGACCGCCGGCGCCGCGGCGTTCGCCGTGCTCTATCTTCCGTACTCGCTGATTGGCCCGTTCGCCGGGGTGTTCATTGACAGGTGGTCCCGGCGGCAGATCCTCCTCTGGTCCGCGCTAATCCGCGGCGTCCTCGTGGTGGCGACCGCCGGGCTGATGGCCGGGGGCAACCATAGCGTGCCGCTCTACGTTGCGGTCCTCGCCGTCCTGGGCGTGAACCGGTTCTTCCTCTCCTCGCTGAGTGCCGCGCTCCCGCACGTGACGGCCGAGGACAAGCTCGTCATGGCCAACGCCGTCTCCCCGACGATAGGGGGGATCATGAGCGCGATCGGCGGCATCGTCGCGCTCGGGCTCAACGCCGCCACCGGCGACACGGAGAAGGGCGCGGCGGTGACCATGCTGGTCGGCGGCGCCTGCTATGTCGCCGCGGGGCTCACCGCCGCCACGATGCGCCGGGACCTGCTGGGCCCCGACCGAGCCTTGTGGCAGGGCCGGGAGAGCCTGATGAACGATCTCGGCCAGGTCGCGGCCGGCCTGGCCGACGGTGCGCGGTATGTACTCAAGCGGCGCGGTCCGCGCGCTGCGCTCGGCGCCACCGGCGGCTACAACCTGCTTTTCGGACCGCTGTTCCTGATGACGATCCTGCTCTACCGGAACTATTTTTATCCGGGCCACGTCACAGTGGCGGAGAGCCATGTCGGCCTGCTCGCCACCGTCTCCGCGATCGGCTACGCGGCCGCCGCGCTGCTCACCCCGCCCGCGACGCGCCGGATGTCCAAGGAGGCCTGGATCGCGCTGCTGTTCCTCGCCGCCGCGGTGGTGGTCGGCGTCGGCGGTGAGACGTTCAGCCAGGGCGTCTACCTGGCGATCGGGTTCCTCATGTACCTCACCCGGCAGGGCGTGGAGATCTGCGTCACCACGATCCTCCAAGAGGAGGTCGAGGACGTTTACCGGGGCCGGGTCTTCGCCTTCAACGACATGATGTACAACGCCCTGTACGTGATAGGCGCCGCGCTGTTCGCGGCGTTCATGCCCGCCGACGGGAAGTCACCAGCCACTGTCGCCGTAGTCGCCGTTGGCTTCGCCGTCGTCGCGGTGGTCTACTGGCTGTCCGCCCGCGGCGGAACCTCAAGTCCTTCGGCCGCCGCCCAGCGCAGCACCTCCTGAGCGGCCTGCTCCTTGCCGAGCGAGCCCTGATCGAGGCGGAGCTCAAGAAGGTAGTTCCAGGCCTTGCCGACCGTCGGCCCGGGCTTGAGCCCAAGCAGCGCCATGATCTCCTCGCCGTCCAGGTCCGGCCTTATCTTGTCGAGCTCCTCCCGGGCGCGAAGCACTTCGATGCGGGCTTCTAGCGCGTCGTAGCTCGCCGCGAGCCGGGCCGCCTTCCGCACGTTCCGGGTGGTGCAGTCCGCCCGGGTCAGCGCGTGCAGCCGGGTGAGCAGGTGCCCGGCGTCCCGCACGTACCGGCGGACCGCCGAGTCGGTCCACTCGCCGTCCCCGTACCCGTGGAACCGCAGGTGCAGCTCCACCAGCTTGGACACGTCGGCGATCACCTCTCTCGGGAACCGCAGCTCGGTCAGCCGCTTGCGGGCCATCTTCGCCCCGACCACCTCGTGATGGTGGAACGCCACTTTCCCGTCCGGCAGCAGCGTCCTGGTCCGCGGCTTGCCGATGTCGTGCAGGATCGCGGCGAGCCGGAGCACCAGATCGGATTCCAGCCCGTACCGCGGCTCCAGGTCGATCGCCCGCCGGAGCACCGCCAGCGAGTGGGTGTAGACGTCCTTGTGCCGGTGGTGCTCGTCGACCGCCATCCGCATCGCGGGCAGTTCAGGCAGCACGTGGGCGGCCACACCGGTCTGGACTAGCAGGTCGAGCCCGGTCTCCGGAGCAGCGGTCAGCATCAGCTTGGACAACTCGTCGGTGATTCGCTCCACCGACACGATTGACAGCCGGCCGACCTGCTCCCCCATTGCCACCCGCACGTCGTCCGCGACCGTGAAACCGAGCCGAGCGGAGAACCGCGCCGCCCGCAGAATCCGCAGCGGATCGTCGGAGAACGATTCCTCCGGTCGGCCGGGCGTCCTGATCACCTTCTCCCGCAGCGCCGCAAGGCCGCCGAACGGGTCCACGAGCTCGAACGAAGGCAGCCGCGCCGCCATCGCGTTGATTGAGAAGTCCCGGCGTTCCAGGTCCGCCTCGAGCGACGTCCCGTAGCGCACATCAGGCTTGCGGGACCGCGGCCCGTAGGACTCGCTGCGGTAGGTGGTGATCTCGAAGATCTGATCGCGCTTGCGCAGCCCGACGGTGCCGAAGGCGATACCTACCTCCCAGGTCTTGTCGGCCCACGACCGTGTGATCTCCAGCACGCGCTCTGGGACCGCGTCCGTAGTCAGGTCGAGGTCACCCGGGCTGGCGCCGAGGAACACGTCCCGGACCGGGCCGCCGACGAGCGCGATCTCGTGCCCGGCGCGAGCGAACAGCTCGCCGAGCTCTACCACGACCGGAGAGGTGTGGGCACGCAGCAGTGCGGCGGCCGCCTTACGCTGGTCGGCGCTCAAGGTAGCCTTCTGGGCGACGGAGGTGGAATCTGACACGGGAATTGAGGGTAGCTAGCCCAATCCTTTCCGGCGAACGGCCATAACATGCAAGATGTGCGTCCGGTCGTTCGTGCCCTGCTGGCTATCTTCTTCGCTGCGGCCGTCTCGGTCTTCTTCGTGCCCGGGGCGCGGGCTGCCGTTGCTGTCTCCCCCCGCACGCTCACCGTCTCGATCACCGCGATGAGCCCGCAGTGGGCGACCGCCAAATCGACCGTCACGATCAGCGGGACAGTCTCCAACCATACCGGTTCGGCGATCTCCGGCCTGGTGGTGCAAGCGGAGACTACCGGGCAGATTTTCGGGACCAGATCGCAGCTGAACAGCTTCGCCGACGGCGTGCCCGGGGCGGGCGGCTCGCTCTTCATGGTGGGGTCGCCTGACGAACTTGGCAACTCGCTTCCGAGCGGGGCGAGCGAGCACTGGTCAGTCTCCTTCCCCGCCGCGGGGTATTACTCGAAATTCGGCGTCTACCCGATCCAGGTGCAAGCCGCCACGTCCGCCTACCAGGCCACCGCGAACACGCTCATGCCCTACTGGCCGGGCAAGGGTGCCGCCGTCCCGCTCCAGGTTTCGTGGATCTTGCCGCTGATTGACACACCGCAGCAGGGCGCCTGCGGTCAGACGCTGGCGACGCAGGAGGTGGCGCGATCCGTCGCACCAGGCGGACGGCTGTCCACACTGCTAAACGCGGCCAAGGGGTACGCGCAGTCCGACCAGGTCACTTGGGCCGTCGACCCGGCGCTGCTATCCGACGTCTCGGTGATGACGCACAAGTACTTCACCGGCGGGGACTCCGTGTGCAAGGACCGCAACGGGCAGAATCCGAGCACGGCAGCGGCCACCTGGCTGTCCTCGCTGCGGGCGGAAACGGCGGGCCAGCCGGCCTTCCTCACCCCGTACGCCAACGTCGACGTCGCCGCGCTCAGCCATGACGGGTTCGACGCGGACATCAAGTCCGCCTACAGCGTCGGACGGCAGACGGCCAGCCAGATACTGCCTGGAACATTCGGAGCCAACGGGAACGGCACCGCGAACGGAGCGGTACTTGCGGCAGCGTGGCCGGCCGGCGGCGTGGCCGATGCGCAGGTGCTCAACAGCCTCGCCGACGACGGCGGAATCGGCACCGTGGTCCTGAAAACCGGTGAGCTGCCGCCAACGTCGAGCTACGACACCGCCCTGGCGCGGACGGCCACCAGTTCCGGGAAGCCGGTTTCCGCGCTGCTGGCCGACTCCGAGATCACCAGCCTGCTCGGTTCGGCGACCGCGTCCTCCCCGGCCAGCGCGCAGTTCGCCGTCAGCCAGGACTTCCTCGCGGAGACCGCGATGATCGTCGCCGAGGGGCCGAACGCGGGGCGGTCCCTTGTGGTCGCCCCGCCGACCGGATGGGACCCGTCGGCGACAGAGGCCGCGACGCTGCTGCGGCTGACCGGCAGCACTCCCTGGCTGAGCCCGACCGCGCTCGGCACCCTTGCCACAGAGGCGGCACAGCTCAAGCCGCACCGGCTGCCGGCCAGCCGGGTGAGCCATGCTGAACTGCCGCTGCGCTACATCGACCGGGTCGCGACGATGGACATTAGCCTCGACACCTACGCGGACCTGCTGTACAACCCGTCGAAGCCGAGGCTCACCTCGCTCGCGGCCGCGGCGGCCGTTACCGAGTCGGTGGCTTGGCGGGGCGCCGGCTTGCCGGGCGGCTCGCTGGCGCTCACCAAGCTGGGCGACTTCCTAACCGACGAGATGAATAAGGTCCAGATCCTGGCCAGCAAGCCGATCCTGCTGGCCGGAGCCTCAGGAACCACTCTCGTATCGGTGCAGAACCTGATGACCGTGCCGGTCAAGGTACGGGTGTACGCGTCCACCGCGCCGGAAAGCCCGCTGTCCGTTGGCTCGTTCGACACCTCGCCCGATTCGCTCCGGATCATCGAGCCCGGTCAGACCAACACCGTGCGGATGCCTCTGCATTCGACGGAAATGGGTACTACCACGTTGCAGCTACAGTTGCACACAGAGAACGGGTCACCGCTAGGCGCGGCACGCAATCTGAGCGTCGAGGCAACGCGGTTGGGTCGGACGCTCCTGGTGATCATCGGTGCCGCACTTGGCGTTCTGGTGCTCGCCTCGGCCTTCCGGCTGCGCCGCAAGCGGCTCGCCGCCGGCAAGCACGCGGCTGACGCGACCGAGCACGCGGGCACCGCGGAGCAGCAGGCGGACGCTCCGGACGAGCACGCGGGAACCGCCGATCAGCGAACTGGCACTGCGGACGACAGGGTTGAAGCAGGAGGCGCCGGATGACCAGGCCGACAAGGCCCCCGGGACCCCCGTACCCGGACGGCGAGGAACCGCCCGCACCGCAGGCACAGCCCCGATTCACGCCACATCAGCCGGGTCAGTCCCAGCCGCCGCATCCCCAGCCGCCCCAGCATCATCCGGTGCAGCAGGCAGGGCCGCAGGGTACGCACCCGTACGCGCATGCGCCCTCAGGGCCCGGGCCGGTCCACGATGGGCCCGCGCGGCCGCAGCCGACCTTCACGCCACACGACCGGGACGGCAGCGACGCCCGGCACGGCAGCGACGCTCGGGACGCTCGTCCGCGCCCCACCTTCACGCCGCATGAGGCGCAGGTGCCGCCGGCCAGCCGGGCCAGGCCCGACCCGGCACCAACCGCCTTCTTCGCGCCGGCGCCGATGGGCTACCTGCAGCCGTCCTTCCAGCCCTTCGGCTACCCGCAGGCACCGGCAGCGCCCCGGCCGGCGGCTGGGTTCGGCCCCGGCGACGGCCGGGGACCGCAGGATGACGGCCGGACCAGGGTCCTCGACCGCGACCTCGATCAGTTGCAGTCCACTGGGCCGCAGCGTGTCGCGGAGACGACCTCCCCGAACCTGGCACGGTCGAGCAAGGTAATGGCGTTCGGCACCCTGGTCTCCAGGGGAACCGGGTTCCTTCGCACGCTCGTGCTGGTGATTGTACTCGGCCAGCAGTCGCTCGCTGAGGCCTACAACAACTCCAACACCTTGCCGAACACCGTGTACTACCTGATGCTCGGCGGCATCTTCACCTCGGTGGTCGTCCCCATGCTCGTCCGGGCGGCCAAAGAAGACCCGGACCGAGGCGAGGGGTATGCGCGGCGGATCTATTCGCTGGGCGTTTTCGCGCTGCTGACGGTGACCGTGGTGGCGACCGCACTGTCCGTGCCGATCGTCGACCTGTACGCGGGCAACATCAGCGACGCCGGACAGCGCCACGTCATGGTGCTCTTCGCCTACTTCTTCATCCCGCAGATCTTCTTCTACGGGATGGACTCGCTGCTCGGCGCCATCCTCAACGTGCGCGGCCGGTTCGGCGCCAACATGTGGACGCCGGTCATCAACAACGTTGTGGTGATCGTGGTCACCCTGCTGTTCCTGGTGACCGCTCACACCACGAGCGCCGACCACATCTCCAGCGTCGGCATCGCGGTGCTCGGCATCGGCACCACGCTCGGCATCGTGATCCAGTCGATCTGCCTTTTCCCGGTTATGTGGCGCGCTGGGTTCAGCATGCGGCTGACCGTCCGCCTCCGCCGCTCCGAAATCGGCGAGATCGGCCGCATGTCCGGGTGGATGTTCGGCTACGTGGTCACCCAGTGGCTGGGCAACCTGGTCGCCCAGCGCGTGGCCAACTCCGCGCAGAACACGGCTAATCACCTGCACCCTGCCGTCAACGGTGTTGGCTTCTCCGCCTACACGTACGCCTGGATGCTCTTCCAGCTGCCCTATGCGATCGTCGGGATCTCGGTCATCAGCGCACTGCTGCCGCGGATGAGCGGGCACGCGACGGACCGCCGGTACTCGCTGGTTCGCGATGACTTCTCCAAGGGCGTGCGGGTCGCATCGGTGATCGTGGTGCCCGCGGCGGTCTTCCTCGGGATTCTCGGCGCGCCGCTGTGTGAGTTCCTGCTGGCTCACGGTCACACCACGTGGCAGGAGGCGCGGTACATCGGCGAGGTGTTCGGCGCGTTCTCGCTCGGCCTGGTGCCGTTCATGCTCACCCAGCTCCAGCTCCGGGTGTTCTACTCGTTCCATGAGAACCGGAGCCCGGCGATCATCGGCATGATCATGCTCATCGTCGGCGTGATCGGCGACCTGATCGCGCTGGAGGTCCTGCCGGCAACCCGGACCGTGGTGGGTCTCGCCTTTGCCTATGACATGGTGACCGTCACCGGTGCGATCATCGCATGGCCGCTCCTGCTGCGCCGGGTGGGCAGCCTGGACGGCTGGCGCATCACCAGGTCGCTGGTCCGGATGCTGCTCGCCACGGTCCCCGGTATCGTGTTCGCCCTTGTGGTCATGGCGGTCGTGGGCTCGTTCCTGCACCACGGTCCGTTCTACGGTTTCGTGGCCACGGTGCTGGGCGGCGGCGGTGCTTTGCTGCTTTACGCGATCTGCTGCCGGCTTCTCGGTATCGAGGAGTTCCGCACCCTGATGCGGTCAGTCGGCGGGCGATTTGGTTAGTCCCCGCGTGATGTAACGAGCTGGCCTCTGCCCGGACACATTGGGATCTAAATACCATGAAGGGGCGGTGATCTTTTGCGGAACATATGCGAGACCCATACCATCTCGTGTCCGCGCGCTGTCCTGGGCTGTGAGACATTGGCAGTAATCGCATATAACGGTAGGGCGGCTCATCCCGCACACCGGATAGCGGTTCCCGGCCGGCGGAGAGACTAGCATGGTGAAGGCTCGCGGCGCCGTGTCCAGGGCGCGCCCGCAGTGATCATGGATATCCGGGGCTGGAAGGAGGCCGAGAGAGGGCCCCACTCTTGGCGCTACGTATGAGCACGTACACCTCTGAACCAGGCACCCGACTTGCCGGGCGGTACCGGCTCGTGGACCAGGTTGCCGCAGGCAACGGCTGGACCATGTGGAAGGCCCTGGACGAGACGTTGGCCCGCCCCGTCTCCGTGCTGACGTTCGCGCCCGGTTTCCCTCGGATTCCCCAGGTCGTGACCGCTGCCCGGGCTGCGAGCAGGCTCACCGATCCGCGCATGGCCCAGGTCTTCGATGTCGAGGACGGCGGCGGCCAGGCATACATCGTGCTCGAATGGGTGGGTGGTGAGTCGCTCGCCGACCTGCTCGAGGCCGGACCCATTGACCCGCCCCGCGCGTGCGCGCTGGTAGCGGACGCGGCGCGAGCCATGTCAGGCGCGCACGCCGTCGGCCAGGCGCACCTGCGGCTGACCCCGGACACACTGCGCTGGACCCGGTCGAGCGGGATCAAGATCACCGGGCTCGGCATCGACGCCGCGCTCGCGGGCGACGGCCTGACCGGTGCCGCCGCGTACGACCCGGCGGTCGCCGACACCATCGCGCTCGCCGCGCTGCTGTACGCGGCACTGACCGGATACTGGCCGGGCGACCTGCCCACCAGGCTGCCCGCTGCTCCCGTCTCCGACGGCGCGGTGTGCACGCCGCGCCAGGTGTCCGCCGGGGTCTCCTCAGCCGTCGACAGCGTTGTGACCAGGGCGCTGCTCCAGCGACCCACCAGACAGGGGCCGGCCATCCAGACCCCGGGCGCATTCGCCGACGCGCTGGCCAGCGTCGCGCCGCCGGTGCCGCTCCCCGAGCCGGCGCCCGCCACGCGCAGCTATGCCGACCGTGGCCGGTACGGTGCGGACCCCAACAACCCGGAAACCTGGCCAGTTCCGGACCACGGTCCCGGCGGCACCGCGCCTTACCCGCCGCCGTCCGGGCAGTTCCCGGCGGCAGGTGGCGGCTACCGCGGGCCGTATCAGCCAGGGCCTTACGCGGGAGAAGGCGAAACCGAACGCGGCGGCGCGAGCCGGGTCATGCTCACGGTGGTCGTCGTGCTGGTGCTGGTCGTGATCGCCGCGACGGTCTGGGCGGTCGGCCTGCGCAAGACCAACAACCCGTCCGGGGCACACAGCGGCGGCTCGCATCCGTCCGCCTCGCATACCGCGGCGGCTGCTGCGGGAACGCTGCTCACCCCGGTTGGGGACAGCACTTTCAACATCTTCGGTACGCCGCCCGGCAACACGGAAGACCCATCCACCGCGGCGCTGGCTATCGACGGGAAGCTATCGACCGCCTGGGTGACCTCTTTCTACAAGGACAACCCCCACATGGGCGGTCTCAAGCCGGGCACCGGTCTGCTCATCGACATGGGCCGGGCGGTCAAGCTTAGCCAGGTCGAGGTGCTGTTCACCGACAAGGGCAACACGACGGCGGAGATCTACCTCGGTAACTCGCCGGCGATGTCGAAGACGGCGCTGAACAACTTCACCCTGGTCTCGCCCTCGGCCACCGCCAGCGGTGACCACAAGTTCCCGGTGACCAGCGATGCCACCGGGCGCTACGTGCTCCTGTGGCTGACAAGCCTGCCGCCCATGCAGGGTCCCGGCTCCGCTGGCAATTTCCAGGGGCTGGTCTACAACGTGGCGATCCGCGGCAGCTACGCGTCCGGTACCTCCTGACGGCCGCGGGGTCGCCGATGTCGGGGCTGGCTCCCGGCGAGCCATCAGATGCCGAGTTGATCCGCCGTCATGCGGCAGGTGACCGCGAGGCGTTCGGACTGCTATTCATGCGGCACAAGGACCGGCTCTGGGCGGTCGCGCTGCGCATCGTCTGCGACCCCGATGACGCGGCGGACGCACTGCAAGACGCGATGATCTCGGCCTTCCGCCGTGCGGCTGACTTCCGCGGCGAGTCCGCCGTCACCACCTGGTTGCACCGGATCGTGGTCAATGCGTCGCTCGACCTGCTGCGTCGCCGTCCCGGGCGGTCCGTCGGCTGGTCGGGGGATCCCGACGAACTCCCGGTCCCGGCCCAGCGGCCGGGAGGCTCCGATCCCGGTGCCGACGCGGCCGCTGGCGGCGACGGCACGGATACCCGGCTCGACGTGAACGCCGCGCTGCGCATGCTGCCACCGCCACAGCGGGCCGCGCTGATCCTGGTGGACATGCTCGGCTACCCGGTATCGGACGCCGCGGTCATCCTTGAGGTTTCTGAGGGCACGGTGAAGAGCCGGTGCGCTCGCGGCCGGGCCAAGCTACTGCCCTATCTATCGCACCTGCGCGCCAACCTCCCCGGCCAAGGGAACCAGACGGTCTCTGGCAGCGTCTCATCTGAGCAGGGAGGAGGCGCATGAGCGGCCAGTGGCCACCGGACTGGGAGGACGCAGACGGCGACGTCGAAGCGGAAACCGAGCAGGCGGACGCGCCAGCGGACGCGGGCCTGTCCGAGGTCACCGCGTTCCTGGCGGCGCTGCCCAAGCCCGTGCTCCCTGAGGATGTCGAGGCGCGGATCAGCGCGGCGATCACCGCCGAGGCCGCGAACCGGGACGGCGCCGCCACCGATGCCGGGCGGACACTGGGACGCCCGCCCCGCAGGCCCAGGGTCCGGCGCAGTCGCAGGTTTCGCGTTCAGGCGATCAGCTCGGCGGTGGCGTGCCTGGTGCTAGCCGGGTTCGGGTACCTGCTGACGCAGCTTGGCGGCTCGTCATCATCTTCGTCCTCAGCGGTTTCGGCGGCTAGCGCACCGGCGGTTGGCAGCGCGCCGCACATAGCGGCGAGCAGCAGCGGGCGGCAGAGCTTCAGTCAGGCCATCCCCGCCCCCGCCCCGGCGGAGCCGTCGGCCGCCGCGTCCGCGTCCTCTGGCGTGCCATTCACCGTGACCAGGCACGGTGACGCCTACCAGAAGTCCACTCTGGTCAGTCGGGTGCGGGAGCGGCTGAATGCCGGCCAGGGCCTCGTCGCGTCCGGGTTCGCCGGTTCCGTGACTGCCCCGAG
>Ga0123356_10002397_pt1 | contig 20045 bp, 15 predicted proteins | sample TergutEmb28metaG_2_FD_92546 | JGI IMG/M metagenome (GOLD analysis project Ga0123356, IMG submission 92546) | Embiratermes neotenicus P3 segment gut microbial communities from Petit-Saut dam, French Guiana - Emb289 P3 | ecosystem: Host-associated > Arthropoda: Insects > Digestive system > Gut ... | reverse complement strand
GCGATCGCGCGACCGAACTGCTTGCGCTCCTTCACGTAGCCGACCGCGTAGTCGAGCGCTCCCTGGGCGATGCCCAGCGCCTGCGCGGCGATCGTGACGCGGGTATGGTCCAGCGTCCGCAGCGCGATCTTGAACCCTTCGCCTTCCGAACCCACCAGCCGGGAGGCGGGGATCTCGGTGTTGTCGAAGTAGAGCTCGCGGGTCGGTGACCCCTTGATGCCCAGCTTGTGCTCCGGCGCGCCGAGGGTGAACCCGGGATCGGTGTCCTCAATCACGAACGCGGAGATCCCGTTCGCGCCCTTGTCCGGATCGGTCACCGCCATCACCGTGTAGTACTTCGACACGCCCGCGTTGGTGATCCAGCGCTTGACGCCGCTGAGCACGTATCCTGCCGACGTTCGCGCCGCCCGCGTCCGCATAGCAACCGCGTCAGAGCCCGCCTCAGGTTCGGAAAGCGCGTAGGAGAACATTGCCTCGCCGCGCGCCACCGGCGGCAGATACCGTCGCTTGACGTCCTCGGACGCGCCGAGCAGCAGCGGCATCGTGCCGAGCTTGTTCACCGCAGGGATGAGCGAGGAGGTCGCGCACGCCCGGGCGACCTCCTCGATGACTAGCGCCGCAGCCAACGCGTCGCCGCCCGCGCCGCCGTATGCCTCGGGGATGTGCACCGCGTGGAAGTCGGCCTTGACCAGTGCTTCGTACACGTCCCACGGGAACTCCGCGGTCCGGTCGATCTCCGCCGCCCGGGGCGCGATCTTGTCTTCCGCGAGCTCGCGGACGGCCTCGCGCAGCGCCTGGTGCTCTTCCGACAGTGCGAAGGTGCTCATTGGCTGATCGTAACCCGCACGCTCAGGCCTCCGTCAGGACCACTCCCGTCATCCAGAACGGTCCCGTGCTGCACAGATGCCCGCCGGAATCTCGAAAGCTCCGGCGGGCATCTATGTCCCCAGATAGCTCGCCGCTAAGGCGGCATTTCTCCCGGAGGCAGCCTCCCCGGAGTCGGTCGCCTCCTCCTTCACGTGCGGCGCGGCCGGACGCGACATGGCCCCGGCGTGCGCCGGACGGCGACTAGGCTCCTCAGCGGGTGGACGCGGCACCGGGAACTGCCGCCTCGGCGCGGCGTGCTTCCCGGTGTGCTTGCGGAAAACAAAAAAGCCCATTAGGTACTGCCCCCTTGACCCAAAAGCGCAGCGTGTCCGTCCCCCCAACGGCCACACGCAGTCGGTCCCGTTCCCGGCTGCCTGCGCTTTAACTAGGATGCCTGGCTACCGCATGCGCAAAATAGTCCTCCGACGGCACCGTGCTCAAACCGATACCAAAGTTCGACAGGCAAGATGTCCTGGTGGAAAGGCTTTGTAGTATTTCGCCCTAGATCTGATCGCGGAGAGCTGCGCCTTTCGCATGGGCCTGCGCGGTGAGCCGGGTCTGGAATTCCGCCATTCGCTCGCGCAGCGCGCCGTCTGCGGCGGCGAGTATCCGCACCGCCAGCAGCCCCGCGTTCCGGGCTCCGCCGACCGCCACCGTCGCGACCGGGATGCCCGCTGGCATCTGCACGATAGACAGCAGCGAGTCGAGCCCGTCAAGGTACTTGAGCGGGACCGGCACGCCGATCACGGGCAGCGGAGTCACGGACGCGAGCATGCCCGGCAGGTGGGCGGCGCCGCCGGCGCCCGCGATGATCACCCGCAGGCCACGTTCGGCCGCCTGTTCGCCGTAAGCGATCATCTCCCGGGGCATCCGGTGCGCGGACACCACGTCCGCTTCGTACGAAACCCCGAACTCATCGAGGGCCTCGGCGGCCGCCACCATCACCGGCCAGTCAGAGTCCGATCCCATTACCACGCCGACCAGCGGCGAATCACTCTGCACGGGCCTAAGCGTAACGGTCAAGCCCGCTGCCGCGGCCTATGCCCGGCCGTTCACCAGCACATCGGCGACGCTCTCCTGGAACTGCCCCTGCTGGCCGTTCGGAGGCAGCAGGGTGAACCAGATCAGCAGGTAGCGCGCGGTCTCCGGCTGGGGCAGCGTCAACCGCAGCGCGCCGCCCGAGTTGGTCACCGTCGTGGCGACCTTCAGGTCCGCTGGTGCCGTGCCGTTCCCGGCCTTCAGTTGCAGGTTCACGCCTTTGAACGTGGAGAGGTTGAACAGCACGCTGGTGATCGTGACCGTGTGACCCAGGTCAAGCAGCAGGCCAGTACCCTTCTTCAGCTTGCCGAAGTCTGGCGTGGCATACCACTGCGTGATCCACGGCTGTGACCCGTTCCGAGCGATCGCGTTGCTTGCAACCCGCGCGTTGTCACCGTCGGCGAGGCCGTTAGGGCCGAACGCCTGGGCCGCCGCGATGGGCAGGCTGGTGACGGGCGGGAGCGAAGCGGCTGGCTGGGTCGCCGAATTCGCTGGGCTCGCCGTCGCCGCCGACGAGGGTGCCTTGGCGGTGGACGACGCGCCCGGCGTGGACGCTAGTTTGCCATTCGGGGTGCCGCTGGAGCCGAGCTGCACGACGAGAAGTCCGACCACGGCCAGGACGAGGGCGACCGCGGCGGCGGCCATGGCCGGCAGGTGACGGTTCTTGCCATAGGCAAAGCCATGCCGCGGGCTAGCGGGCGGGCCCTGCATGCCGCCGTTGACCCGCGCGGCTGGCCACGGCGGTGCCGGGCGCGCCGCCGGGGACCAGGGCGGGGCAGGCCAGGGTGGTGCGCCGGAGGCGGGCGACGCGCCGTCGGCCGGGGACACCTCGTAGCCCGCTGCCATGAGGTCAACGTCGGGCGACGGTGCAATGTGGAACGGCGGCGGGTCGTCTGGCGACCCGAGAACCGGCTCCCACACCGGCTCCAGGTCGAATCTCGTGGCGGCGGGGTCTGCCGAGAGGAGGGCGTCCAGGGATATTAGGTCATCGTCTGTGACCGGCGGCAGATCGAACCTCGTCTCTGCCGGGTCCGCCGGACCCGCAGAGTCCTGCGGGTCCGCTGGGTCAGGCGCCAGGTCGAGCCTGGTGGCCGCTTCACCCGCTGCGGCGTGCGCGGTGTCGACCGACGTGGCGCCTGCTCCTGCAGCGGGGACAGGCGGCAGGTCGAGCGACGTGGCATCCGCTCCCGGCGCCGCAACAGGCGGCACATCGAGCGGGGTAGCACCCGCTCGGGCCGCCGGAACAGACGGCAAGTCGAGCGGGGTAGCACCGGCTCCCGGCGCCGGAACAGGCGGCAGGTCGAGCGACGTGGCATCCGCTCCCGCCGGAACAGGCGGGAGATCGAGCGACGTGGCATCCGCTCCCCCTGCCGGAACAGGCGGCAGGTCGAGCGGGGTAGCAGCCGCTGCACCCGCCGGAACAGGCGGCAAGTCGAGCGACGTGGCGTCCGGCGCGGTGGGATGCGCAGCCAGCTGGGTGGAGCCGTTGCCGGCTGCCCCGCCGGCCCGGATCATGTCGTACTCGCGGATCAGCGGCTGGGCGTCAATGCCCACGGCACCGGCGATGGCGCGCACGTACCCGCGCACGTAGAGATCACCGCCGCAGGCGTCGTAGTCGTCCCGTTCTATGGACCGGATGACCGTCTCCCGGATCCTGGTCCGCTGGCTGAGCTCGTCGACCGACAGCCCGGCCTGATAGCGAGCCTCGGTCAGCACTTCCCCGACGGTCACGGTGCCTCCACATAACACCCTGCCTTAACCATCTTGTGACAGGTTAGTTGCCATAGGTCACGGAGCGAGTCTGAATACGTGAATTTGCGTGACGGACAAATGTGAATCTTGAGCATTCCGCGGTCAGTCACCATCTTCCCTGCCCCACCGGAGGTAGCTGGCCGCGCGGCGGGCGCGGTCCCGGACCGCGTCCACATCGTCGCCGGGCCCGGCGACGATCGTCACGTGCCCGATCTTCCGCCCGGCGCGCACTCCCTTTCCGTAGAAGTGGACCTTCGCCGCGGGGTCCGCCGCCATCACGTGGATGTAGCGGTCGTAGATGTCGGGATCGGTGCCGCCGAGCAGGTTGGCCATCACCACGAAGGACCCGGACGGCGCGCACGAGCCAAGCGGCAGGTCGAGCACCGCGCGCAGGTGCTGCTCGAACTGCGAGGTTCGCGCGCCCTCGATCGTCCAGTGGCCGCTGTTATGGGGCCGCATGGCGAGCTCGTTGACTAGCAGCCCGCCCTGGCGCGTCTCGAACAACTCGACCGCCAGCAGGCCGACCACGCCTACTTCAGCTGCGATGCGCAGCGCCATCGCCTCCGCCGCCACCGCCAGCTCGGCGTCCAGCCCGGGCGCTGGCGCGATTACCTCCCGGCAGATGCCGTCGACCTGCACGGTCTGCACCACTGGGTACGCGGCGCCTTGCCCGGACGGGGACCTGGCGACGAGCGCGGCTAGCTCGCGGCGGAACGGCACGAACTCCTCTGCGAGCAGGGCAATGCCGTGGCTGATGACCTCCTCGACCTCCGCCGCCGACTCGCAGACCCAGACGCCCTTCCCGTCGTAGCCGCCGCTGACAGCCTTGAGGACCACCGGCCATGTCCCGCCGGTGAACGATGCCACGTCGTCGACAGTGACGACCGGTGCGAACCGGGGGCAGGGTACGCCGAGCGCGCTGAGCCCCTGCCGCATGGCGAGCTTGTCCTGGGTGTACCGCAGCGCGCCGGACCCCGGCCGGACGAGCACCCCATCCGCCTCCAAGGCGGCCAGAACGTTCCCTGGCACGTGCTCATGGTCGAACGTTATTACGTCACATTCAGCGGCAAATGACGAGATATCGGAGAAGGAAAGGTGTGACCCCAGCATTACGTCGTGGGTGACAAGCGCTGCACTCTCCGTCTCCGATTCGGCAAGCACCCGGAACGTCGCCCCGAGGCCGACCGCCGCGGCCGCTGTCATCCGCGCTAGCTGCCCGCCACCGACCATGCCGACGGCAGGCATCCCGGTACCCGACTTTCGCTTTATCGGCCCGGCGGGCTCGGCGGGCTCGGCGGGCACTGCCGGGCCGGCCGGCCGCTCAGAACCTGCAGCTGAAAACGGTGGGAACACGCCGGCTAGCCTACGCGGACCTACCCAATCGTGGGTACAACCCATCTGACAACACGGGTGGGCATAGGAGCGGCTATCTACCGCCAGTTAATCTGGGCCTCATAAACCAGGAGGATCCCGCTAATACGGCCAGTCACTCTGGTCAGGAATTTTCGCAGGGGGACAGATGACGGCGCTTGGCGACGACATCGAGGTTAGAGAAGGCACCTACGGCAACAAGGTCATCGCCGTCGAGCCGGGCGGAGCCGAGTTCATCCCGCTCAACGAGCGACACGGCCGCCCCTTGCAGCTTTTCTGGACCTGGACGTCACCGAACATGGAGTTCGCGACGATCTTCGTCGGCCTGCTCGGCGTCTGGGGCCTTGGCCTCAGCTTCTGGGCGACGGTCCTGGCCATCGTGATCGGCACCCTGCTGGGCTCCATCACCATGGGCATCCTGTCCATGCAAGGTCCGACCTACGGCGTGCCGCAGATGGTGCTCAGCCGGCTCGGCTTCGGGTACTGGGGGAACGCGCTTCCAGCGGGGATCAACGCCCTTGTCGCGGGAATCGGCTGGTTCGCGGTGAACAGCGTCAGCGGCGCGCTCGCGCTGAACTCCCTCACCCACATGCCGGAAGTGCTCTGCCTGCTGATCGTTGTCCTGCTCCAGCTCGCCGTGGCCTTCCTCGGCCATAACCTGATCCACGCGTTCGAACGGTACGCCTTCCCGGTGCTGGTGATCATCTTCCTGATCGCGTCGGTCACGATTCTGTCCAAGAGCCATCCCGGCGCCGAGCACCACACGATTCCGGGCGCCTTCTTGATCGAGCTCGGCGCCACGTTCGGCTACGCGGTGGGCTGGAATCCCTACGCGTCTGACTACACGCGCTACTTCAAGCCGCAAACCAGCAAGCTCGCCATCGCCTGGTGGGCCGGGCTCGGCCTGTTCCTGTCCTGCGTCCTGCTGGAGACCGTCGGCGCGGCCTCCGGAACCATCGCGAGCGTGGCGGCCGGAGCGGCCGACAACCCAACCGAGGCCTTCACCAGCGCGATGCCCACCTGGCTCGCGGATCTCACGCTGATCGGGATCACGATCGGTGCGATCGCGGCCAACGCGCTCAACATCTACTCGGGCGCGATCTCGTTCACCGCGCTCGGCATCAGGCTGCCGCTGTCCATCCGCCGGGCAATCGTCGCCCTCGGCTTCGGCGCGATCGGCTTCTTCCTCGCCTGGTCCGGGCTGCACAACGCCGGGTCGAAGTACAACAACTTCCTGCTGATCATCGCCTACTGGATCGCGCCCTGGCTCGCGGTCATGTTCTGCGACATGTTCCTTCGCCGCGGCAACCATCCCGAGGAGAACTCGCGGCTGCTCTTCGACAAGAAGCACACGAACTGGGCAGGGCCGGTGGCGATGGCGATCGGCGCGGGCGTCTCGATCTGGCTCTTCGCGAACCAGACAGAGTACGTAGGCGTGATCCCGGCCCACAATCCGAACTTCGGTGACCTGACCTTCGAGGTCGGATTCGTGCTCACCGCGGTCATTTACCTCACCTGGCGGCTGCTAGCCGACCGGCGAACTGCCCGGCCCGCGGGCCACGCGACCACCGCCACACCCGTTCACAGGGCTTAACTCACGGCGCAGAGCAACAATTCAGACAATTCTCAACGTCTGGCCAAAACGGCTCGACTACGGTGGATCCGCACCGCCTAGGAAAGGGGCAGCCCGCACATGGCGCTCGAAGCCGGACTGTACTCTCGCGCCCGCCAACTCCTTCCCGAGCTCCTCAAGTTCGGCGTGGTCGGCGGCATCGGCTCAGTGATCGACCTAGGCGGCACGGCGGTGCTGCACGGCAAGTATCACGTCGGTCCGCTCGAGTCGAAGGCGATCGCGGTCACCGCCGCTACCGTGTTCACCTACCTGGGGTCCCGGTTCTGGACGTTCAAGCACCGGGAGAACCAGGCGCTGGGCCGCGAAGCGCTGCTGTTCATCGTGCTCAACGTGGTGGGATTGGTCATCGCGGAAGTGGTGCTCGGCTTCGTCACGTACGTCCTGGCGCTGCGCGGCCAGCTCGAGTACAACGCGGCGTCGGTGCTCGGCACCGGTCTCGGCACCATCTGGCGGTACTACGCCTATAAGAAGTGGGTCTTCCTGGCGCCTGAGGACCAGTCCGCCGCCACCCCAGCGCAGGCTGCTCAGCTGCCGGATCTCCCCGACTACCCGCCGTGGGAGCTCGACCCGGCCTACCTGGCCCCGGCTCCCGCTCCTGCGTACTCCTCGGTTTACAAGCACGCGCCGGCGTACTCCTCCTGGGAGCCGCCGACGCCGTTCGCCGCGGATCCGCCCGAGCCGTCCCGGCCACTACTGACCGCTCCCGCGCCGGTCCGTCAGCACGCGGCTAGCGGGCACTCGCCGACCCGCCGCCCGGCCGCCGGCCGCCACCGAAGGAAGTTATCTTCCAAGACGACCGGTAGCGCGGGATAGGAAGTTAACTTCCGAGGACTACTTCGTAGCGCGGTATGCGCACCCGATGGCAGGCGCCATCGCACCGGTCGTCTTGACGTTCTCCCCGGGGGTCGGCTCCGCTACGGCCAATGCCGAATCAGGCCGGGCCGCTTTGCGTGGTCTTGGCCTGGCGACCGGGGGGATTGCGGGGCAGGAACACCGCGAATACCGGGGGCCGTCGCCGGGCCAGGACGATACGGCCCCCGTCGGCCGTGGCCATCGTGCGGGCGAGCGCGAGGCCGAGGCCGGTGCCCTCCGGCCTGCCGCTCACGCTGCGTTCGAAGATGCGGGAGACCAGGTCCGCGGGAATGCCGTTGCCCTCGTCCTCGACCTCGATCATCACCGAGCCTGCCGACAGCGACCGGCGGATCGTCACCGTGCCCTTGCCGTGCATCAGCGCGTTGTCCAGCAGGGTGGCGATGACCTGGGCTAGCCCGCCGGGCGTGACGTAAGCCTGCAACCGCGACTCGCCGATCAGCACGATCTTCCGGCCGGCCCGGCGGAAGGCCGGCTCCCACTCGGTGATCTGCTGCAGCACGACCTTGTCCACGCTGATCAGTCCGGCCGATCCGGCACCCACCCGTCGTGCTGGGCTGAGCAGCTGACTGACCACCTCGGCCAGCCGTTCGGCCTGGGCGAGCGCGGCGGTGCCCTCCTCACGGACCGCATCGGGGTCGTCGGCCGATGCGATCATCTCCTCGATCCGCATGGACAGCGCCGTGAGCGGCGTGCGGAGCTGGTGGGAGGCGTCGATGGCCAGCTCGCGATCGGCTGTCAGCAGGGTGGTTACCCGCCGCGAGGCGCTGTCGAGGCCGTCTGCGACCTGGTCGAGCTCGGTCACACCGTACCGGCGGCCCACCGGGCGCGGGTCACCGGTCCCAAGCCGCCCCGCTACCTCGGCGAGCTCCGCGACCGGACGGGCCGTCCGGCGCGCCAGGTCGCCGGCCAGCACCACCGCAACCGCGACCGCGACACCAAGCAACGGCAGGCCCAGCGCGAGCAGTGCGGGATCCCGGATCGCCACCACGACGAGCAGCGGGACCGCGCCGATGAGCGCGGCGACCACCGCGACCGCCGTCCCTAGCGCCCACAGTCGTCGCCTCATGCCTATCTCCCCCGGGGGGACGACCCCCCTGGTGACCCCTCCGACCAGGAAGAGCTGCCCGCCCCCCATTCCCCCCGGGCGGTCCCCCGGCCACGATCGCGGGCGGACCACAAGTATTGATCCGTCACCGGTCAGTCACCTCGTTCGAAGCGAAACCCGACGCCGCGCACCGTGGTGATGTACCTCGGGTGGTGCGCGTCGTCGCCGAGCTTGCGGCGCAGCCAGGAGATATGCATGTCAAGCGTCTTCGTAGAGGTCCACCACTTGGCGTCCCAGACTTCACGCATGATCTGCTCACGGGTGACCACCTTGCCGGCGTCCCGCAGCAGGATCCAGAGCAGGTCAAATTCCTTCGTCGTGAGGTCAAGCTCGGTGTCTCCGTGCCAGGCCCGCCGGGCGTCGGAGTCCACCCGGACACCGCGCACCGACCCGGGCACCTCAGCCGTCCCGCGGCGCAGCAGCGCGCGGACCCGGGCGAGCAGCTCTGCCAGCCGGAAGGGCTTGGTGACGTAGTCGTCGGCGCCGGCGTCCAAGCCGACGACGGTGTCCACTTCATCCGCGCGCGCGGTAAGAATCAGCACGGGCACCCCGAGGCCCTCAGCGCGGACCCGGCGGCACACCTCAAGGCCGTCGAGTTCCGGGAGTCCGATATCAAGCAGGATGAGATCGATCTCGTCCGACAGCGCCCGGCCCAACGTGGCCGGCCCGTCTTCCGTCACCTCCACCTGATAGCCCTCGCGGCGCAGCGCTCGGGACAGGGGCTCAGAGATGGAGGTATCGTCCTCGGCGAGCAAGACTCGGGTCATACCGTAAATCGTAAAGCCACGGTAAAAGCGTTGCACCAGCGACGGGCCGGACTCGCACCGGTCAGACAGGACTGATGGCGTGGCGGCGGGGTGGCGGCGTGCGGTCCCTGCCACTGGCGGCGGCGAACCGGCGGATCAGCTCGGCTCTGAGCTCTTCCGGCTGGACAATGTCGTCGATGACCAGCTCCGAGGCGAGCCTGACGATGTCGATGTCGGCGTCGTACTCGGCGCGCAGCCGGGCCGTCTCCGCGGCCCGCTCCTCCTCCGGCAGCTGCGCGAGCTTTGCGGCGTACACCGCGTTGACCGCCGCCTCCGCCCCCATCACGGCGATCTTCGCGGTCGGCAGGGCCAGCGTGGCGTCCGGCTCGAACCCCGGGCCGGCCATCGCGTACAGGCCGGCGCCGTATGCCTTGCGGACCACCACGCAGATCTTGGGCACGGTCGCCTGGGAGACAACACTGATCATCCGCGCACCGTGCCTGATGATGCCCTGCCGCTCGACGGCGGTGCCCACCATGAACCCCGGTACGTCAGCCAGGAACAGCAGCGGCACGCCGAAGGCGTCGCAGAGCTCGATGAACCGCGCGGCCTTGTCCGCGGAGTCCACGAACAGCACACCGCCCTTGTAGAGCGGGTTGTTCGCCACGACCCCCGTCACTGCGCCGTCAAGCCTGGCGAAGCCGACCGTGACCTCCCGCGCCCAGAGCGCGTGCACCTCGAAGAACGAATCGCGGTCGACGAGCGCGCGGACGACCTTGCGCATGTCGAACACCTGCCGTTCGTTCGAAGGCACCAGCGCCCGGAGATCGCCGTCTGGCTCAGTGTGCCCGGATTCGCCGGCCATCGGGGTCTCGCCGGGCAGCGGCGACTTCCAGTTGGTCGGAAGGTAGGACAGGTAACGGCGGACCGCGGCAATCGCCTCCTGCTCAGTCTTGGCCAGGTAGTGACCGCTGCCCGAGACGGAGCAGTGCATCCGGGCGCCGCCCAGCTCCTCGAGCGTGGTCTTCTCGCTGACCACCATCTCGACCATCCGCGGGCTGCCGAGGTACATCGAGGCGTTGCCTTCGACCATCGCCACGAAGTCGCAGAACGCGGGGATGTAAGCGCCGCCCGCCGCCGACGGCCCGAACAGTGCGCAGACTTGCGGGATCGCGCCGGACGCGCGGACCTGCATGTGGAAGATCCGGCCCGCGCCGCGGCGGCCCGGGAACATCTCCACCTGGTCGGTGATCCGCGCCCCGGCCGAGTCCACCAGGTAGATCATCGGGATGCCCGCATCCAGGGCCTTCTCGATGATGCGGATGATCTTCTCGACGGTTCGCGCGCCCCACGAGCCCGCTTTGACGGTCGAGTCGTTTGCCATGATCGCGACCGGCCTGCCGTCAAGTGTGGCGGTTCCGGTGATGACGCCGTCCGCGGGCAGCCCGTCGGCTAGCACGTTGGCGAACCGCGCGTCCTCGGTGAAGGACCCGGCGTCGGCGATCAGCGCGATCCGGTCTCTGGCGAAGAGCTTCCCGCTGGCCGCGGCCGTCTGGTGGTACTTGGCCGCCCCGCCTTGCTCGACGCGCTCGCGAAGCCCGGCGATGTCCGGCAGCGAAGTCTCAGCGATATCCGTCACACCTGGGGAGAATACCGCTCGCTCTCTCGCGGGCTGCGAGTCAGCGGTCGGCGTCCCGGTGTCCCCGGTGGTAGGGGTCGGCCTGTGCTTCCCGTGCCTCGCGCAGCCGCTCGTCTTCGACAAGCTGGAACAGCGCGGCAGATACCCGCTCCACGTGCGGGATCTCGGTCAGCACGATCTGGCCGTGCTCGCCCGCCGACTCCACGACCAGCGTGCCGCAGCCCAGCAGCTGGTCCATCAGCGACTTGCGGAACGAGACGTCGGTGACCCGGGATAGCGGGATGTCCCTGCCGTTGCGGGCGATGACTCCGGTGCGCAGCCGCAGCCGCTTGGTCGTCAGCTCATACCGCGTGGTCCGCCACACCAGCCAGGGATACGTCAGCCACCACATGAGCAGGACGATGGCCACGACTGCTAGGCCCAGCCGCTCCAGCGGCGCGTCCTTACTGGCCGGGATCACAACCTCGCCGACGAGCACGAGCGCGATCAGGAGAACCGCGAGCCCGATCGGGCGCAGCAGCGTCTTCCAGTGCCGGTGCAGCACCTCAACCGACTCCTCGCCCACCGCCAGCGAGTGGTCATAACCCATGCCGACATCGTAAGACCACCTGCCCCCGCCACCGGCGCATATTTGTCACCCGTTTCTGCCGCTATCACGGCCGAAACCGGTGACAAACCGGAATCGATCTCTAGCGGAGGTGAACAACATCACCGGCTGAGACTCGTGTGACTGACGTTGCGCCGACGAGACGGACGAGGAGGCATCCGTCAGCGTCGACGTCTTCGGCCGCACCTTCGAGAACGCGGTCACCCGGCAGTTCCACCCGGACGGAGCGGCCCAGCGTGCCGCACACGTCGCGATAGGAGGCCAGCAGGCCGGCCCGCTCCGGGTCGGGGTCGACGCGGAATGCCAGGTACCAGCGCTCCAGCTGATGCAGGATCTCGATGAGAAGCGTGTCGCGGGAGACGTTCGCGCCCTCCGCGAACATCGATGTGGCGGGCAGGCCGGACGGCGTAACCGAGAGCGCCCCCTCCGGCGTGGCGACGTTCAGGCCTACGCCGACCACCACCGCGGACCCCTCCGGAGACTGCTCGGCCAGGATGCCGGCTAGCTTGCGGTCACCCACCAGCACGTCGTTGGGCCACTTCAGTACAGCGTCGACGCCGGCCGCGGCGCGGACGGCGCCCGCGACGGCCACGCCGGTTAGCAAGGGCAGCCAGCCGCGTCGGGCAGCTGGCACCGAGTAGGGCCGCAGCAGTACGGAGAACGTAAGCGACGCGCCGGGCACGCTGGTCCACGACCGGCCGAGGCGGCCGCGGCCCGCGGTCTGCTCCTCCGCGACGAGCACACAGCCCTCGGCAGCGCTCTGGTCCGCGCCGACCCGCGCGAGCAGGTCGGCGTTCGTGGACCCGGTCGATGCCACCACGTCGACCGAGGTCCACAGGCCACCGATGGCCGCCGCGCGAAGCGTGGCCAAGGGCAGTGGGGTGATGGGGGGACGGGCGGTCCCGCCGTGCTCGGGGGGGTCACGCAGGGGGTCATGGAAGGCGGGCAGCCCACCATGCCCGGGAGCATCACCCAGGGGGCTATGGGGAGCGGGGAGCCCCTCACGCTCGGGGGGGTCGTCCCCCCGGGAGACATGCTGCATCAGTCGCCGACGGTTATGCGCAGCCGGCGGAAGCCCTTGCCCTTGTTCTCCACCTTGACGACCGAGATCCGGCCGACCTGGGAGGTGGAGGCGACGTGGGTGCCGCCATCGGCCTGCTGGTCGAGACCGACGATGTCCACGATCCGCACTTCCTTGACGTCCTCGGGCACCAGGTTGGTCGCGGTCCTGATGATGTCCGGGATATCGAACGCCTCCGACCGCGGCAGCGTGCGCACCGCGATCGCGCGGTCAAGACGGAGCTCGGCGTTGCACGCGTCCTCGACCGCCTCCTTGAACCCTGGCGGCACGGACTCCAGGTTGAAGTCCATGCGCGCCGTCAGCGGCTCCATGTTCCCGCCGGTGACGAGTGCGCCGAAGTCGCGGAACACCACCCCGCACAGCACGTGCAGGCCGGAGTGGGTGCGCATCAGCGCGGTGCGGCGGATGTCCTCCACCGCACCGCGCACCGTGCTGCCGGCCACGGGCAGCGGGTCGCCTTCGGCTGGGATCAGCACTACGTCGTCGCCCTTGCGCGCGTCCACGATCCGGGTCTGGACGCCGCCCCAGAGCAGGACGCCGTGGTCCGGCGGCTGCCCGCCACCGCCTGGGTAGAAGGCGGACCGGTCTAGGACGATGCCGTCCGGTCCCGCCTCCAGCACCACCGCGTCCCACTCGCGCAGCGTCTGGTCGTCAAGTTCAAGCCGATGCGTCCTGCTCACCTTCGCCACCCTACTGCGACACAACTGCTCCGGCGGCGGCTACTGCCGGGCAGCCGGCAGCACGACGGCGCGGGCAGCGGCACGTCCGTGCGCCATGGCGAGCATGACGCCCATCAGCGCTAGCACCGCGAGCGCGACGGACACCATCAGGTAGGCGTGCGCGGACGAGAGGGCGAACGCGCCGCGCCCGCCGGCCGCCGACACAGCCGATGCCCCAGCCGACGCCACCGCGGGCAGCTTCCCCGCGATGTTCAGGTAGAGCGCGCCGAACGCCGCGATCCCGGTCACGATCCCCAGCTGGTTCACGGTCACGATCACGCCGCTGGCGTCGGCCGCGATCGCCACCGGCACCCGGGAAAGCACCCGCGTCATCATTGACCCGAACGCGCCTGCCATGCCGCCGCCCACGACCGCGAGCGCAACGTAGAGCCAGGAGCCGCCAGTTCCGCCGGAGTGCAGCAGCCACCCCGACCAGAGCAGGCCGGCGCCGGTTATCGCGAAGCCGGTCATGACCACCCCGCCGTGGTAGCGCGGCGGGAGCCGCCGCCAGTTCAGGCTCACCAGCGCGAACGCGACACCGCACGGCACGAACGTCAGCCCTGCTCGCAGCGGAGACTCCCCCAGTCCGTCCTGCAGTTGCAGCGCGAGCCCGAACAGCCAGCCGCCGAACACCATCATCGCGGCGAACAGTCCGCCGAGCCCGGCAGGCATGCCGGGCAGTCCGAGCAGCGAACGGGGCAGGATCGGCTGCCTCCCGCGCGCGCCGACGCGCCGTTCTACCAGGCCGAGCAGCACGAACAGACCAGCAGACGCGGCGAGCAGCACCCAGCCCCAGACAGGCCAGCCGAGCGGCTGCCCGAGCACGAGCGGCAACACGAACGCGAGCACCGCAGGCGTGAGCACGGCCAGCCCCGGCAGGTCAAGCATCCGGACCCCGTCGAAACGGCCGGCCGGAAGCAACCGGCCGGAGGCGAGCACTAGCAGTCCGATCGGCACGTTAACGAGGAAGACCGGCCGCCAGGAACTGCCGAACAAGTTCGCGCTGACCAGCAGCCCGCCGAGGACCTGTCCGAGCACCGCGCCGCCGGAGATCACCGTCGCGTACAGGCTCATCGCCCGCGCCCGGGGTCCCGGCTCGGTGTACGAGCGCTGGATCAGGCTGAGCACCTGCGGGATCATCGTGGCCGCTCCGACGCCCTGGATGAACCGCAGCGCGATGAGCGCTCCGGCCGACGGCGCGAGACCGCAGCCGAGGGAGGCGAGGGTGAACAAGGCCACCCCGGCGAGATACATCCGCCGGTGCCCGAGGATGTCACCGAGCCGGGCCCCGGTGATCAGCAGCACCGCGTACGCGATCGTGTAGCCGGCCACGATCAGCTGGAGTCCGGCCCCCGACGCGCCAAGCGTGGCATGCATAGACGGGATCGCGACGTTGACGATGTTGGTGTCGATAATCGCCATGGTCTGGCCGGTGAGCACGATGGCGAGGGCGACGCCGGGTGGCGTGCCGCGGTCAGGGCGCCGGAGGCCTCGTGGGCCGACGGCTTGTACTGACGGAGCGCGTTCCGTGAGTTGTGTCATGTCATCTAGACTGCGGGACATCTTATGCTGGTACCAAGAGCCTGGTTATCCTGGTATTAACACCACCTGGCAAGTCGGACGTCGCGGCGAGAGGATGAGGACGTGAGCACAGCGACCATGAACGGCAGCGGGGCCACCCGCCGCACCGAGCTCGCTGCTTTCCTGCGCGCTCGCCGGGAGCGGATCAGTCCGGAGGACGTCGGCCTCCCGGCGGGCGCCCGCCGCCGCACCGCCGGACTGCGCAGGGAAGAGCTCGCCCAGCTCGCCGGGGTCGGCGTCACCTGGTATACGTGGCTGGAGCAGGGCCGTCCGATCAACGCCAGCGTGCAGGTCCTCGACGCCATCGCGCGGACGCTGCGGCTCGACCCCATCGAGCGCGGTCACCTGTTCCGGCTTGCCGATGTCCCCGGTGCTGCGATCACCGCCGAGTGCGAGGAAACCCCCCTCCCGCCCGAGGTACAGCGGATCCTTGACGCGATCCCGCTCCCCGCCAGCGTGCTCACCGAACGGTTCGACCTGCTCGCCTGGAACAAGATCTACGCCTCGCTGTTCCCCCGGCTCACCGAGGCGCCCCCCGGCGAGCGGAACACCCTGATCTCAAACCTCACCGGGCCACGCTGCTGCAGTCCGATGCCTAACCCCGACCAGTACTGCGCGGTCATGGTCGCGCAACTGCGCGCGGCATACGGCCGCCACCTCGGAGACCCGGCCTGGACGCAGTTCATCCGCCACCTCGAGGCGCTGAGCCCGTCGTTCGCCGAGACGTGGGCGGCACACGACGTTGCCCTGCCCTCCAGCTACACCAAGAGCTTCCGCCACCCCGGAGTTGGCCCCATCAGCATCACCACGACCAGCTTCGCGGTCAGCGCCGTCCCCAGTACCCGCATGGTGATCTACACCCCCGATGACGAGCAGAGCAAGCGGGCGGTCGCGCGGCTGGCCGCGGGCGACCAGCTGGACGCCCGCTTCCCATGCTGGAATGCCCATCATCTGGAACGGGCCGTGGCGGCTGTGGCGGCCACCTGACCCTCCCGCACCTCAGCGCACCCAGGGGTTCGCAGTTAAGCCGCCGTGGGCGGACCGCGGACGGCTGCCGGACGGCCGGGTGGGATCAGCCGGTGTTCTGCAAGCCCGCGGCGACGCCGCTGACTGTCAGCAGGAGCAGGCGCTCTAGGTGCTCGCGCTCCCCCGGGTCGACGTCGTCCCCGCGGAGCGCCGACAGGGCCCGCAGCTGGAGGTAGGACAGCGCGTCCACGTAGGGGTCGCGGAGCACGATCGCGCGGGACAGTACCGGGCGGTCGGCGACCGGCCGGTCGTGCCCGGTGACTGCGAGAACCAGCCGCCTGGTCCGGTCGTACTCGGCCAGGACGCGGTCCGTCAGATCCTGACGGCCGCCGAGGGCCAGGTAGCGGGCGGCGATCGTCCGGTCGGTCTTGGCCAGTGACATCTCCGCGTTGTCCAGCAGGGAGGCCAGCAGCGGCCACTCCTTGCAGGCGCGGCGCAGTTCAGCCACGCCTTCCAGGGGCACCTCGGCGTCCGAATCGCCGGCCGCGATGCCCATCCATGCCGCCGCCGCCAGCCCGCTGCCCAGGCCGTACCAGCCGGGCAGGTTTAGCCTGGTCTGCGCCCAGGCGAATACCCAGGGGATTGCCCGCAGATCCTCCAGCCCGATTGGGCCGCCACCGTGCCCGCGCCGGGCGGGCCGCGATCCGATCCGCAGGCCGCCAATCTCCTCCAGCGGGCTGACCTTAGCGAACCACTCCGCGAAGCCGTCCGTCTCGACGAGGGCGCGGAACGCGCCGCACGCTGCCTCGTCGATCGCCGCCGCGTGCGCCCGGAACTCCGTCGCCGCCGCACCGTTCCGGGCGGCGACGGCCGAGGAGGACGCGAGCAGCACGGCCGACGTGACCTGTTCCAGATGGCGCATGCCGATCGCGGACCGGCCGTACCTGGCGAAGATGACCTCGCCCTGCTCGGTGACCTTCAGCCGGCCATCCACCGACCCCGGCGCCTGAGCCAGCACGGCACGTCCCGCGGGCCCGCCGCCCCGGCCGATCGCGCCGCCCCGGCCGTGGAACAGCGTCAGGGTTATGCCATGATCTGCCGCCCAGGCCGCGAGCTGGGCTTGCGCGTCGAACAGCCGCAGCGTCGCCGAGGCTGGCCCGAGCTCCTTCGCCGAGTCGGAATAGCCGAGCATCACCTCAAGATGCCGGCCCTCCGCCGCCAGCCGGTCGCGCACCTGGGGGATCTCGAGCATCTCAGTCAGCACCTGGGGCGCGTGGGCCAGGTCGTCGCCGCTCTCGAACAGCGGCACCACGTCGAGTACCGGGCCGCCACCGTCTGGGAACGCGTAGCCTGCCAGTTCGTAGACGGCGGCGATGTCGGCCGCGGACGTGGTGAACGAGATGATGTACCTGCGGCAGGCGTCCACGCCGTAGCGGCGCTGGATCCACGCCATCACCCGGATGCTCTCCAGCACCTCTTCGGTCATGGCCGACGACGGCTCGCCAGCCCTCAGCTCGGCTAGCGCACGTGCGTGCACCTGCGAATGCTGCCGCACCTCGAGGCCGGCCAGGTGGAAGCCGAACGTTTCGGCCTGCCAGATCAGGTGCTGCAGCTCGCCGTATGCCTGCCGTACCGCGCCCGCCGCGGCCAGCGACTCCTGGACCAGGCGCAGGTCCTCGAGGAACTGCTCAGGACCGGCGTAGGCGAGGTCGACGTGCCGGGTCCTGGTGGCCGCAAGCCGCTCCGCGATGAACAGCAGGTACGCCCGGTAGGGCTCGCCGGGCGAGCGGGCGGAGATCTCGCTGAGCAGGTCCGGGTGCTCGGCGGCGGCCGCGGCGAGCGCTCTGCGAAGCTCCGGCGGCGGCGGCGCGGAGCCCTCGTAGACAGTCAGCCCCCGCCCGATCCTGGCGCAGGTCGCTTCAAGTCCGCGCAGCGCGTGGTCGGCCTGGATGACCGCAGCCTCACGAGTCACCGCCGCGGTCACGTTCGGGTTCCCGTCCCGGTCGGCGCCGACCCAGGAGCCGAACCGGAGGAACGGGGGCACCGGCGACGGCGCCGCCCCGGTCTCCGGGCCTAGCAGCACCCGGTCGAGCGCTCGGTAGACCTCCGGCACCAGCCGGAACAGCGTCTCGTCAAACGCGGTCATCACCGTCCGGACCTCATCGGCCGGGGTCATCCCCTTGACCCGCAGCTGCGCGGTCCGCCACAGCAAGTCGACCTCCTCGCGCAGGCGGCGCCGGTCCTCATCCTGCTGCGCCGCACCCGCGCTCGGATCGTCTACCGAGGTGAGCAGCCGGCCGACCCGGCGCAGCGACGCAACGACAGCGCGCCGGCGCGCCTCGGTCGGGTGGGCGGTGAACACCGGGTACACCCGCAAGCCGGCGAGGAGTTCTGACACGTGCTCCGCTCCGCCCTCGGCGGTGAGCCGGTCGACCGTCTCGGCGAACGACTCGCGCGGCGGCCGGTCGCCGGAGTCGCGGCTGCGCAGGGTGCGCACCCGCTGCTGTTCCTCTGACAGGTTGACCAGGTGGAAGTAGACGGTGAACGCGCGGGCGACGTTCTCGGCCCGCTCCCGCGACCATGAGGAGACAAGGGCGGCAATCTCGTCGCCCGCGGCCCCGGCGGCGGGCGATCCGCGATCAGTCTCCTCCCGGGAGGCGATGACCGCATGCCGTAGCTTCTCGACGTCGGCGAGCAGATCAGGGCCGGACGACTCGCTGATCACCTCGCCGAGCACGTCTCCCAGCAACCGGACGTCCCGCCGCATCAGCTCAGGCAGCGCGGCCGAGTCCCTGTTCCGATCCACAAGTGCCTTTTCCACGTGGTGAGCCTAACCAAGTCGTATTTGCCGCCGTCATCCGCGTTAACCTTTCCCCCATGACCGCAGCTGACATCGTTCCTGGCGAATCGCCGGACCCGCATACCACTGCTGGGAAGATCGCCGACCTGGCGCGCCGCCGGTTTGAGGCGGTGCATGCGGGGTCGGCGGCGGCGGTGGAGAAGCAGCATGCCAAGGGCAAGCTGACGGCGCGGGAGCGGATCGCGCTGTTGGTGGATGAGGGGTCGTTTACCGAGTTTGATGAGCTGGCCCGGCACCGGGCGCATGATTTCGGGGTGGCCCGCAACCGGCCCTACGGGGACGGGGTGGTCACCGGGATCGGCACCGTCGACGGCCGCCCGGTGGCGGTCTACTCCCATGACTTCACCATCTTCGGCGGGTCGCTGGGGGAGGTGTACGGGGAGAAGATCATCAAGGTGATGGACCACGCGATGAAGACCGGCTGCCCGGTCATCGGGATCAACGACGGGGGCGGCGCCCGGATCCAGGAGGGCGTGGTCGCGCTGGGGTTGTTCGCGGAGATCTTCTTCCGCAACACCCGCGCCTCCGGCGTCATCCCGCAGATCTCCCTGATCATGGGCCCGGCGGCCGGCGGCGCGGTCTACTCCCCGGCGATCACCGACTTCACCCTGATGGTCACCGGCACCAGCCACATGTTCATCACCGGCCCGGACGTGATCAAGACCGTCACCGGCGAGGACGTCACCTTCGAAGAACTGGGCGGCGCCCACACCCACGCGTCGAAGTCCGGCGTCGCGCACTACCAGGCGAGTGATGAGGAAGACTGCATCGGCTTCGCCAAGCTGCTGCTGTCCTACCTGCCGTCGAACAACCTCGACGAGCCCCCCGTCATCCCCACCGCCCCCGACTACGAGATCAGCCCGGCCGACGAGGAACTCGACGCCCTCATCCCCGACTCCCCCGGCCAGCCCTATGACATCCACACCGTGATCGAGACCGTCCTGGACCCCGGCACCTTCTGCGAGATCCACGAAGGGTTCGCCAAGAACATTGTCGTCGGGTTCGGCCGGGTCGCCGGGACCAGCGTCGGGGTGGTCGCCAACCAGCCGCTGCACCTGGCCGGCTGCCTGGACATCGACGCCTCCGAGAAAGCCGCCCGGTTCGTCCGCACCTGCGACGCGTTCAGCGTCCCCCTGCTCACCTTCGTCGACGTGCCCGGGTTCCTGCCCGGCGTCACCCAGGAATGGGCCGGCATCATCCGCCGCGG
>Ga0123356_10002396_pt1 | contig 20054 bp, 23 predicted proteins | sample TergutEmb28metaG_2_FD_92546 | JGI IMG/M metagenome (GOLD analysis project Ga0123356, IMG submission 92546) | Embiratermes neotenicus P3 segment gut microbial communities from Petit-Saut dam, French Guiana - Emb289 P3 | ecosystem: Host-associated > Arthropoda: Insects > Digestive system > Gut ... | reverse complement strand
TGGTTGAACTCTAAATAATAATATAGGTGCAGTACTGAAAGTTCTATTACCTATAGCCATTTCTTGCCAAAGTTCACCATTGATATAATATTTTAACATATTATTTCCATCGTAAGTCATAGTAACTAAGTAATATTGATTTAAAGGTAATCTAGTGTTAGCATTAGCTATTGTCATTCTCATACCTTCATTTCCATACCACCCTGTAGTTATTTGCGTTGCATTTTCCCATCTATGAAATAAAAGCCATATATTAGGAGATGATCCATGATCCCCCGCTAACCCCCCATAAGGTTGTCCTACTCCTTTATCCAAATAACTACACTCTAAAGTAGCTCCATTACTTAAAACATTTTGTAAAAGTGGTGTTGTTGCAGAAGTATTATTTAAAGCTAATGACCCATCAGATTCCCAACTATTATTATTAACATTCGTTAATGTAGCATGATTATCATTTCCTGAACTATCTATTAATTGATTGTTAGTATTTGACGGATTACTCATAACATAATTAGCTATTAGGCTTGCAGGATATGTAAATAATGGTGTTTGATCTAAAGTAAAATCATAACCAACATCAACACAAGGCACAATAGGTAATAACCCATCAACATCGTAACCTTCATATTCATAAGTTAAAGGCATTATAATAACATCTATTTGGAATTTTTCTGCTTTTAAGTATTTATTAGGCATTTCTATTACAAAATTTTCATTTTCAACAGAATGGTTCAATAGTATTTTATCTTTTTTTAATACGAATCTTACATTTTTATAATCAGGCCTCAATAGTTTTTTGATTGTTGAATTGTCTTTAGGAAAATTAACAACAGGAAATTTATGCCTATAAATGTTTCTGTTAGCATTATCATCATTAATAAGAGTATTAACTTGTGTTGGTGTTAAACAATTTTCTACAATCATTTTGAATTCAAATGTAACATTCTCTAATGTTATATTATTCCATATGTTCTTCATGAACAAGTTAGAAAAAAGATTTACAACTGTTGAATTACCTATATTAGATCTAGCATAATTTAAAGCAAATGTATAATCTAAACTATCATTACCACTAGCCCAATTATTAATAAGTATATGTTTAACGTTTTGATTAGTTAATAACGTACTTTTAACAGTACCATTAGCATTATAACCAATGACACTACCAATATTCCTTAAATTATTTTCTATTACCAATTCAGCAGTATCCGACTTAACATTCAACATGCCAGACCTAAAATTAGCATTAGTGTGATAAGTAGGACAACTATAAGCTTGCTGATAAGAACTCCAAGTAGAAATTACTTGTGCACTAACAATAAAAGGAATTCCCCAGCTATGACTTTCAGTATTCGCAACACGACAAGGAGTAGTTAAATTAATACCATATTGACCAGATCCAGGACTATAAATAGTACCTAAACCAGTTGCCCCCTGAATAACACTAATAGCACGTCCACCAGATATTTGAATAAAAAGAAAATTACCAATTCGTGTTGATGGTTGAGCTGGGGGAGTACAAGGGTTAAATTGATGAGTAGTGTCAGTTATTTGAAATCCATAAGGAAGTACCTGACATGAAGTATTAGCAGGAGTAACATTTGTATAACAAGTATTATTCTGTGTTTGAATGATATCTTGATAATAACTACCCACGACTTGAATATCTGTCAAAGTAGGAGTAGTAGTTTGTTTTTCGACACTGACATTTGTTAAATTTTTAATATCATATGGCTCAAATTCTCCTTTACAACCTAACCAAGATATACTAATCTTAGAACCTGTTTCTCCAGATTCTTGAGCATATCCTATCCTTTGAAAAGAACCAATTTTAGTAATATCATTATCAAACAAAGTTATATTCATTCCATCAAAAACAACGATATTTCCAGCGTTAATAGATTCAGATATAGTTTCAAATGTAATAATTTCATCTTTGATAACTGGCCATCCGTCTACTTTTACTATTTGATTAGTTTCTAGAAAATTAAGTATCATATTATACTAGTTCCTTCTGCACGATTTTATCATAGTTTTGTTTAACTTCATCAATAGTCAAAGCTCTGTTGTAAATACTGAATTTTCTCACATTAGCTTTTAACCATTGACCCGGAGCATTTTGAGCCCTACCTAACTGTATAAGTCCAGATGTAACATTTTGATTACCAATAGTAGCAGATAACTTTTCTACTCCATTTATATACATTTTCATCATGTTTTTGTTATATGTTAGTGCTAAGTAAGAGTAATTCTGAGGTAGTTCAGACGAATTTATCGTGTAATTGTATGCATCAGGATAAAAACCATTGTACATTAAGTTTGAATACCAGTAGAATAATATAAATGCATTATTACCAGCACTACCAGAGGCGTAGTCTCCTATTGTCCCTTCTGATGTGGCTCTGCTGTTATATTTAATTATTAATGCAGTTGTAAAACCATTTACATTTGAAATATTTTGATTTATAGGAGTTGTTACTAGCTGTGAGCCATCAAATTGTAAACTTCCATCTTGTTTATAATTATTACTTGTTACCCCCGTTAATGTAGCATGATTATCATTTCCAGATGTATCTACTAATAAACCATCCGTGTTTAACAGATTGTTCATATCATAATCAGTTATTAATCCATCTGATACTATATTTAATTTACTATACAAAATCCAAACTATTATAGCCTCATTTGGACTTAATACTTCTTTGACAAACCCTATACAATTATTAAACGAATAATTACCAAGTACATCTTTAATTGTTATTTCTTCAAAAACATTGTTACTCAATTTACGAATAAGCATCCCAATTTCAAGAGAAATACCATTTCCTAAAATAACTGTTTCTTCTATTTGTCCGTTAATTTGGAAATTTCCTTCTCCTTTAACTATTTCACTAGGAAAGCTGCTTAAAATACTCATGTTTTCAATTCCATAATTGTAATGTTATTGGAATATCTTCTGTTGGCTTTTCCCCATCAGCTACAATAGTTAATGAACCATCATCTTGATCTATAATTCGTATTAATGCTTTTCTAGAATCTTCTGCCTGACTAAAAGTAGCATTATGACTTATCCCAATATGTCCTTTTGATTCTGATTTAATTTTATTATCAGATAATTCTTGAGTATACGGAGCAGATGAACCAGTCCATTCTGTTTCTTCTAAAACTAAATAGATAGATTGTACCTTTAATTCATCATACACATCTTCAAGATTAAACAACTCGTTGTTTCTTTCAAACTTATCTGCCTTATCATTTAATGTATTTTTTATCTCAGTGTCCTCATAGTTCTCCAAACTATCTAATTTCTGTTTTTCAAGACTAGTATAATTATTATCCGTATGCACATAATCGGGATCATAGACATAGCCAGTTAAATCAACAGATAAACTACCTATCAACTCCCATTCATCATTTATCCAAACATACTCATTAAAAACATTATTACTCTCACTTGAATCAACAGGAACCAAATATATTTTATTAGTTTCAGGATCATCAACAGAATCTAAATCAGAAACTGGGATGAACAATTCAAAATCATCAATACTAATGACATAATCATCATTTTCATCAAGTGTAATCGTTACTCCCTTACCACTTACAATGACAGGCAATATTTGTTCTAGTATTGTTTCATCACTTCTATGTAACTTTAATGTGTTAGTCGATGGATCAAAACTAGAACCTACAACATCAGTACTAGCCCGGGTGGTTACTTCATTAGTTATGTCCTGTTTGCTTTGATACACTTGTAAAAAAGTATCAACATCAATAAAACCAGGTTTCAAACCATCACAAACAGGAAAACTCACTCCATCTTCAATGGTGTTGTCTGGTCGTACAATTGAGAGTTTATTTTCTTGTTCATCGTATTGAAACCCCATGACTCCTTGTTTTTCAATGAATTCATTTAGGTTTAATATATTCCATTCTAAAGACTCTTGCAGTGCTTCGAACATTTCAGGAGTAACAAAATCAGGTTTGTTCAAGATATAAGTTTTTTTACTTGTATCAGTTTCATCCCAATCAGGGTTAACATTAGCATCACCCATGAAACCTTTAGCTACCCAAACATCATTTTCTTTCTTAAAAATCTCAAAATCTACATTATTAACATAAACATCATAATTTAAACCCAAATCTGGGTCTGGTGTTCCTTCATCGATGAATATTTCACTATACGTTAATTCTCCTAATAATTTCTTAACTACTTCCATTTTTATCACTTCTTTGGAGGGGTTGTTACATCAAACCACGCAGCATTATAGCTACCATTTTTACAAACTGTGAATATCTGTAAATTATAAGTAGCTCCATTTTTAAGTTGCAACATACAACTTCCCGAACTACTGTCAATTCTACCTATCATAACTCCTCCTGGGACGGAGTAATTATTTATTGTATGATACGCTGCAGAGCTATGAGTAACAGTTATTTGAACTCTCCCATCAGGAAATGTAACAACATTACGTGAAATGGCAGGACATTGTGGAGGAGTAACGGGATTTGGAGGATCAGTGGGGATAACTGGTGGTGCAGGAGGATCTGGTGTTGGAGTCTCTGGAGGTGCAGGTGGTGCAGGAATAGCTGTTAAGTTCCTATGCACTGTTTGCCCATCAGCGTTAAAATTCACACCAAAAGTTTCAGTTTGATAACCCGCTAAAGTTAAACTCACAATATAACTACTAAATAAAAAAGAATTTACTCCAAATGGAGTAGTTCCCATATGAACATTGTTTATATAAACAGAAGCCCCAGCCGGAGAGCTAGTAATATTTAACCTTCCATGAGTTCTGACTAACATTACTGTTACAGTCATGTCCTTTTCAACAATAATATTCCTTGTTTCTGTTCGATGATCAGGTTTACTAAAAGTTACAGTATTTGCACCTTCCCAAAGCCACACAATAGCCCCCACATTCCCTACACCATGAACATTTATCGTATCAGCATTAGTTATGAAAGTAACTTTTCTTTGAAATTTAAATATCTCATGAATACCTTCATGGCTTTTCAGCATCTGGATCCTTTCTATGTTTCCATTTATTTTTGTGAATGCCCCCCAATACTCCTTACCTTTCTCAATAATCATAAGATACAACCTCAATCAAAGGCATTTTTAGGTAATAAAACAATAGCTCCTTCAGGAGTGTTTGGGTCGTTGAGATAATTATTAGCTTCTGGCACTGTATTCAAATCTCTTTTCATATACATTTTAAAAAGTTTTGCAAACTCATTTTTAGTGTAAATAGGGAGAGTATTATTTCTATCTCCATCAATGTAGATTTGATTACCATTTATATTGAGATTTCCGTCTCCTGCTAATTTTTTAGTTTTAATCATCATGTTTATGTTTTCGATGATTACATTGTCTTCATTAGCTACTAGTTCAAGGTAAAAAGTATCATCTAACAATTGACTATCCATTATATTAACAAGACTGTTGTTTAAATCAAGGTTTTCAATTAGATTGTCATCATTACTATTAACAGGATACCTTTTGAGTACATTCACAGTAAGACCAGCAAGACCACTACCTTCGATGTTTAATTTTTCCACCTTATCTAACATCTGCATGAAAATTTCAACTTTAATAACTGCCTTTTGACCACTATCAAAATTCAAAGTACTGCCATTGTTAGTTCCACTCATATTAGTTAGTGTGAATTTGCAAAAACGGGCACGTTGAGGAGTTTCTTCCCTATCCCATCCACTTTTACGAAAATGTTCTGATACGTTAACATCTATTGTTCCTTCAAGCAAACCTCCCATCATAATAAATAAGTTCAAAGATTCAACAGGCAAACCTTCATATTTTTGTAGAAAAGGGTCTTCCTTAATATAATTAACATTAACCATTATATATCACACTCATCTTCATTTATTACCATTTGATCGGGGCTTACACCGCCCGCTATTTCTTCTACTCTATAGTCTTGAGTCATAATAACAAGAAACCCTCCTCCAAAACTCTCAATATTACCATCATTATTAATATGGATATTTTGTACTAATTCTGAAACATCAAAATCGACCTCTTCATCATTATTAATACCCAAAGCTTCTTTAAATTTATCAATATCAACGTTAGTCATTTAACCCTTCCCCTATTCAATATATCCATTAATTCATCGATAGTTGGATTATCATAAACTATACCAGGGTTCACCTTGAAAATATAATCTTTAATGCTGCTAACTCTATCTTCTATTTCTTCAAATTTATCAGAACATTTACTGAGAGTATCGAACTTGTCAGAGAGATAAAAAAGAGCATATTGGCCGTCAACATCAACATCTATGTGTTTTTCATCATTGTTGCCAGTATAACATGCATGCATTCTGTTAATCACGTATTCAATCCCTTGAATAGTTTCTAAGTTGTAATAGTAAGAAATTATCAGGGCCCTCCAATACTGATCAGACCATTCGGCCTTTCTTTTTAAACCAAATTCTTTTGCAATAATATCAAGATAGGGTGATCCACAGGCAGGATCTATCCTAAGTAACATATCATTCAACATTTCTTGAATACTGCCAAATACAAAACCAAAAAGATTATATAAATACCACCCTACATCAGACACAGGATTAACCATGTTATTTTGTTCATCAAAATTATCACATAACATGTCTCCATAATACAAGCTTGTTCCTTCGATAAGATGATTATTCACATAGACATTTTTTCCTTCCATGTAGAAGTGTTCTAATTTATCAACAAATTTCTCAATACTAGTAGTAACATATAATTCCTTTTTTTCCAGTTCAAAACCGAATGTTCTTGAACGGTCTTCAAAGTACAGCTTTTTATCCTCCATGTATAATGAAAAATCCGTTGCTGAGTGACAACCATCACCATAAACCATAATCATCAGCTCTCATACTCAGTAGTAATGTTCAAAGATCCTTTAATAACAGCATATTGATTATTAGTCAACTCCATATCTCTAAAACCAGTGATGTCTGCATAAAGCACACCTTCAACAGACTCACACAAGTATTTGATACATCTTGCCTTAAACAAACCCCCTAGTTTTAATTTTCTGTCAACATAATTCTTAATACTTAGACTTATTAGATTAACAACTGTTTCTGATACATAACCATTTTTAAGAAGTAAAACAATACTTTTACTTTCATCAATAACAGTTACACTCTCGGCTTCTTGTATAATGATAGTACTACGCGTTCTATACTCTTTTCTTTCAAATAATTCTTCTAAATCTTGTTTAGATACTCCTTCCTTGGGTTTGTAAACTAATAATTTCACGCTCGGTTCAACATCATAGCATATTGCATCATCAACTAAGGACTTAGCAACTCTTTCCACCCACAAATCAGTGCCAACACTTATATTATTAAATGCCAAATCTCTAGCACGTGCTTTGAAATCTTCATCACTTTCACGATCAACACCATCAGTAAGAGGATATTCATTTATAACCGTTAGATCAAAACTTAAGTCTGTGAAAACATTAGTTATTGTTCCAGCTAATACATTACCAATAGTTCCTATTTCATTGCATTGAACAAAACCATATTGTGATGTTTCTCCCTTAGGAATAGTCACATCCTTTGTAACATGAAAAGTAATTGCTTCATCAGTACCAACTTCAGTACCTGCTTCAATAACTGCATCAAAATCCAGTTCTTCTCTCAAATCAAACAGTACAGTAGTAGTAGCATACTCTCCTTCCTTTCTAAAAACACCATTACGTGCATAAATCATGTCAAGGAAATCTCCAGCACTTGTAGCTGGAAATGCCAATCTTATAAGATCATCCCCATACAATTCAAGGTCATATTTAATTAATCCTGTTATGTATAGTAAGAAATAATTCATATCTCCTTCTAACCAACTATCAACATTAGTCAGACCAGCATAATGTGCATTTGTCACCCATTCTTTAGTTTCATCCATTATCTCAGATAATCTTCTTTCTGATCCAATAATATCTTTAAAACTTCTTTCTTCAACAGCCATATATTATACCTCATCAGAGTATTCTGTATCATCACCAATCAATTTCCAAAAATATTTAAAAGTATGATCTGTGTATTCTACTCTACAACTACCAACACGTGGATCTTTAAGCACATTTAACCTTATTTCCATCTTAATCCATTCAATATTTATTTTGTTTGGATCCTTTCCTAACATATCTCTGAGAGTAGTTCCATAATCATCACAACAATCAACATAAACATCAAGTTCAGTTAACAATCTATTTTTGATAGCTTGTCGAACATTATCAACGCCTGAAACTATGCTTACTTGTCCCCTACTATCGAGTTGACCTGATGAACTAATATCTGTCCCCCAATTCATTAACAAAACCTCATAATAATCATTTATTTTAAAGAATCTAATTTATTTGAAAAACTTTTATGCTCTTTAGTCTCAAATTTATTGTCTACTTTGAGTTCGTGCAACCTCATCCGTAATTCGAGGATTTTCAAATCATTTCGGCGTTTTAACTCTTTTTCAACTTTAGTTAAGTCAATTACAATGTCACTCATTTTATTTTACTCCCTTTGTGACTTTTAGCAGTACTTGAGGCACAATCATAAATCTTTCCATTATATTTGTTCCATAAATGACCTATCGACCCACTTCTAAATAGAGCTGAACCATTCCAAATTTCAACTGTAACCCCAGCACCTGCACACATCACATAAAAACACCAACTGAAAAAAACACAGTTTCCTGATCGTCTATTCCAACATTTTGCCATAGCTGTCTTGTTAAGTGTTTTAATGTCTCCTCCAGGCCAATTATAATACATTGGCAGATGATATTTGAATCCTCCAGTACCTCCCCTTTTAAGCCAGTTATAGATACTTGTAACAGTTTTAGATTCAGTTGATTTTTTTAAACTTTCTCCAACAGCTACTATCTTCTTTTCAATCTCAGAACTTGCATTATAATTACTAGCAAACGCTTTATTTTCTGGGGGGTCTTTATATTCTTCACCAGGAGGCTCAAGCTTATCATTTACAGCCATGACTACTTCTTTTTCAGATATTTCAACACTTTCAACATACACTATTTTATCTTTATCAACAAGTGGAGGGCTTAATTGATGACAATATCCATCAATGATACCTGGCATTGGAGGTATTTTCAAAGTCATGTTTTTTTTAGGACCCTTTGATTGTTTAAATTCATTTTTAAGATCATTTGCCATTTGTTTTTTCTTTTCTATTGCAGATAATTTACTTGTTGTTGAAGATGATGATGAAGATGATCCTGGAGTTAAATACACGTTTCTTGGCCATTTGTCTTTGCCTTTCACACCATCATAATCAGCATCACAATTTGTACAATTAATTTCGCCCTCTAAAGCAGTTTTTCCTCCTTTTTTCCCTATGGCTCTTAAGACTCCTGATTTTTTACAGTTAGGGCAGTAATTTTTCCATGTTTTAGCTGGTTGAAGCCTATAATCTTTATTTTCATTAGGAAACATCTTAACAGTTAATGATTCTTTATCAACCTCCCATTCCACACCAGAACACACAGTATAACCTTTGTATTGAGTTGGAACACAGCCTCCCATCAATAACCCTCTCCTTCTTCTACAATATTAACTGGTTTCAATGTTTTATGATAAACTGGTTGAAAAAACAAATCCAAACCATCATAATTAAAATTAACCCATTTACCTTTTCTATAGTATTGTACACTGTAAAAATGTTGATTATTAACAGTGTAGCTGATTATTCTTGCACTGATACCATTACCAACGAGTCTATCGAATAATATATTACTAAAATCTTCAGTAGTACACTCTTCACTCGTAAATCCTTTCATTGATTCATTAATAGCATTTACAACTTCATCAAACTGATTAGAGAACAAACGTCTGAATTTAACCTTCATCATTTTCATACACTCCTTGAATAGGTATATCCCCCCAAAGGGCTTGGAGCTTTTTATCAGTATAGCTAGAAATTACCTTGCCCTCACTATCTACAAGCTCATAACCAGTCCTTACATCACTGTAATCTAGTGATGATTCATAATCAAAAGCTTCTTTGAAAATATAACCTTTTACAGTTTGAGGATAATTTTTAAAAGTTAGTTTTCTATCAGGATCTACATTGAACAATATTAAATTACTTGCTTTTTTATATTCTAACCAAATTAGCTGATTTATTATACTTAAAATTGTAGTGTCTTTCCACTGTAAACGAGGGTATTTCTTTTTAGTAGATCCAATATTCCATTTAAGCTTAGTAACCTTTTTAGCTAGTAATTTACATATTGATGAGGCCGTTATGTTCTTTTTATTCAAAGTATATTCTCTTAAAAGATAATGTTTATAATCTAAAGCTTCATAATTGTGAAAATCATTTCTTCTTACTTTTGGTTTAACAATCAGTCCTCCAAATATAGGTTTACCATCATCAACGAGCCTAACATGAGTTCCACCACTGAAATATTTAGGGCTCCTGAAAGTTAACAAACCAGATTTATTAGGCTCACTTCGGTACTTCCAATCCGATAATAAAGGAGCAGCTGTGAATTTATTTGAACTATCATTAGTAGAATAGTAAAGTTTAGCATTTGACAAAGTAACACTCTCATTTTATTTTCTAGCAAGTGCATCGAATTTATTAAGCATAGTCGTGATTGGATCAACAGGTAGTGGCTTACCTGTATGCTTTGCTGTTAAAAATGCTTTAGTAGCTGCATCTACTTTCCCAGTATCTTTAAGCTTATTATTTTTCTGCCACCTTGCAGTTTCTAATTTTGTGTAAGTACAGTACTGGCCATCTATTCTATAACCTTTAGCCCCGTAATACCCCTCAGAAGTCAAGTATGTCTGCCATGATGTGACACAAGATACTCCAAATTTTCCACAGTTGTACACAGGAGTACATTTTAATAAAACTTCTATTGTGGGAGAAGTCTTAACAAAAGTATCAGTATTACTAGTAGTTTTAGTAGCTGTTGTTGCTTTTTTATAATTATAAGTATTAAATTTCTTTTCAACAGCATCAAAAGGTTTAGTTTCAACAATAAGCCAAGTATATTCTCTATAAGCCTGAGGAGGAAAGGATATACTAAATTCTAAAACCATACCCATAAACTGATCATTATTAAATATTATCTTGACTGGTTTTTTCTTTGCTTTAGCAACGACTTCTATTAGAATATCTTCATAACCATCTTCAGCTAATGGATCAGTTAAAATCGTTTTAAAAGATAATACTTTACTTTTTTTATTCAAATATTTAACATAATCTTTGCCAGTAGTTAATTCAGCACGTAAAGAATTGATGGTGTTTTCAACGTCAACGCCAGTATTAAACGGTATGAAATCTCCTTCTAATTTTAACCCATCAATATACATGTGAACTTCATGAGTAGGGTTTTCAGATTCACCAATCATTATCATGACCTCATATCTTCCTGTTGTTTATGTCTACGTTGTAGTTCACCAAACTTATCAATAGCATTCTGATCAACAATTACACTTTCTAAATGGTAATGATACTCAGTAGTCTTTGGATATTCAATTTGATAATCAGAAATATCTCCTCCAGCAGTGGAGAATGAACTACCAAAACCACCTCCACTCCAATCAGCCACTAATTTGACTGGAATAGGTGGAATACTAATATTATCCAAGAAACTAGTGAATGCTTTATCAAATCCACCGACTATACTTTGTGCTAAACTCTCACTAAGGCTTGTTAAGCTACTTATTTTTGAACTTATAGCCTCTGCAGTATAGTTCATTTCATCTTTCATCATGTTAGCTATATCTCCAGGAGATCCTCGATTTAATCCACTTCCAAAACCACTACTGATAGAATTAAGAGCCTCCATTCCTAAGGATTCTAATTGAGGTAATGCATTTGCTAAAGCTTGTTGTGTGAACACCATTTCCATAGCAGCTGCTGCTGCAACTAAGCCTGGAGAGTTGGAATTTAACCCATCTCTGAACCCACGAACTAAGCTTGAACCTAGTTTAGAACCAGCAGTCCACATAGCACTAGCTTTCGTATTAACAGCATTAATAGCCCAATCAACCTCTGCTTTAGCCACTGTTTTAAGTTGAATAGCTTGAGAAGTGAAACCAGCTATCATTTGCTTACCCATGCTGCTAGCTGCTGATTGAACACCAGCAGCAGCATTTAAAGTACTAACAATATCGCTTATCATACTTTTAAGACTGCTTAATGCAGCTGTTTTAGCTTCGTCGACTTCGAAAGTGATGCCATTTATTTTATCATTTAAAGTTTTTAATGAGTCTATAGCTTTAGATATTGCTTCAGAATTATCAGATATTGCTCCAAGATTACCACTATTTTGATCGATGTCTAATCCTATCTCAGCTATTTTAAATATTACTTTCTTCAGATTATCTAATTGTGTTACCTTAGATTCATCAACTTGGAATGCTTTGCTGTTTAAGTTTTGATTAATAGTATATAAACTATTTATTGAATTAGATAATGCCTCAGCATTCTTTGTTATATTACTTCCAATATTTCCACTATTAGATGATAAATATAAACCAATTTCTGCTACTTTTTCAATAACAGTTTTCATTCTGCCAATGGCTTCAACTTTAGCCTCATCAATACTAAAAGCAGTACTATTCAATCTTTGATTAATAACATATAACGCTCCAATAGCATTACCAAAAGGCTCTGCCATGGCGGGCGTTGCTATTATAGAGCCAGCATTTTCAGATATTGCTTTACTTGCAGCTACTATTGGTTGTATCGCATCGTTGAGGTTTTTTATAGCTTCTAATTTGTCTTTACCTATACTTTCTATATCTGCCTTGTTAATATGTACAGAAATATATCCTAAGTTTGTTAAAGTAGCTTGTATTCCTTCAACATCATTAATACTTAGTACTTCACTATTAAACCACCCTATAACTTCTTTAACTGTTTTAGAAGCTTCAGCTAGTGGTTTTACTACTTGGGCTAATGCATTTACTAATTCGACTTTTGCAGTATCAACTGTTGCAATATCGGCCTGGTTAATATGATTTGCTATATACCCAAGATTTTCTAATGTAGCTCTTATACCATTAACATCATCAATATTCAGTACTTTCTCATTAAACCAACCAGTAGCATCATCAACAGCTTTACTTGCTTCTGATAATTTTTTAACAGATTCGGCTAACTTATTAACAAGTTCAACTTTACTTGTATCCATTGCTGGCAAGGTTAACTCATTAATTGCTGTAGCTATTTCTTCAAGGTTTTTAATATTGGTTTTAACTGCGTCTACTCCGCCAGTTAAGAATGTTACTAGACCTGACAAGTTAAGACCTGCCATACTTACCATAGCTAATGCTACACCTTGTAAAACAGAACTTACTTGATTTATTTTAGTTACTACAGATTGGTCTATTTGTAAGCTATTAACACTTTTAAGTACTGATTCGATTTCTTTCATAGCTAGTGAAAACTGAGTTAAAGCTATAATTGTTCCAAGAATACCTCCTGTAGCATTGTAAACAACTCCAACTATATTAATAGCAGCCATGACAGTGAAAGCTCTCATGATCTCCCACATTGCAGACCCAATCTGCTTGATGCCTTCGATAGCTGGTTTGAGGTTAAGTTTATCAAAACCTAACCATTTAACAAGTTCCCCGAGCAAGCGAACAAATATTAATACTTCAGCAGCTAATGCTGCTATGATTGGAATAATAATAGCTACAACTGCACTGATTTTTAAGATAGGAATTATCATTGAGGTAAGAGAACCAGATAATACACTTAAACCTTTTGATCCTGCAGCTGCTCCAGGTGCAGCGCTTCCTGCAGCTGCTCCAACATTACCTATTTGACTGATTCCTGCAGCCGCACCTTTGCCAACGTTACCTCCACTAGATGTAGCTCTTGCTATGCTGTTGGTTTTTAGAGCAGGAGTATTCACACCTAATGCTGCAGTATTTGCATTAAGTTCGGCAGTATGTTTCACGATTGCAGACCCAGTAACTCCATTACTGAGTATTTTAGTTCCTTTAGAGGCTTTTTCAACGAGTTCTACTCCTTTTCGAAGTTCTCCAATTTTTTTAGATATGCTCCCAAAAAGATTGAAAGAAGCTTCTAGTTGTGGAGCTATCATAGCGAAAGTACTAACTATTCCTGCTGCTCCTACTGTTGCTTTAGCTACCCAGCCGTCGGTCACATTATTAAGTCCTAGGAAACCATCATAAACTCCTTCGATAATAGGAGTCATCATTTCTCCCCACTCTCTGCCAGCGACGGAAAGTTTTTTGAACACGGATCTTTCTTTACCTTCGATTCCATCCATAAGGTCGTCTATATCTCCTACAGCAGCCTGTATTGCTAAAAGAAAGCCTTCTATATCTTCTTTTTTCCCAGTCCAAAGACCAGTGTTAAGTAATGTTTGTTCTGTGATACCATATTTTTGTAAAACTTGATATGATCCTTCTAAAGCATTGCCCATACCCATTAAAGCCGTTGTAGTCACTTCAGAAGAATATCCTAATGCTAATGATTTACTACCTACTTTTGCTGCAGTTTCAGCATACAATTCCATTTGTTTCGCAGTTGCACCAGTTTGAGCTTGGAAAGCTGACATGGTAGGTACTAATTCCCTCATTGACATTAAACTACTGTTTGTGGCCTTATCACTAGCAGCCCATAAATTTTTTGCTTCAGCAGCAGTACCAGTCATAGTACCCATCAATATACGGTTAGTATCAGCTGCTTTAGCATTAGCAATAGTCAAATCATTTAATGATTTAACACCAACAGCACCTAATACTCCTGTGAATACTCTTTCCACTCCTGACATACTGCCTAGAAACTCTGACATTTTCCCTGTTGCAGATTCCAAACCACCGAGAATTCCATCTATTGCGCCACTCGCTCCTCTTTGAAGAGTATCCCATGCAGTGCTCCCTTTTTCAACAGTTTCATGAAAGTTTCCAGTTGCTTTTTCAGCACCATCAACATCTTTAACAATGCTGTCTATACCCTCAGCTTTGAAATCTAGAGTTGTTTCTTTCCCATCGAGTTCAGATCGTCTAGCTTCAGCCTCAGCCATAGTTTTGAATACTTTGTCATCACCTTCAACACTGAAAGAATAGGTTATATTGTTCCCTTCTGTGTCCATGTGATGTATTATCTTACGGACCTTTTCTAAATCAGCTTCAGCTTCATCAGTATCGGCAACAGCTTTAATTTCAATGTTTTCTCCTTCAAGGTTTTTCAGTCTTGAACTGAATTTTTCCATATCGGAGTCATCTACTTTAGCTTTAATTTTAATATCTACTTCTTTATACATGATTTGAACATCCTGTGACTTGAAAAGATAGCTATTGTTAGCCCGTTTGGGCAAATTAGAATGATAAAAAAGAATAATGATAGCTTACGCTGATATACGATTATGAAAGTTTTATAAAAAAATATGAAAATTTTTAAAATACTGAAAATTTTATTATTAATTAAATTAATATATTAATCATCGAATGAAATTTAAAAAAGGAGGTTAAGATAATGAGTACAAAAGTAGAAATAGATACAGATGTATTTAAAACCATTGAAGGATTAGCTAAAGATAGAAATACTACTGAAAAAAAGATTATAAATGAAATGATAAAAAAGGAAATAGAAAAAGACAATATTCCTGATTTTTTACAAATGGGAGGTATGTTTACAACGGATGAACCATTTGATGCTGTAGAAGATAGGAAAAAGATGACAAATGGAGAGCTATAAAAGTATGATACTATTAGCTAATTCTTCAATAGATATTGAGATTCCTATTGCTACAATTCCACTAATTTCTGTTTTTTTCTTTCATAATTTTTCATTCCCACAAAATATTTTATTATTTTTTTTGGTTACTTTTGGTTATGATAATTTTTAAATATAGTTTAATAACATAATAATGAATGCATTTTAGTTTATAAATTATTTTTAAAAGGTTTTATAAAATGAATTTTGCTGAAGGAAACTCATCAATATTAGAAAATAAGACATTTGAAAATGCTTTTGATGCATTATTGAAATTCTTTACAGAAATCAAAAATAAAATTCTTTCTAATAATGATGATGTTGAATATAAAAATAATGTAGAAAATATTTTAAATTCTTCTAAAAATATTATTTTATCCAATTTAGACGTTCTTATAGCTCTCTCTAGAATTGCAGAAGAATATGAGGACTATGAAACAAAAAATTCTTATTTTTTAATTCGTTTAAAAGATATGTTATATTATATTTTATTGCAAAAAAGTGTTAATGTAGATGAAATGAACTTATTAACTGAAATATTATATATGTACTATGAATCTCTTTTAAAAAGAAGAGAAATAATGAATTCTAATGTTATCTCCATCAACGAGAAAATAAATAAAAACAATCTAGAATTTGGAAAGTTTTATAAAAATTTTTCTGATAAAGAAATGGATTTTTATTCTTTGATTGATTCTGATGAAGAAACTTATAAAAAATCAATCTCTGCTACTTATGAGTTGTTTATGGAAGATTGATTAGTTGGATTCTCTTTTTTTAGATAATAATATTCCTATTGGTTTTTGTTTTAGACAAGATCCTCAACATACATTTGCTAAAAAATTATTCAATCATTCTTGTTCTCTGAATTGGTCTAATAATGTAGAATATGAATTTAATAAAGTATTTGATAGGAAGAGAAATGCTTATGATGATTGGATTTTTGATTTAATCACCGAATTAAATAACATAGATAGTCCTTTGAATAAGAATGATGTTATAAACATTTCTATTAAATTGAATTTAGATAGTTTTGATCGAAAACCTTTAGTAAAACTTATAAAAGATTTTTGGATTGAATCTAACTTAAGAGAATATGAACCTCCTTCCAAAATTGTTCCATTATTAAATAAGTATAAAAGATCTTTCACAAAAAAGTTATTAACTGATAAAAAATATTGTTTTAGGAAAATATTTTCCCATACAAGGAGACTAACCTATCCCAATATTGCACAACAATTAAATATAGATGGAAAGGATGATTTAAACTTCTCAGGCAATGACATGAATATTTGCTTAGATGCTCATGACTTAGGAAAAACAATTCCTAAACTCAAGTTTATCACAGATGATAACAAAATTTTAAAGGAAAAGATATCAATAGAAAACATTACAAAAATTTATAGAATATTAGGTATTAATGATTATAAATTTCAATAGAATATTTTTTTTATATGAGATTAGATTAATAACAACTCATCCTAAAAGGAGGAAGAAATAATGCAATTAATGAATCAAGAATTAAACTATCGATACGATGCATTAGCTGATGTTTTATACATTTATGTTGTTGATTCTGGTGCTGAAGAAGCTATTGAGTTAACTCCTAACATGTATCTTACTATCGATGAAGAAAATATTCCTTCTGCTATTGAATTATTAGATGCATCTAAAGTATTAGAAACTACTAAATTCAGTTTAAAAAGAATTCAAAAAATTCATTTAAAAAATCTCAATTGATAAGGAGGAGATAAGTGTTTATTGTTCTTTAAATGTTCCAGTTCATAATAATGAATTATTAAAATCAACAAGTTCTACTATTGTTAATGATTTAGATTTACCAGAACTAAAAAGTTAAATTAACAGTATAATTATTTTTTTATCGTATTTTCCCTCCAGCTAATTTAACCTGATATTTCATAACTTCTTGATTTATAAGGTCAAAAGCAAGATTGACAAAAGGAGACTGATCTTCCATTTCATAATGATTAATTGTACACATACCAGTGCAAAACCGTCGAGTTATGTGTCTTAATCGGCCTCTTTCATAATCTAATTCTCTTGCTAGCACTTTAGGATCGTGGAATGGGGTTTTGTTTGACATATTTTGAAACATCTAACCCTGCATCATTCATGATTAACTCAGCTATTTCTCCAACCAAATACCCCTTACCTTCAAAAAGATACTTTAATTCATCTTCAGAGTACAAATCTTTTTTAGTAGGACTATAAAGTGCTTTTTTCAATATATACTCTAATCTCTCAGTTTCGGGTAATTTACTCATAGTTATTATTGTTCTGTTACCTAATGGTTTGAAATTAATAGGAATTACTTCTCCCTTATGAATTAATTTTTCAGTTTGATAGTAATTTTTCTGAGTTAATTTAGCTTCGGTTTCAGCTAATAATTCATCAAAACTTTTTTCTGGAATAACTGGTTTATTTTCTTTCTCTTTATTTGTCATTTTAATCACCCACTAATTGCATCTGAATAGCTACCAGAACCATCATAACCATCAACTTCTTTAATCAACTCACTAGCTTTCAAATTAGCAGAACGAGTAACCATATCAGTAGGACTCCAACTATCACTAGCTACAAAAGTACCATTACGTAACAACCATCTTATATGCACAGTTGAACTACCATCATCATTGAATTTATCAGTATTAGCATCACCTTCAAAATAAGCTTCATAAAAACCATTTTTACCTTGTGTAACAATCCTGTGTTGTAATTTTGCATGTTCCTTATTTCTAGGTAACTCTGCATGGTCTAATTTTATCTCAGTACCTGTACTATTATCTCCAACTTGAACTGTTCTGGTACTTGTTGCCATTGTACTGGTTTCATCGTTTGGTGATGAATCGAAACCTGTTAAAAATTCAAACTCAGTAAAAGGTTCATCTGGTGTTAATTTAATCATACAACTAATATTTGTAAAATTTAAAACTCCAATTCCCATAAATATTAATCCTCCATTTAATCGATTATATGAATTCCTACAACATCTATTGTTGCAATTATATTCTTTTGCTTAGTTTCAATAGGCACGAGTATTTTAGCAGTACCTGTTTTATCAACTTTCCAATCTAAACCACTAGCATATGTAGGCACATAAGTATCTCTTATACTCCTTGCTAAGCTTTCAAAGTCATCATAACTGACTTTATTATTATCTTTACCAAGCAAATTAAGTAACCTTATACGAAATTCATTACCTATTACTGCTTTTACTCTTTCATGTTTCAAATCAAGAGTATTTCCTATTTGCTCATTCCATGTTTGAGTACCACTATTGTAAACTTGAACTACCTTGTGGATTTTATCACGATAATTAACAGCTATGGCTCCACTATTATTAATCAAATTAAAGATTTCTTCACCATATACACATTTTGTTATATCCCCCTCAACATTTTCTAGTATATAATGTGTTTCACTTATGTTCTCAGCATGACTAGCTGTTACTCCTGCATGATATACTACTGATTCTTCTATTGTCAATGGCTCCTCATTGAAAAATTTCACTGGAGTTGTTATTGTTTTCCATGAGCCACCAGTTTTAAATAAGCCAGTATATTCTACAGTTTCCTCATCCCACTTACCTAATAACTTCAATAAAGGAGTTTCAGGGATAACATTCCCTTCTAGATCCTCTGTCACCATGAGATTAGGTTTAACTTGATGTACTAATCCAAAGAAATTCATTTTATTTTTTTGTTCATCATAGAATTCTTTATACATCACATACTGTGGAATAGTCAGTGTTTCTGGAATTATAATAAATGATATCCCTACTTCATCTAATTCTCCAAAAATTACAAGTGACCATTACTGTATTTAATATCTTAAAACAACCACACTAAGATACTGACATAAACGCATCTGAGGTTTCTAAAAACGCATCGACGATTTTTGGATCGAAATGCGTTCCGCTGTCTTTGCTTATGATCTCCACCGCTTGCTCATGCGTAAGCGGTCTTTTGTACGGACGCTCAGAAACCAGCGCATCATATACGTCCGCGATAGCCATTATCCTGCCCTCGAGCGGGATATCCTCTCCGCTCAGTCCTCTGGGATAACCTGTGCCGTTCCACTTTTCATGATGATAACCCGCGAACTTTTTTGCGTGTATCAAAAATTTGTCTTCTTCCGCCTTATCGATGATGCTGTCGATAATACTCTCTCCTTCGGTGCAATGTCTCTTTATTGACGCGAACTCCTCATCGTTCAGCTTTCCGGGTTTGTTGAGGATCAAATCGCTTATAATGATCTTTCCCACGTCATGCAGTTGCGCCG
>Ga0123356_10002395_pt1 | contig 20070 bp, 18 predicted proteins | sample TergutEmb28metaG_2_FD_92546 | JGI IMG/M metagenome (GOLD analysis project Ga0123356, IMG submission 92546) | Embiratermes neotenicus P3 segment gut microbial communities from Petit-Saut dam, French Guiana - Emb289 P3 | ecosystem: Host-associated > Arthropoda: Insects > Digestive system > Gut ... | reverse complement strand
TTCTTTTATGTGCGCGCATTTCGCGTATTGGCAGTCCTGGGCGTATTTTTGCAGATCGGGAAAATCGAGTATGAGGTTTTCTTTTAATATATGGCCGCTGTATTCAAAATCGAAAACGCCGAATCCGGGGGTATCGGCCGCGTAGCCGTTCAGATCGTTTTTAAAAAATTCCACGGTCCTCGTGGTCTGTTTCCCCCGTTGGGTTTTGCCGCTCAAAAGGCCGGTTGCAAGTTTCAGATGGCCGAACAGCCCGTTTAACAGGCTCGATTTCCCCACTCCGGATTCGCCCGCGAAAACGCATATCCTGTTTCGCATTTCCTCTTTTATTTCCTCGAATCCCAACTTTGTTTCCGCGCTCGCTTTTATCGTTGTAAAGCCGGTTTTCGAGTATATGTCATATATCAAACCGTCGCTTGGGTTCAGATCGGTTTTGTTTATGACGATTATCGGAACTATATCGTTTTCGACCGCGGCGGCGGTGAGTTTATCGGTAAAAAAATATGAAGGCGAAGGGGATTTTACCGAAATGACGATAAAAAGCGCGTCCAAATTGGCCGCCGGGGGGCGAAAAAGCGAATTTTTACGCTCATAAATTTTGGTGATAATTCCCGTTATTTGGGTTTCATCCCTGTTTTCGCGGTTTATCTCTATATCGGCGATATCCCCCGCGAGGGGTTTCAATTTCAGCGAGTCTTTTCTAAACGCCCCTTTGGAATTGCACGGAATAATACGGTTTTTGTATTCATTGTCTTCTTCCACGCATACATCGAAAAATTCTTTTACGCCTTTTACTATCCTTCCGATCATTATATATCACTCACTCCGGTTCTTCGGATTTTTCCGGCTGTTTCGGCTGTGCCGGATATCTCGGCCCGAGACTAACCGTCAAAATGACTTTTGTGGATTTTCTCGGCACTTCCCGGGAAGACATGATGCTTTGGTTTATTATGATACCCTGCCTGTAGTCGTCGGAATATTCCGATACGACTTTATCGATTTGTATTTCCTCCCTTTGTAAGATCGTTCTCGCGTCACTCTCCGATTTTCCGACCAGATCGGGCATCTTTGTTTTTTTTACGGGCATCCCCGAGCTCGCGTGCAGGATTATGGTGTCGCCCGCTTCCATCAGGCTCCCGAAACCGGGTTCGGTATATATGATATATCCGTTTGCAACCATGTCGTGGGGCTCATATTCGATTTTCACCGTGAGTTTTTTTGTTGTTTCAAGGTAGATTCCCGCGTTCCTGCATTCCATAATTGTCAGATCTTCCACCAAATATGTGTCTTTGCCGGTGCTCACCGTAAAATCTATCGGGATGGTGGCCTTGTCATTCGCGTATTTTTTCCTTTCCTTCGCGGTGGGCTTATGGGCTATTATTTCCCCTTTTTCAAACTTGTCGTTTGCCACATAGGTGACCTGTCCCACCGACAGGCGCAACGCGGCCATTTCCGCTTTCAATTCGTCGCCGAATATCCTTTTGACATAATCGTCTATCACAATCGTTTTCTCATCCTGGTCGTCCTCTTCCACCAAATCCAGATAACCTCCCACCAATTGAATCGTACTCCAGAGGAGCACGATGAAAAACGCGAGAGCGGCTCCCAGAATTAAGGGGAGCATCGATTTGCTGTTTCGGCGTTTCACGGGATTTTTTTGAGACGAACGCCCCCTTTGGCGCACCTTTTCCTCATCGGTTTTATCGCCGGCCGCCGCCGATATTTCTATCGCCGAATTTTTTTTGCCTCCGAAAGTTTCAAGGCTTTTCGCATTTCTCTGAGGTCCGCCGGCAACGACGGCGACGGGAAGGTTCGAGCCCTTTTTTTTGTTTTCGCTTTGAAAAACGGCGGCGGGATTCGTATACACGATTTTCAGTTCCTTCATCATCTCCGCCGCGCTTTGATATCTGTCGCTTGGGTCTTTTTGCATCGCTTTGAGTATGATCTGAGCGAGCCCTTTCGGGATTTCGGGATTTATGAAACGCGGGTCTTTGGGGGCGTCGTTGATTTGCATCATGGCGACTTGTATCGCCGTGTTTCCCACAAACGGAAGCTCGCCCGTGGTCATTTCATACAGCAGCACCCCGACTGAATATATGTCGCTTATATTCGTGATATTTTCCGCCCCGCTCGCCTGTTCCGGGCTGATATAGTGCACGGTGCCTATCGCTTTGTCCGTCATTGTGAGCGGTTCGCTGTTTTGCATTTTGGTTATGCCGAAATCTATCAGTTTGAGGTTGCCGTTTTTCAACAGCATGGCGTTCTGGGGTTTGACGTCGCGGTGTATTATCCCGCGGCTGTGGGCCTGATTGAGCGCGTTCAATATTTTCCCGGCGTATGATATCGCCGCTTTCCAGCTTAGCCTGCCTTTTTTTACTATATACTCCTTTAAGGTTATGCCGTCGATCAATTCCATCGCGATATACTGGCTTTTTCCGTTTTCCTTGACCGAAACGTCGAAAATATGCACTATATTCGGGTGGGAAAGCATCGCCACCGCTTTTGATTCGTTCATAAAACGCCTGACTGCTTCCGCGTCTTCCTTCGCGTCGTCTTTGAGCATTTTGATCGCCACTTTTCTGCGCGCGACCAAATCCTCCGCTTCATATACAACCGCCATGCCGCCTATACCCTTAATTCCGGTGATCTTGTATCTGTTGTCGAGCACGGTGTTTATCAGATTTTCATAATTGTTCATAAGCAATTATTTCTCCCCCTGCGGTTTTATTATGACCGCCGTTATGTTATCTCCCCCGCCGTTTTCATTCGCCTTTATTATCAGTTCGTCCGCGCAGCGCCCTATGTCTTCGTACTGCGATATATATTTCGCTATATCCGCTTCTTCGGCGTAATTGTACAGCCCGTCCGAACACAGAAGTATCGTCCCCGATTCGTATTTTCCCTTGTAAAAATCCACATCGACTATGTCGTCAATTCCCAAAACGCGCGTCAGAATGTTTTTGTTCGGGGATTTTTCGGCCTGTTCTTTTGTCATGGTGCCCTTTTCCACGAGTTCCTGCACCAACGAATGGTCTTTTGTGATTTGATTTGCCAAATGGTTTTTTTCGTCGATTATATACATCCTGCTGTCCCCCACATTTACAGCGCAATATTCAAGGCCGTCAAATATGCAGGCGACCACCGTCGTCCCCATTCCGGCGAGTTCCTTGTCGCTTTGAGCGGCTTTGAAAACGTCGTCGTTCGCTTTCGCCACGGAGGCAAACAATATGTCCCTGTAATCCGCGGAATCGGAAAGCAGCTCGATCGCCGTTTCGACGAAGGATTTCACCGCGAGCGCGCTCGCCACGTCTCCCCCCTTCGCCCCGCCCATTCCGTCGCAGACGACGGCGAGATAAATATCTTTTATCTTGTCGGCAAAAAAACTGTCTTCGTTGACTTTCGCTTTTCTTTTTAATCCCGTGTGGGTTCTGCCCGCGATAGATACAGACATATTAGACCTCATTCTTTGTTTTTAAAAATTTGAGCTGCCCGCAGGAGGCGTCGATGTCTTTGCCGCACTTTCGCCTGAATGTGGCGTTTATCCCGTGATCTTCGAGTGTTTTTTGAAAAATTTTGGCTTTGCCGCCGCTTGGCGGTTTAAATTCTTTTCCGTAAACTTCATTTACGGGTATGAGGTTCACATGGCATAAAATGTTTTTTATTTTCAAAGCGAGTTTTCGGGCGTCTTCTTTTGAGTCGTTTATTTTATCCATCAGCGCGTACTCAAAAGAAATCCGGCGTTTTGTGGCATTCGCGTATTCGCGGCAGGCCTGCAGCAAATCGTCTATTTTCCACTTGGCGGCCGCCGGCATGATTTTTTTTCTCGTTTCGTCGTCTGAGGCGTGGAGCGACACCGAAAGGGTTATGGGTATGTTTATCTCGCCTAATTTTGAAATTTTATCGACGAGCCCGCATGTGGAAAGCGATATGTGCCTGTAGCCGATATTTAAGCCTTTCTTGCAGTTTGCCAATTCGAGAAACTTTACGACATTTTCAAAATTGTCCAGCGGTTCGCCTATGCCCATCAATACCACGTTTGATATCCTCTCTTTTATATCCTCCCCCGCGGCCAAAACCTGCAGCAGCATCTCCGAGGGCAGAAGATTTCGAGCAAACCCCCCCGCCCCGGAAGCGCAGAACACGCAGCCCATGCGGCATCCGGCCTGCGTCGATATGCAAACCGTATTTCCGTGGTTGTATCTCATAAATACGCTCTCGATCATCTCTTTGTCATGCAGGGCGAACAGATACTTCACCGTGCCGTCCGCGGAAATCCGCTTTTTTATCATATTCAGTTTCCCGATATGGAAATTGTCTTCGAGGATTTTTTGATGGGCTTTCGGGATGTCGCTCATTTTCGCGAAACCGGATTGCTCTCCCGGTTTATACAGCCACGAGTATATCTGGTCGGCGCGGAACCCTTTCATGGCAAATCCGGTTTCAAGCAATTCTTTCAATTCGTTTCTTGAAAGGGACAATATATCGGTTTTGTTGTCGATCATATACCTCATGGGCCAACTCTCCTCATTTCGGCGATAAAAAATCCGTCGGTTTTTTGCCTGAAGGGGAAAAACGTTTCGAGGCTTCGGATTTCAAAATCTTTATGCGCGCCCGCGAATTCACGCGCCACTTCTTCGTTTTCTTTTTTATTCAATGTGCATGTGGAGTATACAAGCACCCCTCCCGGTTTTACGCAAGCGGAACAATTGGAAAGGAGCTTGGCTTGAATTTTTTGCATTCTCGATATTTCACCGAGCGTCTTGTACTTTATCTCCGGCTTTTTGTTTATTACCCCCAGTCCCGAGCACGGCGCATCGCACAAAACCACATCGGCTTTTTCTTTTAATTCATCCGAATTTCCGAAAGGAGCCGCCATATCGCGCTTGTGTGTCTCTATAATACCGATCCCGAGGCGTTTTGATGATTTTGTTATCAAATCGAGCCTGTTTTCATGTAAGTCGAAACATACGATTCTGCCTTTGTTTTCCATCATCTGCGCCATACAGAAGCTCTTGCCCCCCGGGGCGGCGCAGCAATCGACGACCAAATCAGATGGTTTCGCCCTTGTTTTCAGGGCGCATATCTGCGAGGCCTCGTCCTGCACGAAAAACAGCCCTTCGCCGTGGCCGTATATGTCAGTTACGGCGATATCGCCTTCTATGATTATCCCGTAAGGCGATATTTCGGTTTTTTCGGCGGTCAAGCGCTCTTTGAGCGAAGACAGTTTTTCAAAATACGCGTCCCTTGAAATCTTCAGGCCGTTCACGCATATTGTCAGCCCGCGGTTATTTTGGCTCGCTCGAAGCAGCTCTTCGGCGGTTTCGGTCCCGTAGCTGTCCGTCCATATTTTTATTATATCACGAGAACATGAATATTTTATTTCAAAATATTTACATGAATCCTTTATTTTGTCTATATTTTCGAGCAGCTGCCCCTTGTCTCTTATGAAGGCGCGGAGCACCGCGTTTACAAATCCGCCGACTTTGGTATTTTGGGGGTTGAATGATTTCGCGAGTTTGACGCTTTCGTCGCAGGCGGCGCTCTCCGGGATTTTATCCATGTACAAAAGCTGATACAGGCCCATTCTCAGAATATTCAAAATTTCCGGGGCGATTTTTTTGTCTTTGTCGCAGATGCTTTTTACGAGATAATCGAGCGTCAGTTTTTTTTCTATCACACCGTAAAAGAGTTTCGTGAAAAATCCGCGGTCCCTCTCTTCGAACCCATACCGCCGGAGCGCTTCGCTCAATTCGATATTTGAATATTTGCCGGCCTTTTCGAAATCCACAAGCGATTTCAGGCACGCTTCCCTCGCGCTTGGTTTTTTGTCATTCATAAAATCTTCCTGCCGTTTAAAAAATCCCTGGAGGACATCACTCTGCCGCTTTCGGGCTGCAGTTCCAGAATCCTGACAATACCGCCGTCGCCGCAAAAGAAGTCGAGGGCGCCGGTCCGGGCAGCGGCCGGGTCTATAATCTCGGATTTGTATATCTTTATTTTTTTCCCGTCATTCCGCATAAAAGCCGCGGGCGAAGGCGAAAGGGCCCGGATTTGGTCGTGAATATGCTTCGCCTTTTGGCTCCAGTCGATCTCGCGTGTTTTTTCGTCTATTTTCTTCGTGTGCGAAACTCCGGCTTCGGACTGTTTTTCGCTTTTGGCCGAGCCGTTTTGGATTTGAATCAGTGTTTTGACCAATACTTCCCCCCCAATTCGCGCCAGCCGCCCGGATAACTCGCCGCAGGTTTCGTTTTCGCCGATTTCGGCCGTTTCCTTCAATATCATATCCCCCGTGTCGACGCCCGCGTCCATGAAGATCGTGGTGACGCCCGTCGTTTTCTCACCGGCGGCGATAGCCGAGAAAATCGGCGAAGCCCCGCGGTATTTCGGCAACAGCGAAGCGTGGACGTTCACACAGCCGAATCTGGGATATTCCAGTATTTCATTTGGCAGTATCTGCCCGTAGGCGACCACCGCGATCACATCGGGGGCTATATGTTTTACCAATTCGAAAAATTCGCCGCTTCGCGCGCTTTCGGGCTGATATACAGGCATACGGGCCGCTGTGGCATATTCTTTTACCGGCGGCGGGGTCAAAATCATTTTTCGTCCCGCGGGCCTGTCCGGCTGGGTGATAACGCCGGAAATTTTAAAATTGCCGCCCGCGAGATGCTCCAGCGATACCCTCGCGAATTCGGGCGTGCCCATAAATAGTATATTCACTCTACTTGCTGCTCCTGCTCTTCTTTTCTTAATTCTTCCACTTCTTCCTTGGTGAGTATGCGTTTGGCGGCGTCAAAACACAAAATGCCGTCCAAATGGTCGATCTCGTGGCAGAAAGCCCTCGCCAAAAGCCCCGTGCCCTCCCTTTGTTCTTTTTCGCCGTTTCGCCGCGTGTACTCGACTTTCACAATCGCAGGCCTGAGCGTCTCGGCAAACTTTCCGGGAGAGGAAAGGCAGCCTTCTATCTCCTGCTGTTCGCCTTCCCTGCAGATTATTTCGGGATTTATCATCTCGATTAATTCTCCCTCTTCGATTTCTATTATCGCCACCCGGCGCAAAACCCCCACCTGCGCGGCGGCCAGGCCGACGCCTCCCGCGGCTTTCAGAGTGTCGCGCATGTCGTCGAGAAGGGTGATTATCCTTTTGTTTATTTTGTCGACCGGCCGGGTTTTTTTCCTCAGCTCCGAAATGTTTTTTTCTTCGCTCAATATGTTCAATACAGCCAAAATTCGTTCCTCTCTTATTTATATATCTTTATATCATGTTGGGGTTCACGTCGATGCTGACCGAAACTTTTTTCGTGGTCTGTTTTTGTATATCCGCCAAAACCGAAGCGAGCATCTCTTTTGTTTTTTTGTTCATTTTGCATTTTATGACAAACCTCATGCGGTAATTCCGGTTCAATTTGTATATGGCGGCGGGAAAAGGGCCGTATATGACCGCCTTCACCCCCAAAAATTCGCCCGCTATGCGGCCCCTGAGCATTTCGCCGATGACTTCGGCGGTCGTCCGGGCTTCGTTTTCAAATTCGGACGTCACATTTATCGCGCATATATCGCAAAAAGGGGGGAATACCGAGGCTTTTCTGAATCTTATCTCTTTTTTGTAAAATCCGGCGTAATTTTGTTCTATTGCGAATCTTATTATTTCGTTGTCCGGGTTATATGTCTGTATTATCCCCCTGCCGTTTTTTTCGTATCTCCCCGCCCTGCCCGTCACCTGAACGATCATTTCCAGCATCCGCTCATTGGACCTGTAATCGTCCAAAAGCAGCCCCTGATCTGCAAACAGTATCCCGGCAAGGGTGACATTTTTGAAATTGTGCCCTTTTGTTATCATCTGGGTGCCCACCAATATGTCGACTTCTTCGTTTTTTACGCTGTCGAGTATGCGCATATGCGCGTGTTTGCCCGATATTGCGTCGGAATCCATGCGGGCTATTTTCGCCTCGGGGAAAATTTCCCCCAGATCGTCCTCGCATTTTTGCGTCCCGGAACCGAACATCGCCAGTTTGTCGCTTTTGCATTCCGGGCACGCAGCCGGTATTTCGGAAGTATATCCGCAGTAGTGGCATATGAGCTTGGAGGGGCTTCTTTTTGTTTTTTTTGTTTTGTCCTCCGCGTGAAGTTTTAAAGATATGCTGCAATTCGGGCACATCACGGCTTCCCCGCAGGACCGGCACGACAAAAAGTTATAGTAACCGCGGCGGTTCTGGAATATTATGGCCTGCTCTTTGTTTGCGAGATTCTTTTTGATTTCGTTTTTCAGCGTCTCGCTTAAAAATGCCATTTGGTTTTGCGGCGGCTCTTCTCTCATATCCACCGTGATGATTTCGGGCAGTTCCGCCTCGTTGTACCTGTCTTCGAGCGTTATGAGGCTGTAGGCGCCGGTTTCGGCTTTGTGATAACTTTCCACAAGCGGGGTGGCCGAGGAGAGCACCATCATCGCGCCGTGTCTGGCGCACCTGAATCTCGCCACTTCCCTGGCGTGGTAATACGGTTTTTTGTCGGACTTGTACGTGTGCTCCTGTTCCTCGTCTATGATTATGAGCCCCAGATTTTTAAAGGGGGCGAAGATCGCCGACCTCGTGCCGATTACGAAATCTATTTCGCCGTTTCTTATCCTCCGCCAGGTGTCGAATTTTTCGCCCGCCGAGAGCGAGGAATGCAAAACTTTCACTTTTTCCCCGTAATAGTTTTTGAAGTATTGTATCGTCTGCGGGGTCAGCGCTATTTCGGGGACGAGCATTATGACCTGTTTTGTATCGTTTATAACTTCGTCGATGAGCGCCTTTAACACGTGCGTTTTGCCGCTCCCCGTGACGCCGTGCAAAAGCGCCGCGCAGGGGCGTTTGTTTTTGTACAGCTCTGCCAGTTCCAAAAAAGCCGCCCGCTGGCCATCCGACAAAACTTCTTCTTTAGCCGACTGTTCTTCGCCGTATTCATCCGACGAATCCCTGTAAATTTCTTTTTCATAAATACGGGCGATTTCTTTTTTCGCTAGCTCGGTTAAGACCCCCTGACCCACCGAGAGATCCTCCAAAATTTCAGATAACGGCGAATCCCCGTTTTGTTCCAAATACAAAGCGGCTTCGCGCTGGGCGGCTGTGAGGGTCTGGCCGCCTGAAAGATACTGCTCGTATTTTTCTTCGTCCAACGAAACATATTTGACAAATTTTTCTTTTATGACGCGCTCCGGGGTTATTTCCTCGGTCAAATAGCCTTTTTTTACCAGGGTATTCAAAACGCCCGTGATATTTTCCCCGAATTCTTCTTTCAGGCTCTCCGAAGTGGCGTTTTTTTCCGCCAGCCGGTTCAAAACGGCGCATATCCTGTCATTTGCGCTGCTGTACAGGTCGTCGGCCAAAAATTTTTCCGTATTTATGGAATATTTTACCGTCAAACCGCTTTTGAGCCCGTTCGGGGCAATCACCTTGAGCGCCTCGCCTATCGTGCAGAAAGTGTTTTCTTTCAAAAAAACGGCGAGGGCGAGCTGTTCTTCGCCAAGGGCGGGGATCTCGATTATTGTATCGACCGGTTTTGTCTTTTCGGCCTCGGTCGAATTCTTGACTTCCCAGACCACCGCGGTCCTTCTCTTGTTGCCGCCCCCGAAGGGCACCATTATATAATCGCCGGGTTTTATCCTCGATTGGATTTCCCCGTCGGTATAATAGTCGTATATTTTGTCAAACTGATAAGCCGCATCCAAAATATACGCGCCGGCGTAAGTGTCTTCCATAAGTTTTCACCTGATATTTTTGTTTTTTGGCTCAGTCCGCAATTATCACAAAGTCCCCTTCGAATATTTTTAAAATGGCGGACCGCACCGGTTTTTCCTCGGGAATGTCTTTTATTTCTTTTGGCATCAGCAATATTTTTTCAGTCGGATTCGTCTCTTTTATCCCCGCGTTTTTCTCCATTTCCTCTTTTTTTTCGTTTATTTCGTCGGTGATGACCCTCGCCGCTTTGGCAGTCGCGATAACAAGCTCATACCTGTTATATCTGTCTTTTGTCAATTGTTCTATGGATGGGAAAATCATAAAAAAACTCCTTAATATTTCAAGCGAAATAATTTTTTAAAAACCTTTCGGCGCTTTCGCCGGTTATTTTGTCTTTTTCGGCTTCGATGATGCACTCTATTTCAAAAGCCGCCCTTTTTTGCATCCCGGATTCGTTTTTCACCAAGTAATCGTAATTTCGCATGGAGGCGACTTCTTTTTCAGCGGTTTCCAATCTCTTTTGTATGCTTTTTTCATTTTCGGTGCCCCTTTCCCGCAGTCTTTTTTCGAGCTCCGCGCGCGTGGGGCAGATCAAGAAAATCATGACCGCGTCCGGAAATTTTTCTTTTATGTTCATGGCCCCGTTTACTTCTATCTCGAGTATCACGTCGTGGTTTTCGTTGAGCAGCCGCTCAAGGGGAAGTTTCGGCGTGCCGTAATAATTGTCCGAGTAATTTACATATTCCAGCATTTCCCCGTTTGACACTTTTTCCAAAAAATCCTCTTTTGATATGAAATGATAGTCAATGCCGTCCCTTTCCCCCTCGCGCGGCGCCCTTGCGGCGTATGAGACCGAAAATTTGTATTTGGCCAATTTTCGCACTTCTTGTAAAACGGCGCTTTTTCCGCTGCCCGAAGGGCCGGATATGACGATCAGTTTTCCCGGTTTTTGAATATCATCCATCATTCGACCCGTCCTCGCCCGTATTTTCGGTTTGTTCCGGAGAACCGCCCTCGAGCCTGTTTGATATTGTCTCGCATTGTATCGCCGACAAAATCACGTGGTCGCTGTCGGTGATTATGACTGATCTGGTGCGCCTGCCGCACGTCACGTCTATGGCCCTGCCGCTGTCTTTCGCGTCCTGGACGAGCCTTTTCATCGGCGAAGTTTCGCTGCTCGCCACCGCTATGATCCTGTCTTTGTTGACCATATTGCCAAAACCCACATTTACAAACATTTTTCTTGCCCCGTCATTCGATATTTTGGATCTGTTCGCGTATTTTTTCTACATCGCTCTTTAACTCTATGACTTTGTTCGTTATATTCAAATCGAGCGATTTTGAGCCTATGGTGTTGATTTCGCGGTTTATTTCCTGCAATAAAAAATCGAGTTTTCTGCCCACGGGGGCGTTTTCGCCGGCTATTTTATAAAACTGCGAAAAATGGCTTTTAAGCCGGACCAATTCTTCGTTTACGGATATTTTGTCGGCGTAGATCGCCGCTTCGGTTATTATCCGGTTTTCATCCGTTATCATTTCGGCCGTCATTTCGCTCAGCCGCTTTTTGAAAGAGTCGTAATAGTTTTCCTGGCATTTGTCGGACAGGATCTCTATTTCATCGGAAACTTCGCCGCATTTTTTTACGCGCGCCGACATATCTTCCAACAGTTTGGCTCCCTCATGGGCCCGCATTTCGTCGAATTCGCAAAGCGCCCGCGTCAAAACCCGCGCCGCCGAAATCCACAGCTGTTCTTCGTCGTCCTCGAGTTTTTCGACGCTGTATATGTCCCTGTTCTGCGCCACGCGCATCGTGGATATGTCATCGGGCAGATCGTATGTGTCCCTTATGGAGCGCAGTATTTCCATATAGCTGTCGAGATACGTCTTATTGAGCGTGATTTTCACGTTCTCCCCCGCTATATTTTCTATGCTCAAATACACTTCGATTTTGCCCCTTGAGATGAACTTTGATACTTCGCGCCTTATTTTATCTTCCAAAAATCCGTAAATTTTCGGAACTTTCACGTAGACGTCGAGGTAACGGCCGTTGACGCTTTTGACTTCCGCGAATATTTCCCTTTCGTTTTCGATTTCCCTGTGCCTTCCGAAACCGGTCATGCTTTTTATCATAAAAATACTTCCCCGCCTTTACATTTTACACTTTTTTGCCGTGTTTGTCAACTATATAAATTATACCACAAAAAAATAATATATTTTATTTTATTCGAACTGTTTATGATTTATTTACAAAATTGTGTTATTATGGTTATTGTGAAATGCAAAAATCAAACGGAGGATATGTTTTTTATGGAATTTCGATACTTCGGGACCGGAGCGGCCGAATGCTGGCCCGCGCTTTTCTGCTCCTGCGACAACTGCAAAAGGGCGGCGGCCGCCGGAGGGAGGAATATACGCACGCGCTCCCAGGCGGCGGTCAACGGCGATCTGCTGATTGATCTGCCTCCCGACACGTATTTTCACGTCATCCGAAACGGCCTTGAGCTGACAAAGATAAAATACATTTTGTTCACCCACAGCCACGAGGACCATTTTTACCTCTATGACCTGCACAGGACATATCCCCCCTATGCCCACGGCGAAAAATCCGGGCGCATAGAAAAAATCAATATCTACGGAAACAAATCCATAAACGCCCACGCCGAAAAATTCGAAAATTACGGGGACATACTGGAATTTTTCGAAATACGCGCTTTCGAAAAATTTAAAGCGGGGAGCTATTCGGTAACCCCGCTCAAAGCCGACCACGATTCTTCGCAGGACTGCTTCATATATATGATCGAAGATGAAAAAAGCAAAATATTGTACGCGCACGACACCGGCTATTTTCCCGAGGAAACCTGGGATTATCTGAAGGCGGAAGCCGGCGGCAAAAAATTTGATTTTGTGAGCTTGGACGCCACATACGGCCATTTGGATTCGCGCCGCGGCCACATGGGTATAGATGCCGGAAACGAGCTGAAAGGGCGTCTGATCGAAATTAAAGCCGCTGCTCCGGGTACCGTTTTTTGTTTCAACCATTTTTCGCACAACGGAAAATACATCTACGACGAGCTGGCGCCGATAGCCGAAAAAATGGGGTTTTTGGTCTCATACGACGGAATGGGCATTTCGGTATAGTGATATGTTCGGGTATATAAGGCCCTTGGCGGGCGAATTGAAAGTGCGCGAATTTGAGCTGTACAAATCCTTCTACTGCGGGCTCTGCAAAACCATGGGGAAAAAAATATCGCGCCTCTCGCGGCTCACGCTCAATTACGACATGGTTTTTCTGGCGCTTCTCCGAGTTCTGCTGAAAGGCGAAAAAATCGAGAACACGGCGTTTCGCTGCAAACTCAAACCGACAAAAAAAAGGCATTTTGTAATATCCGGAGAATCGCTTCTGTATTCGGCCTGCGTCGCCGCCAATTTGGCGTATTTCAAGTATATGGACAATGTCGCGGATGAAACAGGTAAATTCAAAAAAATTTTGCTGAAAATTTTTTTCCCCGCATTTTTGTTTTTTTCGCGCATGAAAAAAAAATCCCGGAAATATTATCCCGGAATTGAAACCTGGGCCGCGCCCCCGCTTGAAGAGCTTTCAGCGCTCGAAAAGCAAAACTGCCCTTCAATAGATAAGACTTCCTCCTGTTTTGCCGGGCTGATGGAAAACATCATATGTTCCGGTATATCGGGGCCCGAGGGCGAAATAGCCCGGATCATGGGCAGAAATCTCGGGAAATGGGTGTACATGACCGACGCCCTGGACGATTTTGAAAAGGACTTGAAAAAGGGGGGTTACAATCCCTTTGTCGCGTATTACCAAAAAAAAGAGCGTTTGAGCGCGGATCTTGACATGATAAAATTCGCGATGGATTCGAGCCTTGACAAAATAGACGAAGCGTTTTCGCTGTTGGAAACAACAAAAAGCCCGTGTGTGAGTTCCATAGTATCGAATATATTGAGCTTAGGGCTGCGGGATAAACAGGAACAGGTACTTGGCAAATTTGATTCGGATGAATCCGGAAGGGGGAAATGTCATGGACAATCCGTATGATATATTGGGAATCGGCAAAAACGCCACAGACGAACAGGTAAAAAAAGCGTACCGGGAACTCGCGAAAAAATACCATCCCGACAATTACAAAGGCAACCCTTTGGCCGATCTCGCAAGCGAAAAAATGAAAACCATAAACGAAGCCTACGACGAAATTCAAAAAGAGAGGAGCGCCGGGGTCTTTGGGGGCGGCTATTACGAATCTTCCGGTTCAGCTTCGAATTTTCCGAGGATCAGGGAACTCATCTCCGGAAAGCGTTTTTCCGAGGCGGAGGTGATGCTCGACGCTGTGGAACAAAGCGAAAGAAACGCGGAATGGCACTATTTAAAAGGGACGGTATTGGCCCAAAAGGGCTGGCATTTCGAAGCGCGCGAACATTTTGAGACTGCATGCGGCTTTGAGCCCGACAACCGCGAATACCGCGAGGCGTTCAATTACATGAAAAACAAATCCGGAAATTATTATACCGGTTCAAAAAACAGCTATAATAATCCCCGCAACGGGAACGGCTGCTCGGCCTGCGACATATGCACGGGTCTGCTCTGCGCGGACTGCTTATGCGAATGCTGCGGCGGGGATCTGATACGCTGCTGTTAGGCAACCCCCGCCCGTTGCGACGGGCACCCCCTTTACGCCGCGCTGCGCGCTGAAGGGGGTTTGCCCCCACTTCCCCCGCTTCGATTTTTATTTTTTTATATATTTTTTACCATACTTGATTATAATTTCGTTACAAACCATTTCTTTTAGAATTTTGTATGCTCGCGCGGATTTTACATCAAGGATTTTTTCAATATCTTTTGCGGTAATTTCATTATTTTTTTCCATAAATTCTAACACTTGGTTATGTTGAGCCTGACCGTTATTATTTTTTGCGTTTGGAACTCCATAATTAACATTTGGCAGCTCTGCTACTATCGCGCCATCAGAAACAATTATTTCAGGTTTTCTTAATTCGTCGGCATATAATGACATAATTTTTTGAATCCCTGTTCCAAAGGCTTCTACGTGTTTTAAACGGTAAAATATATTGGCAAGCTTTTCATTGCGGGTCTGTGAAATGCCGAGCATAATATCTTTTTTAGAAATTCCTGCCACCAAACCACCGATAGAAACAAATTCAATTCTATCATCAAAAATATTTATGATAATACTCCCGCTAAACGCATAATCTCTATGTATTATGGCATTTAATAGTGCTTCGCGAATAGCTTCGTCGGGATAGTCATATCTTTCTATCCTGTCAAGCCCCGAAAATGTTGCAGGCAGTTTGTTATTTAAATTTATAAAATCATAGCTGTCATGTAACTGTTTTAAAACTGAACCTCCAAACTCTTTTCGTGTTTTAAATTCGTTTTTGGTTGTGCCGTTAAATACAGCAATTTTAATTGTGTGAGTACTCTGGTCGGAAAAAAGCAGGGCAAGATTTGTGAATTGGTTTCCACTATCAATTAAGCCGAGCGTTCTCATTTGGCTTGTTTCAAATTTTACCTTGCGTTTTACAAATTCGTTCTCAGTTTCAATAAAGGTCAGTTTTTGTTCTAATGAACGCATATCTTCAAATCTGTCTCCATCTGTTATTTTGATCATTTGACGGATTTGTTCAAATGTTGCAGGTGCTTTTGAATTACCCTGACGGACATAAACTCCGCTCGGTTTTAATCCTTTATCTGTAATATAATAAGGTTTGTTTGTACCCTCACCAACTTCAATTTTGACAACATCATCTTCGATAAATGCTTTTACGAACATAGTTACATCAGGAGAAATACTATCACGGATTAAGTTTGTAGCTTTGGTCAGCGTTTCATCTGTGTTACTTAAAAAAAATTTATTCCCATCATTATCAATCCCGATTAAAATTACACCTCCCTCACCATTGGCAAAAGCGATTACTTCTTTATTAATTTCTGCCGTATATTCGCGCTTGTATTCTAAATTCAAATTTTCATTGCCCATTTTTTATCTCCTTAAATTTATTCCATAATGCGATTTTAACATAAATATATGGCAAAATCAAGTATAAAAAGTATAAAAAGTATAAAAAGTATAAAAACAATGATATTCCTTCAAGAATGCTGCGGCGGGGATCTGATACGCTGCTGTTAGAATTATCCGTCTTTGAATGAAAACTCATCTGCAGGCGAAAGGGAAAAAAAGCGTTTTGACGTTACGGTTACCAAAATGAAAAACAATGCGACAACGGAAACCGGAGCCAATATCAAATCGGGTGAATCCAAAAATTGTTCCCTCAAATAAACCGATATCGGGAACCATTCGTTGTTTTGCAACAGTATGACGCTATGTTCAGCCATATTGCAGCTTTTCGCGAAAATGAGAACAAAAACGGAAAATATAGCTTCTCTTATCTGAGGCAGCATTATTTTCAGGAAAACGACGAAATTTCCCGCTCCGTCCATGCTTGCGGCAAACAGGATATCATCCGGCACCGCAACCATGAATTGCCTGAAAATCAATATAGCAAGGCCGGAAAACATACCCGGCAAAATCATCGCGAGCGGTGAACCGATCAAATTCAACTTGTCGAAAATGATATAGTTGGGCACGCATACGGCCACAGGAGGCAGCATCAGCGTGACCACGGCAACCAAAAGTATCGGTTTTTCACGGCGCAGCTTGAATTTTGAAAGGGCGTAAGCGGCGGGAAGCGAAATCGCAAGCGAAAGCGACGATATCGAAAAAGCGTATAGGGCCGTGTTCAGCGCAGCGCGAAAAAACAAACCGTTTGCAATTTCGGAATAACGCGATAGGGTAAAAACAGCGCCTCTAGAAAGAGAATAATATTTGAAGCCGCCTACGCTTATCTCATTGTCGAAAAACGAAGGATTGAAAAAAGAAGAAAATACATTCAAAAACACGGGAAAAAACGCCGCAACCACAAATACAATCACGACAATCGCCGCAAAGCAATTAAATATATGCTTTTTAATCTTTTTTGGCATATTTCATCCGTCCCACCTTTTTTCCATCACTATGTATAGCGCCGCGCATAAAATCACAAAAACGGAAAATACGACAGCCGCCGTTATACTTTTGTAATATTCCATTTTGAGAACAGTGTTCGTCATAAAATTATGAATCGTATACAGCGTTTGCGGGGGGTATGAGCCCCAAATTGCGTATATCTCATCGGACAAATTAAAAATACCCATCACGGACAGCAAAATCGTAAAATAAAACGGTTTTTTTGTTTGTGGAAATATTATTGCGAAAAACAGTTTTTTTTCGTTGCAGCCGTCTATGCGCGCGTTTTCCACGGTTTCCTTTGGGACGAACGAAAAAGCAGCTGTCATGATGACGATATTGATCCCTGCGTATTTCCATAAAAAAACCAACATTAAGGCAAAAAGCGCGAGTATTCCGTTTTCAAAATCAAATCCGTTTCCCGAAAACGAACGCAAAATAAAATTTAACACGCCGCTTCCGTCAAACACGAAAAACCAAAGGGTAACTACCGCAACGGAAGGGATTATATACGGAATGAGGACAACGCTGAGCAAAGCCCGGCCCGTTTTGGCGAATTTTTGCCCTATTTTGAATATAAGGTATGAAACCGCAATTGAAACAAATGTTATGGCGGGAATAAACAAAAGCAACAACAAAAAAGTGTTTTTCAATGCCAAAATAAAGGCTGAATTCGAAAAAGCGGCTGCGATGCCGTTGATTTTTTTCATTCCTTCCGCTCCGTCGGGTTCGAAGAAGATAAAGTAAAGCGAAATCAAAAAAGGCAAAACATAAAAGAAAACGAAACCAAGCGCCGCCGGCAAAAAATAGAGCAAATAAAATCGGCCGCGAATGAAATACACAGCGGATGCCTTGTTTTTTCTTTTTGAATTATGCATCTTATTCATTGTAGTATGTCCATACGCGGTCATATACGCTTTCGGCTGTTTTTTTTGTGTCTCTGTTATTTTCCATCATCTTGCGGGACTCGTCAAACACAATTTTCCCGATGCCGAAATCGGCAAACTGAGAGACGAGATTTTCTCTTGCCGTGTCCAATTCTATGTAAAGCCGATTTATTTCGGCCTTTTGCTCCGCTTTTGCGGATGAAAAAATCATTTCCTGCCAACTTTCATTTTCCATTTGAAATAGTTCGCGGTTTATCGGGGCTCCGAACCCGGTATCATGTTCGCTGATATATTTGAGCAGTTTATACGCTTCTTCTTTGTTTTTGGATTTACTCATAACCGCCGCTCCGCCCATCAAGCTGAAAGCGGGTTCCTGACCTCTTATCAGCGAAGGCATATTGACGATTTTTATATTCGGCAGATCCCAGTTCAATACATCGGGCGCTATCCTGGATATCATACATTCCAAAACAAGGCCTTGGCCGCTATTTTCTTCTGCCGTATATTTTTCATCGTGCAATCTTTTGTAAATATCGAGGTTTCTTTGTATTTCCGCTATCGCGTCTGGTCTTTTCCATTCTTCTTTCATAAATTTGTCGATATTCGCCGAAAAATTAAATTGAGCCTGTCTGAGCGCGAAATTTACCGATAAACCCGAAGCGGCAAAAATATATTTGCCGCCGGTATCGCCGTCAAAATAATCCAATATTTCTTCCCAAGAAAAAAATTCCGCGCCATTGGTCATCTCGTCCCACATTTTCGCATTTACATACAGCGGCATGGACGACAAGTTGAGAGGAAACACATACAGCCGCCCTTCTGTTTCGCTCGCTTTTATGATGTTTCCATAATATTTTCCGCTTTCGAGTAGTTCCCTCGCTCCCAATCCATACAGATCTGCAAAATAATTTTTTTTCGCATAAAGGTTGTAATCAAGCCCATTTGTCAACATGAGATCCCATTCGGCTGTACCGGACATCAGCATTATATTCGTATTTTTTGTATATGCTTCGTCGTCAAAGCTTATGGAATTGCTGTAAAAGTCAAATACAATTTGCACATTGTTGATTTCTTCATATTCTTTTACGGCGTTTGTCAATTGCATAGTGGGATAACGAACCCTGAAAGTAATAATTGTTTTTTTAGTATCGGAAAAGTCGGTTTTTTTGTTTGCTTCTCCCACCGCCAGCGAAAAAATTTTATTTTCCCCATCTTGATGTCTTAACACATATATACCATTTTTTCCACTGAAAAGCTCCGCGCCGCGGCCCACGGCTATATGATTGAACAATTCACACACGCTTTCATCCAGCGTCTTTCCGCTTGAACCATCGAGGGTGTATACACTCATTCCATCCGTATACACGACTTGCCCGCTTTCGTAATCAAAACATGTCGATCCGATAAAATCTTGTACTTTTGTGTTCCATATGACCTTATTTTTCGCAACATCGAATTTCAAAATATTGCAACCCGACGGCGCAGCGTCGTTTCGCAGCAACAAATACATATACATAGTCGCAGAAGTGTTTTGTACGCAAGAATCGTGTATATATTCAATATTATTTTCGATTGCTCCCTTTTCGGAATTTAAGACTTTTATCCCGCTGTCGAAAACGAGAACGATATCATCTCCGAAAGCATACATATCAAGCAACCAACTTGCCCCATCCAATTTTGTATAATTCATTTGATTATGAAGTTTTCCGTCGCTTGAAAATTTATATATTATTCTATTTTCGCCATGGCCGTTGTTTTGCGCCAAGATATGCAAGTTGCCGCCGTCGTCGCCGCACGCTTTGATGGGTGTCATGTTTTCCGGCAATTCATATTCGAGACCGTTTTTTTCGCCGGTGGTTATATTTATCGTATAAATTTGCAAATCTTCCGTAAAAACAAGATGCCGTTCGTCATCGAACACATAAATATCCCGAAAGTCCGTTATTTCTACGCCCATATCATAAACGCCATATTTCGCATGATTTGCCGCCTTGTCACCGGTGCAGCAGAAAAGCCCCGAAAGCAGCGCCAAAACCAACGGGGCCATGATATATTTTTTCATATGCTTTCCCTCATTGTAATTAACTACCTTGATTTCTATCGTAATATATAAATTTGTACTCTATATGTTTTTTTTTGAACTTTTCGTGAATTTTAACAAGCTGCGAAAAATTTTGCCGCCGCTTTGTTTTTGCCGTCGTAAAATTTTACAATTTCACGATTGAATTTTTGCGGAACATATGGTATAATGTGAACACGAAGGTATCAGGCGGACATATTTTAGAAAACTAATGAGGTTTTTATGAGCAGAAATCCAAACTCCGCGAAAAAAATCGCCGTATCCGCGATTCTCGCCTCGCTCGGCGTCATTTTATTGGCGTTTGGCTCGCTGATTGAGGTTTTGGATCTGTCTGCGGCTGCGGCTGCGGGA
>Ga0123356_10002394_pt1 | contig 20079 bp, 17 predicted proteins | sample TergutEmb28metaG_2_FD_92546 | JGI IMG/M metagenome (GOLD analysis project Ga0123356, IMG submission 92546) | Embiratermes neotenicus P3 segment gut microbial communities from Petit-Saut dam, French Guiana - Emb289 P3 | ecosystem: Host-associated > Arthropoda: Insects > Digestive system > Gut ... | reverse complement strand
GCGTAGTCCTGGAACACCATGGACAGGTCGCGCTGGTCCGGCGCAACGTGCACCCGGTCGCTCGCGACCGTCGTGCCGCCGATGCTGATCGTGCCGGACGTGAGCTTCTCGATTCCGGCCACGCAGCGCAGCAGCGTGGTCTTGCCGGACCCCGAGGGGCCTAGCAGCACGACAAAGTTGCCGGGCTCGACCAGGAGGCTCACCTCGCGCAGCGCGATGCTGCCGCCGGGGAACTCCTTGCCGACGTTGTCAATGGCGATGCTCGCCGCTTTCTGCTCAGCCACGGGTCGTCGCTCCTATCCTGCGCCAGCCAGCCGGCGCGAAAATCCGGTAACCACCCAGCACGACGGCCACTGCGGCCAGCGCAACGCCCACCGCCAGCACCGACTGCGCCATGCCGACGCCGAAGCTGGTGGCATACGTACTGAGATTGTCATTGATCGCCACTGATGCCGGTGGTTGGTTGGGCGCGTACAGCAGCTGCGAGATCGGCAGCTCGAGGAAGATGCCGCAGAACGTGAGCAGCCACGCCATCGTGATCGGCCGCGACACCACCGGGAGGACGCCGCGGGCCCACGCGATCACCGGCCCGGCGCCGTGTGTCCGCGCCGCGTCGCGCAGCGACGACTGCAACTGCGAGACCGCTCCGACCAGGACCCGCGCGTTGGTCGGGAGGCTGGACGCCACGTAGGCGATGATCAGCAGTGTCTGCGTCTGGTACAGGTTGATGCCGAGCCTGGACAAGACCGGCAGGTTGAACGCGAAGATGTAGCCCGCGGCGAACACCACGCTCGGGAGGGCTACCGCACCGAGCAGCATGAAGTCGAGCACCCGAGACGACCGCTGCCGGCGCTGCGACAGCAGCCAGGCCGCGACGAAGCCGCCGACCACCGTGACGCAGGCCGATATGAAGCCGTAACTGAACGAGCGCGCGAGCGGCCCCAGCTGGTCGCCCTGGCCGGCCGCGATGGGATGGAAGAGCTCCCGGTAGTTGGCCAGCGTGAAGCTGAACGAGCCGCCGAAGTTCTTGAGCAGTGACGTGCTAACGGCGCCGAAGGCGGGCACGGCGAGAGCGATGATGTAGAACAGCCCGAGGCCCGACGTGGCCAGCACCTTGCCCCGGGCGCTGAGCTGGCGGCGCACGGCCTGCCTGGTCCGCCCGGACAGCATCTGGTAAGACCGTCCGCGCAGCGCCCGCGCCTGCAGCGCGAGCGGGACAGCGACCGCGGCCACGAGCATCAGGCCCAGCGCTGACGCGGCCGGGAAGCTCGGCGGGAAGTTGCCGATCTCGGCGTACAGCTGATACGTGCCGAGCGTGAAGTTGGAGTTGTAGCCCAGGGTGAAGGCCACGCCGAAGTCGCTGATCGACTCCGCGAAGCCGATGGCGAGGGCGGACCAGATGGCGGGGGCGAGCATCGGCCAGATGAGCCGCAGCGTGGCGGCCCGTCCGGCACCGTGCACGCGGGCGGCGTCCTCGAACTCCTGACCTAGGCCGGCCAGGCCCGCCGTGATGGCCAGGTAGGTGAACGGCACCGACCGGATGCCGAGCAGCAGCACGATTCCGAACGGGCTCATGATCAGGTGGTCGAGAAACAGCGAGTGGAGGCCGAGCCGCCACAGCGCGCCGTCCTGCTGGACCACCCGCTCCCAGGCCAGCGCGGGCAGCCAGGACGGCAGCAGGACCACGAGCCACATGCTCGGCATCACGAAGCGCCGCCCGGGCAGCGTGGTCCGGTTGGCCAGCCAGGCGATCGGGAACCCGATGGCGAGGCCCAGGGCCGCGGACGCGGCGCTGACCCAGAGCGAGTTCGTGATGGCGATGCCGTTCGCGCCGTTAAACGCGTGCAGCAGGTAGGTGAGGGTGAACCACTGGGTGCCCTGGCCGAACAGCCGTGGCGAGAACGTCAGGATCAGCGACGCGGCGCACGGAACCAGGATGAACAGAACGAGGAGCACCCAGAACAGGGGCTTACCGAGCATCCCGGTCGCGTAGCGCGCAACCGGCCGGGCGATGTTCTTGAGGTCAACGGACCGGCGGCCCGGCCCGGCGGATGCCGGGCCGGGCGCGCCGACCTGCTCAGTGGTGACAGTCACCGAGAGAGCCTTACTTTCGGGGGTTGAGCCGCCAGGTCAGCGGACGATGTTGGCGTCGAACCAGTTGTTGATGGTGCCCTCCTGCGGGCCCCAGGTGTACGGGTTGATGGTCTGCGCCGTGACCGAGCCAAGCGACGGCAGAGCCGGGAGCGGGTTGACACCGTTGACAACCGGGTAGTACAGCGAGTCGCCAGTCGGGTCACCCTTCTGCATGACCGCCTGGCCGGCCGGGGACAGCACGTACGCGATGAACTCCTCGGCCTCCTTGCGCTCCTGCGCCGACGCCTTGGCGTCGATGCCGATCGCGCTCGGCAGGGTGGTGACCGGGTTGAGGTACTCGACGGCGAGGTTCTTGTCGCCGAGCACCGCGCCGACACCGGCCGAGCTCTGCACCAGAGCCAGCTTGATCTTGCCGCTGGTCAGCGCCTGCAGCGTCGGGCCGTTGGTCGGGTTGATGACCACGCCGTTGCTCTTCAGGGCGCTGAAGAACTGCTCACCCTTGCTAACGCCGCCGAGGTAGTTCATCATCCCGGCGATGAACGGGTAGGTCGGGCCGGACTGCGACGGGTCGTTCATGCCGACCTGGCCCTTCCACTGCGGCGACAGCAGCTGCTGCCAGGTGGTGGGCGGGTTCGTCACCTTGGTCTTGTCATAGACAACGGCGGCCATCAGCGTGACGCCGGTCGGGGTGTAGCTCTTGTCACTCGGCACCGAGGCGGAGCCGAGGCTGTTGAAGCTGACGTTCGGCTCGTAGCCCTTCTGCAGCAGGCCCTGGGTGTCCAGGCCGGCGAAGGCGGTGGTGCCGTCAACCCAGAGCAGGCCCCAGTGGGGGTTGTTCTTCGAGAGCTCGATCTGGTTCAGCAGCGGGCCAGTGGAGTTGTCGTCCAGCTTGACCTGGATGCCGCTCTCCTTCTGGAAGGCGGCAGCCATGGCGTGGTCGTAGCCCTGGGCTGAGTAGACGACCAGCGGCACCTTGGCGTTGCTGCTGGCGGAGGTGCTCGGGGAAGAGGAGCAACCGGCGGCGGCGATAGCGCCGATCGCCAGTGCGGCAGCGGTAAAGCGGATCTTGTTACGGGGGGTTATAGATCTCATGGCCGCTAGTGTGCGGCATCAGACTAACTAGCTGACGACGGTAAGGTGTCTAGCAAGCGAACCGATCGTCAAGTTTTGGCAATAACTGCCGTGACATCCATCGAGTGACAGCTGTTAGACTTGGCAGCTAGCGACGTAGCCAACTTTGGCATGTCTGCGGTGAGGTTGGCAAGCTAATCGGAGACGGAGGACGCGGTGAGTGCGAGTGCCAGCGCGTTGTTTATCGCGGTGTTCCTGGCGTGCGTGGTGGAAGCGGTCGAGGCCGTGACCATCGTGCTGGCGGCGGGTACCGCGCGGGACTGGCGGTCGGCCGGGACTGGGACGGTGTCCGCGCTCGCGGTGCTCGGCGTGGTCGTCGCGGTCCTCGGGCCCGCCGTGACGGCGATCCCCATAACCGCTCTGCGGGTCGTCGTCGGGGCGCTGCTCCTCGTGTTCGGGCTGCAGTGGATGCGCAAGGCAGTGCTGCGCGCGAGCGGCTACAAGTCGCTGCACGACGAGGACAAGCTGTTCGCCGAGCACATGGCCGAGGCGAAGAACCAGACCAGCCGGCGGCTCGGGCTCGTGCCCGACTGGTACGGCTTCACCCTGGCCTTCAAGGGCGTGCTGCTGGAAGGCCTCGAGGTTGTGTTCATCGTGCTGACCTTCGGGGCCAACGCGAAGAACGTCGGACTGGCCTCGATCGCGGCCGGCGTCGCGACCGTCCTGGTTGTCGCCGTGGGATTCGCGGTCCGGGCGCCGCTGGCGCGGGTGCCTGAGAACACGATGAAGTTCGTCGTCGGGATCATGCTGACCAGCTTCGGCCTGTTCTGGGGCGGTGAGGGCGCCGGTGCGTCCTGGCCCGGCTCGGATGCCGCGCTGCTGGTGATCATCCCGGCTGTCGCACTGCTCGGAATCGGGCTGACCGCGGCGCTGCGCCGGTCGCGCAGTGCGACAAAGGCCGGCTCGTCCGGCGGAGCAAGCGCGGGTCTGGCCGCGCAGGGAGTGCGATGAGCGAGACAGGGACTCCGAAGCGCGGGCTGACAGCGCGGCTGAAGGCGTTCGGCGCCTTCTGGTACGACTTCGTGATCGGTGACGACTGGGTCGTGGCGGCGGGCGTCGTCGTCGGCCTGCTCGTCACGTGGGGCCTGCACTCGGCCGGCATCACGGCCTGGTGGGCGCTGCCGCTGCTGCTGATCGTGCTGCTGCCGGTCAGCCTCGCGCGGGCCACCAGCCGCCAGGCTGTGCTCAGTGGCCTTCCGCTTCCTCTGCGTAGACCCGCGCGGCGTACGCCTCCAGCTTCTCCTCGCACTCCGCAAGGCAGCTAAGCGCCTGCTGAAGTCCGTCCGCGCCGAAGGCGTCGCGCTCGCGGACCCGGCCTAGCCAGGTCCGCAGCTTGACGAGGTCGACTTCGTTCTCTTCCAGCTCGGCGTAGCTGAAGTGGTTCTCGGCGTACTCCTTATCGAGCCCGGCGACGAAGTCGTGGCACTTGTCGACGATCTCCTCGTACTCGTCGTTGCGAGCCGCCTGGAACTGGGCCTCGATGTCGGCCTGGCCGGCCAGCACGTCACAGGACAGCAGCACGGCGGTGCCGGACATATCCGCGATCTCGCTGCGCAGCTTGCGCAGCGATCGCTCCGCCTGGGTGCTGGCCGGCAGTGCGGCGGCAGACGACTGCAGGTAGATAGCGCCGAGGCTCTTGATCCTGCGCCAGACGGCAGCGCGGAGCCGGCTGGGCTCGGACGGCACGTGGTAGACCAGCACCAGCCAGCGGCCGGACTCTGCGCTGGCTGCGGCGGCAGCACCAGCGCCGCGGTTCGAGCCAGCCCTGAGATGGGCTGGTGACTGCGGGTTGTCAGGCGGAACAGACACCGATGTCAGCCGCGCATGTTCACTGCGTTGACGCGGGCCGGCTTGATGCGGGCAACGACGCGCTTCTGGCCAGGCTGGTCCATGACCCGCAGGTCGGCCTTGTACTTCGCCCCGAAGATGTCAGCGAACTCGTAGTCGTCGTCGGACGTGATCTCGGCGTCGCCGCGGATCTCGAGGTAGCGGTACGGCCCGGCCGGATCGAGGATGAACAGCGTGCACTCCGGCCGCTCCAGGAGGTTCTTGGTCTTCTGCCGGGACGTGTTGAGAGAAATCGCCACGCCGTCGTCGTCGTGGAGGAACCAGACCTCGGTGAGTTGCGGCCGCCCGTCCGGGCCGATGGTGGCGAGGGTGGCGCAGTCGGCGCTGAGCAGGTCGCGGAAGTTCTCCGGGATGGTCGTCGTCATGCCTCATCTATACCCTGACCGGGCTCGCGGGCGCGGCGGAACCCCGCCACGACGAGGGCGCCGCCGACGAGGCTGAGAACCGGCACCACAATGGTGGCCGCTACGGCGTACGCGCTGGCGAGCAGCGACCCGCAGAACGCGGCGTAGCAGGCGATGACGACGGCGCCCGGGCCGCGGCTGAGGCCGCTGTGGCGCCAGGCGAGCACGAGGACCGCAAGGGTGAGGGCGGCGTACCAGGCGACGACCAGCACGGCCTGCGGCGTCGCCCGGCCAAGTCCGAGCACGGCGCCGGGCAGCAGCAGGCCGACCACGACGTTGATGGTGTTGCTGTTGAGCGCCGTGCTCAGGGTGGCGTGACCGCGACCGCGGGCGGCCAGGTAAACGGCGGCGACAGCATTGGGCAGGCTCGTCACGGCAGCGAGGACCAGGCCGCCGACGATGATCTCCGGCACGCCGAAACGATGGCCGAGGCTCACGGCTGCCCGTTCCATGGCAATGCTGGCAGCAACGACCACCACCAGGGCAGCCCCGGCCGCGGCCACGTCGGGCCACCGTCCGCGGCCGGGCTGGATGGCGTCCTCGAGCTCGATCTCTTCCTCGGTGACGGCCGAGCGCAGCCACGCCTGCCAGCGACCCGGAAGGCCGGTCGCGTCCATGACCCGGCCGGCGATGCCGCGGCCCTCGGTGCCGAGCAGGACCAGGTAGAGCGCCAGCACGGCGACGGCCAGCACCAGGCCCGCCGCCACCGGGAGCACGCCGCCGACCACGGCGACGGCCACGACCGCGACCCAGCACGCGATGGTCCCGCCGAGCACAACGACGCGGCGGTGCAGCCGGATTCGCCCGGCTACCACGGCACCCAGGCCGAGCAGGGCAGCCAGGTTGAATACGTTGGACCCGACCACCACGCCCGCGCCGACGCTTTGCTGGTGACCGGCCAGGGCGCTCACGGCTGCGGAAATCTCCGGCGCGTCCGCCGCGAGCGCCGCCACCATGCCGAGCAGCGCCTCGGACAGACCGAGCCACGCGCCGATCCGCTCCAGCCGGGTTACCAGCAGCTGGCTCGCCGCCAGGCTGACCGCGGTGCCAGCGGCAAAAATGACTGCAGCAAGCACCGGACCAACCTAAGCCTTTCGGTCGACATCAAAGAAAATGCCGACCAGGCTTCCCGGCTCACCTGCGCCTCAGCCTAGCCCTCCGCGGCAGGCCGTTGGTAGGTTAGCGTGACAAACGATTGCAGAAGGCGAGCTGTGCCATGACCGAAGCTCTTCCGGTTCGCTACCTCGGCGCCGCCCGGCTGGCCGTGCCGGCCGTCGGGCTCGGCTGCATGGCACTCGCCGGCATGTACGGGACCCCGGCGGAGAGCGGCTCGCTGCGGGTCCTCGACCGGGCCCTGGAGCTGGGCTGCACATTCCTTGATACGTCTGACGCCTACGGCCCGTTCACGAACGAGGAGCTGATCGGGCGCGCGCTCGCGGGCCGCCGCGATCAGGTGGTGCTCGCCACGAAGTTCGGCAACGTCCGTCGGCCCGACGGGTCATTCTTGCAGGTCAATGGCGATCCGAAGTATGTTCCTGAGGCCTGCGACGCCTCCCTGCGCCGTCTCGGCGTCGACTACATCGACCTCTACTACCTGCACCGGGTTGATCCGCGCGTCCCTATCGAGGAGACAGTCGGAGCGATGGCTGACCTGGTCGCCGCCGGCAAGGTCGGTCACCTGGGGTTGTCGGAGGCGGCGCCAGACACGATCAGGCGGGCGCACGGTGTGCATCCCATCACCGCCCTCCAGACCGAGTACAGCCTGTGGTCGCGAGAGCCGGAAGCGGAGATCCTGCCCCTGGTCCGCGAGCTCGGAATCGGATTCGTCGCCTACGCCCCGGTCGGGCGTGGTTTTCTGGCCGGTCGGTTCCATGACCCGGTCGAACTGCTGCCCGGCGACGTGCGGCGGAACCACCCCAGGTTTGCCGGCGAGAACCTGCGATCCAACGCCGCTGTGGCCGCCCGGGTGCGCGCCATCGCCGAGGCCCGTGGCGTTACTCCGGCGCAGCTTGCGCTGGCCTGGCTTCTGACGCAGGGAGACGAGATCGTTCCCATTCCCGGAACCGCCAGTGCAGAGCACCTGGAGCAGAACATCGCCGCCGCGTTCGTGACGCTCACGCCGGAGGAGCTGGCCAGCGTCGGCGACGCGTTCCCGCCCGGCGCGGCGGCCGGCGACCGGTACGCCGACATGAGCCTGGTGAACCGCTGACCGCCTCGGCCGGCCACCGAGCGCCAGCCCCGGCTACTGCCCCGCAGCCGGGGCTGGCGGTTGTTCCCTGACGAGGGCAAGAATCACGGCTGCCGCCGCGACAAACGAGCCCGCCATGACAGCAAAGGCAACCGGGAAACCCGCCGCCGTGATAATCCAGCCGATGGCGGCCGTCCAGAGGGAGCCGACACCGAAGGAGATGGCGAAGAAAGCCCCGAAGGCGGATCGTGCGCTGCCGTCTCTGGTGATGTCAGAGAATATGGCTTGCAGCAGTGGCGACTCGGTATAGGCGAACACGCCGACGCAGATCCCCAGCATCGCCAGCATCGCGGTATTGCTGCCAGCGAATCCGAAACCCAGCAAGGCGGCGGCGCCGCACACGTACGTGATGACCAGGGTTCGCACCCGGCCGAACCTGTCCGCGAGCATGCCGCCGATCACCGGGCCCGCCACGCTCGCTGCCACTACCGCGGTGAACAAGGCACCCACCGTCAGCGTCGGCAGATGCAAGCCGCTCCGCAGGTAAGCCGGAATGTACGTCGTCAGGACTCCCAGCCCGCGGCCGCCAGCAGCAACGGTGGAGGCGACCAGCAGGGCGATCACCCGCCGCCGGAGCAGGACCTGACGTAGCGACGCAGACGGCGGGGCGCTGGCCTCCGTTGCGTCGCCGCCGGCGGCAGTGGTCCGCCGCTCCGCCGGCAGCGCCGCGCGCACGAAGATGGCGCCAACCAGCAGCGCGCCCCCGAGAACCACGAGACCCGTGCGCCACCCGGCGGCTGCGATCACGGCTGACAGCGCCAGCGGCGCGATCACCGTGCCGATGCTGCCACCTGCGGTATGCCAGCTGAGTACCGTCGCGCGACGGTGCGGGAACCGCTCAGATAGATAGGCCGAGCCGACCGGATGCTGCGGCCAGCTCACCGCCGAACCGAGAACGCGCGCGGCCGCGAAGAGGCCAAAGCCTGGTGCGAGGCCGCCCAGCAGGCTGGCCGCGGCCATGCCGGCGTCCTGCGCGGTCACGATGGCCCTGGCGCTCAGTCGCCGGAGCAGGCCGGCCGTGCCCTGCAGGAAGCCGCCGACCAGGCCCGCGATGGTCAGGACGACGCCCAGCACCGCGTACGAGACATGGAACTGCGCCACCACGAACGGGTAGCTGAGCGCCAGGCCAGCGACGTAGAAGTGCTGGATGCCGTGCGCGACCGTCATCACGGTGAGCGCCCGGCCGTCGCGGGGGCGACGGAGCAGTTTCTCGCGCGCAGCCACTGGCGGCGCGGGCGCGCCTTGCGCGGATCTCGTCATCGCGGGGCGGCCGCGCGGCGTCCGCACGGTCCGCTAGGAGAGCTCACCTAGCCGCTCGGAGAGCCAGTCAGCCGCCTGCGGCCGCCATCGGTAGGTGATGTTCATGCAGACGTGGTTGCCTTCCTCGAACAGCCACAGGTCGGCGTTCGGAGCCTCGCGCGCAACGCGCGCGGCGTGCTGCCACGGAATGAGCCGGTCGCGTTTGCCGAAGACCACGATCATGGGCTGGGTGAGCCGCGTCAGCACGCCGTCAAGGGTGATCCGGGCGGCGAACTCATACGTCTCCTCCCTGCTGCTGGTGGTCCCGCTGTTGTGCGCGAACGTGGCGAAGCTGTGCGGCGCGCGGTCCCTGATCAGCTCGCCGTAGTCGTACGGGCCGCCGGAGATCACGACAGCCTTGATGCGCGGCTCGAAGGCGGCGGCCCGGGCGGCGTAGTAGCCGCCGAGGCTCACGCCGAGCATTCCGACCCGGTTCCCGTCGATGTCGCTACGAGCGCAGAGCGCGTCGAGCGCCGCGGCGACCGGGGCCTCGAAGTCGGGCCGGATCCTGAGCGCATAGCCCGTCTCGCCCTGTCCCGGGCCATCGAGGGAGAAAGTTGCCATTCCGCGCGCGAGAAATACATTCTCAACCGCGAAGAACTCTTCCTTGGTGGAGTCGAGGCCGGCGATCAGCAGCACCAGCGGCGGCCGGTCCGCGCCGACCGGCCTGCGCAGGTTGCCCACCAAGGTGGCGCCGTCGAAGTCCAGCTCAATCCGCTCGGCGGTGGCGTCCAGCAGCCGGTGCGCGCTGGTCATGGCCGCCACGGCTTGATCGGCAGCGGTTCGGTGCCTCTCCTGGTCGAGCATCCACACGAACTTGGCGAAGTGATAGCTGAGGGCGGCACGGACCCAGGCCTGGCCCGCAGTGAGGGCGTGGCCGGCCGCCTCGGCTTCCTTCGCGAGCGTGGCGTGTTCGTCGCCATTGGCGCACCAGGCGTCGAGCCAGTCAGCCCAGTGCTCCAGCGGACTGGTTACCCGGCTGAAGTCGCCAGGGTCGACGCCCTGTGCGGTAAACCGCGGACCCCAGTTCGCCACTGCCGAGGTGATTTCGGTATCCGGCACGGCCGTCTCCCTCCATCGAGCCGTAGCACGACTGCGAGCAGGCGGGTACAGTAGCCTGCAACCGTTTGCACGAGACGTTAGTAACGGCCGCCCGGGACTGTCAAGGCAGGATGCCGTCGGGCGCGCTCGGGTAGAGGTCAGTCCCGGGCCGGTCAGGCCCGTGCCGCGGGGCGCTCCGGTGCAGGTCGGCGGCGGGCAGGCGGCGTCGCTCGCCGAATTCCCGGGCGGCGAACTGGTACAGTTTTGTTACTGTTGAGTGCTAGCGTTTGCGATCGAGCTTCTTCGGGGGAGTGATGGCTCGGATGGCGGTGCGGATGCATGACTGGGCTGCTGGCCGCGGTGGGGCCGCTGCTGCCTGCAGATGCCGCCCCCAGGTGACGCGATGACGATGGCGCGCAGGCCACCGCGGCTGAAAGACGTGGCCGAGGCGGCCGGGGTGCATATCTCCACTGCGTCACGTGCGCTGAACGAGCACACCGCGGCGCTGCTGAACCCGCAGACCCTGGAGCGCGTCCGGGAGACGGCCGACGGCCTGGGGTACCGGGTCAACGGGATGGCGCGGGCACTCAAGACAAGGCGCTCGCTGTCTATCGGGATGGTTGTCCCCGATATCACCAATCCGTTTTTCCCGCCCGCGGTGCGTGGCGCGCAGGACGTGCTGGACCGGGCGGGATACTCGCTGCTGCTGTCCAGTACCGATAACGACCCCGGCAAGGCTCGCCGGCAGGTCGCCGCCATGCTGGAGAGCCGGGTGGGCGGGCTGCTCCTCGCGATGGCGCTGCGGGACGACGCGCTCGTGACTGAGCTGCGTGCCGGTGATACGCCCCTGGTGCTCGTCAACCGCACGGTCGACCGCGGTGGTGTGTCGGCGGTCGTGCCCGACGATTACAACGGCGTCGTCGAGGCAGTGGAACACCTCTGCTCCCTTGGCCATCGTCGGCTCGCGTTCGTGGGCGGGCCGCTCGCCACTTCGAACGGGGCCAGGCGGCGAGTCAGCTTTGACGAAACCGTACGCCGGCTTGGCCTGCCGGAACCGGCGGCGATTGAGACTCCCGCGTTCGATGAAGAGGCCGGCTACGCCGCCGCGCAGACTCTGCTCTCCGAGCATCCGGGCATCACCGGGGTGGTCGCCGGCAACGACCTGCTGGCGACCGGCATCATCACCGCAGCGGCCGATCACGGGCGGCGCTGCCCAGCGGGCATCTCCGTGGTCGGTTTCAACGACATGATGCTGGCTAGCCGCCTGCAGCCGCCGCTGACCACGATCCGGGTGCCGCAGTACGACGTGGGCGCCAGGGCGGCCGAACTCCTGCTGGCTCAGGTTGAAGATCCTGACCGGCACCCCGAGACAGTCCTCATCTCGGGTGAGCTGATGCTGCGGGGCTCGACCGCGCCGCCTCCGGCCACCGCCTGACACCGGGCGGGCTCACTCGGCGGGGCCTCGTACGAGAGCGCCTTGACACGGGCGCGCGCGTGGGGAACTATCGTGGACAAGCGCGCTGCAAACGGTTGCAGACGCGCACACAGGCCGGAAAGGCGGGGTCGTCGGCGTTGGATCCGCATGCATCCGGACCCGCCGGCCAGGCCCTGGCAGCGGGCCGCATTCCGGCGCCAGCCTTGGTCTCGGGGGGCGCGGGCCACGGCGGGGCACTTCTTCTCGACCTGCTGGCAGAGCATGGCGTCCGGCATGTGTTTGGCGTTCCCGGCGGCCAGACGCTGGCACTCTACGACGCGATCCTGGACCGGGCTCCCGCGGTCACGCACGTACTCATGAGGGACGAGCGGTCCGCCGCCTACGCGGCCGACGGCTATGCGCGGGTGACGGGGCAGGTCGGCATCTGCGACGCGACCGTCGGACCGGGCGCGGCCAAGCTTCCCTCCGGGCTGGGCGAAGCTCTGGGCGGTTCAGTACCCGTCATCGCGCTGGTCAGCGATCTGCCCGCACGCATGGCGCCGCACCGGTACCGCAGTGCCGCGTCGCAGGCGCTTGACCAGGCCGCCCTGCTCGCGCCGGTGACGAAGTGGCTGGCGAGCGTCCCGGATGCGGCCGCCATGCCCGGCCTGGTTCGGCAGGCGTTCCGGACAGCCACCAGCGGCCGGCCGGGGCCTGTCGCGCTGCTACTGCCGCAGGATGTGCTCGATGGCCCGGCCGCGCTGACGGTGCCGCACGCGCAGTCACGGCGCTTCGGCGGCTTCCCGGCGTTCCGCCCGGCCCCGGAGAGCGCCGATGTCACGGCCGCCGCGCTCGTGCTCCGCCGTGCGGCCCGGCCATTCGTACTCGCCGGCGGCGGCGTCATGCACTCGGGCGCCGGCCCGGCACTGACCGCGCTTGCGGAACGCCTGTCCGCAGCCGTCGGGACGACCCTTACGGGCAAGGGCGCGATAGCTGAGGACCATCCGCTGAGCGTCGGGGTAACCGGTGCCATGGGCACGAGTGCCGCGGCCGCAGCGCTCGCCGAGGCCGATGTCGTGCTGCTGGCCGGGACCAAGTCCAGCAGTGGCGCCACCTACGGATGGACGCTGCCTCGGGCCGACCAGGAAGTCGTCCAGCTCGACATCGACCCGGTAGAGCTCGGCCGCGCCTTCGGGGTCGCGGCTGCGCTGCTCGGTGATGCGCGCGCCGGCCTGGAGGCCTTGCTCACCGAGCTCAACGGCGGCGCGGCAGCCGGCGCAGAGCCCGACCGGACCGCATGGCAGGCGCGGCTGGCTGAGCTCGCGGCGGACTGGCGAGCAGCGCGCGACCGCGAACGGGCCAGCGACGCCGTTCCTGTTGCGCCGCAGCGGGTGCTTGCCGCGCTGCAGGAGGCGCTCGGCCCAGGTGACCGGCTCATCTGTGATGCCAGCCTGGCTAGCGGCTGGGGCGGGGTGTACTACGAGCAGCGACTGCCGGGGCGGCAGATGCTGAGCCCGCGCGGGCAGGCCGGACTTGGCTACGCGCTGCCCGCCGCGATCGGCGCGGCGACTGCAGTGGCTGCTTCAGAGCCTGCCGGGCGCATCGTGGTGCTGGCCGGTGACGGCGCGCTCAGTTACGCGGTCGGCGAGCTGGCGACACTGGCCGAGCTGGCCCTGCCCGTGACCGTCGTCGTGCTGAACAACCGCTCGCTGGGCTGGATCCGGTGGTACCGGCGGATCACGTTCGGGCGCGGCTTCGAGGACGACGACTTCGCTGACGTCCGCTACGCCGACGTGGCGAGAGGTTTCGGGCTCCACGCGGAGCGCGTTAGCGACCCGGCCGGCCTGCGCACCGCGCTTGCGTCGGCTCTGAGCAGCGGCGGTCCCGCCCTGGTCGACGTGGTTACCGAAGCCTGGGAGACGCCGATCGGCTCTCATCGCAAGGCGGCAGCGCGAGGTGCTGCCGCGGGATACGGAGGATGACAGTTCATGCCGCGTCACCCTGATCGTCAACTGGAGCGGCTGTCACAGCCCGTGGCCGCCTCCATGCTGGCAGCCACCCGTACGGCGGTCCTATGCGCCGGCAGCGTCGAGCAGCACGGCGGCCACCTGCCGCTGGGCACCGACGCATTCGCGGCGCAGTCCATCGCGGAACGGGTGGCCTACCGGCTGGATACCGTCGTCGCCCCGCTCGGCCCGGTCGGCGTCGCGCACTACCACCTGCCATGGCCCGGCTCGCTCTCGCTGTCACCGGCCACCCTGTCGGCGGTGCTCGTCGACATCTGCGGCGCCCTGAGCCAGGCCGGCGTGTCGAGGATCCTCCTGGTCAACTGGCATGAGGGAAACTCGGCGACGCTACGGATCGCCGCGGCGGAGGCGCAGCGGCGATATCCGCTGCACGTCGTCATCGCCGAGACGCACGTCATCACGCACACCCTCTATCCGGACGAGATGGAGTTCACCCATGCCGGGTCGATGGAGACGGCAGCGGTGCTCGCGTACGAGGCCGGGCTAGTCCACCTTGACCGCCGGACCGAGGCCAGCGACCGGGCCTCCGGTGAGGTCGCGCACGAGTTGTTCCGGCGGCCGGACGTCTACCCGGTGCTGCAGGACTTCGGCGAGGTCGCCCCGACCGGCTGGTACGGACGGCCAGAGCTAGCCAGCCAGGACCGGGCCGAGGAAATCGCCGAGGCGGTGGCGGATCACGTCGTGGGCCGGGCCGGGGAGATCTGGGCCGCCCTCGGCCATGGCGAGCCCGGCCAGGCCGGCGACGAAGCGCTGCTGCCGCCTGCGAGTTACGACGGTGACGGAGTGAGCGCCGCTCCGGCCGGATCATCGCGATGACACCGGGCACCGTGCCTGCTGAGATGGACGCGGCCATCCTGCGGCAGTTCGGCGAGCTGACCGTTGAGCGGGTGCCGGTACCGGAGCCCGGCCCCGGCGAGATCCTGTGCCGAGTGCTCGCCTGCGGGATCTGCGGCACCGACGTCAAGATCGTGGCTGGCGACTATCGCGGCACGTGGCCGCCATCGCTGCCCTTCATCATCGGACACGAATGGTCGGGCGAGGTGGCAGCGCTCGGCCCTGACACTGAGCGCAGCGGTCTGGCCGTCGGTGACCGCGTGGTAGCCGAGAACCACACCGGCTGCGGAGCGTGCCCGATGTGCCGGGCCGGCCGCTACAACCTGTGCGAGCGGGTTCGCGAGCCGGGCTTCAAGCTGTACGGGCACACCGCGCCCGGCGCGCTCGCGGAGTACGCGGTCCGCCCGGCCGTTGCCCTGCATCGCGTGCCGCCGGAAGTCAGCGACGTGGCTGCGGCGCTCGTCAACCAGGGCGCCCTCACCGTGCACGCCGCCAGGCGGGCCCGGCTGGAAGCCGGATCCTCGGTAGCCGTCTTCGGCCCCGGCTTGCTCGGGCTTCTGATGATCCAGGTAGCGCGGGCGGCCGGCGCGACCCGGGTGATCACGGTGGGCCGAGGCAAAAGACTCGTCACCGCGCGGGAGCTCGGCAGTACCGACGTGGTCGACTACAGCGCGGCAGACCCGGTGGCCGGTATCCGCGCGGCAGCCGGCGGGCGCGGCGCAGACTATATCTTCGACTGCTCGGGCAACCCTGACGTGCTCGGGCAGGCTATGCGTGCCGCGCGGCGCGGGGGCACGATAGCGGTCCTCGGCCTGTCCGGCGGGCGGAGCGCCGAGCTCCCAGCGGACCCGCTGGTGCTTGACGAGCTGAACCTGCTGGGGGTTCGCTCCAGCCCCAACGCCTATCCCGCCATGATCGAGCTGCTGGCTTCGGGCGCCGTCGTGACCGGACCTCTCACCGCGCACCAGTACGCCCTGCGCGATGCCGCGGCCGCGTTCGCGGCGCTGTCCAGCCGCGAGGCCATCCGCCCCATCATCACCATGACGCGCCAGGAACCCGCTGACCCGCCCGGCTGACCGCCGGCCAGCGGACGCGCGGCAGCGACGCGAGGAGGACATATGCCAGCAGCAGCAAGCGGGGCCGCGATCGGCGGTGTCATCGGTACCCCGGTCACGCCGTTCACGGAGGCCGGCGCCGTGGACCTGGCCACGCTCGAGCAAGCCTGCGACTTCCTGATCGGGCACGGCGCGAACGCGCTGGCGCTTCCGATGCACACGGGCGAATCACTGAACCTGACCACGGCGGAACGCAACCAGCTCGCGGAGACCGCGGTCGCTGCCGCGGACGGACGGGTTCCCGTCCTCGCGCACGTCAGCCTGCCCGGTACCGACCAGGTGATCGAGCTGGCGCAGCACGCCGAGAAGGCCGGCGTGGCAGCGGTCATCGTCGTCACGCCTTACCACTGGCGACCGCCGCGCGCCGCGCTGCTAGCCCACTACAGCGCAGTCGCCCGGGCCGTCTCGGTCGACGTGCTCGCTTACAACTTTCCCAGCCGGCTCGGCGTCGGGCTCGATGCCGATCTGCTCGCAGATCTGATCGGCCTGCACCCCAACTTCGCGGGGGTGAAGGACGCGAGCTATGACATGCAGTCGTTCACCGAGGCCTGCGCGCGGACCAGCGCGCTGCGACCGGGCTTTGCCATGATGACCGGCGTCGAGTACCTGCTCACCTCCATGCCGGTCGGCGGCGCCGGCTGCTTCTCGCCGTCAGCTCTCATCGCTCCGGGACTGGTACGCAGCCTGTATGAAGCCTGCCGCGATGGTGACTACGAGCGAGCCCGGCCGCTGCAGTACCGGGTGTCGGCACTCTGGCACCTGCTGCGCGAGACGGGATATCCGGCATCGGTCAAGGCGGCGATGGCGATGTTCGGCCGACCAGCTGGCGGTGTCCGGCTGCCCCTCCTTGACCTCGATGAGCGGGCAGCCGACCGGCTGCGCCGCGGCCTCGCCGACCTCGGCCTGCTCGACACCGAACCGCATGGCTGGGGCTGATTCCGGTCCGTCCGCCGCCGGCGGCCCGTCAGCGGATGACCGGCAGCAGGAGTGAGGAAGGCGGCTGGCCCCCGGTGTGCACCCGGCTGAGTACAGTCGTCCGGGCTGGCGGGCGGTCAGCGGGGTCGGTGTGGGCAAACGGCCCCGATCCATAGAAGCCGTCGGCGCCCTCCGGCCGGGCGAAGTCCCGGCCGGCGACCGACAGGGCCAGGCGGCAGCCCGCCGGGAGCACGACGCAGGTGGGCCACATCTCCACGGCTGCCAGGTAGACGTGGCCGGGGATGGCCGGCTCAGCCGACTGATGGGGGTGCCACGGTCGCCAGAGCAGTGACCTGGCCGGGTCGGTCGCGCGATGGGAGAGCCGCAGCCAGCCCTGGGACAGCGGTGCGCGCGGGTCGTTGGCGCCCCGGAAGGTCACCTCGCGGCCGTCCGGCCCGAACGCCTGCAAGGTCACGAACACGTCGGCGTCATCGCCATCGGCGCTGACCTGCAGGTCGGCCACCAGCGGCCCGGTGAGCTCGAGCGGGGCGGGCAGCGGGGCAGACAGGAAAGTGACGCCGTCACCCTGACCGTCGAACGCGGCGCTGGCGGCCGCCTGCGACGGTGCGCCCGGCGCGAGCGCCGAGATGTCCGCGTCGAGGTACCAGCGTGTCCACTCGGTTCCCGGCAGCGGCCACGCCCGCTCGCTCCGGCGGCGGATCGTGCCGTCAGCGTGGCGGACTGCGATCATCACCGGCGGCTCGTCACGCCAGCCATTGTCCGCGTCCTTGAGGTAGCAGTCGAAGAAGCGCCGCTGCAGCTCCACGCCATGGGCGGTGTAGAAGAGCTCCTCATGCCGGCCAGTGTGGACTTCCAGCCACTTGGCGGCGGATCCGGCCCGGCTGAATCCCTCGAAGTTGCCGCGGCTGTGCAGCCCGAGGCCGCCCCAGTTTGCGGCGGACAGCAGCGGCACCTCGATGCGGCTGAGGTCAGCGCTACGCTCGGCGTGCCAGCTGTCATCGAAGGCGTGCGCGCGCAGGTCGCTCAGGTAGTCGGTGCGCAGCGCGCGCAGCTCCGGTTCCGTGAGCGTCTCCGGACCAGTGGCCAGGCCGTCATCCACCCATGGGCTCCGCACGCCCGCGGTGCCGAGACCATGCTGGATCGGCAGGACCTGGCGCGGGTACCAGCGCTCGAAGAAGCCGTTGCTCAGGATCCCGCCGTGGTGAGACATGTCCCGGTAGTGGTCGCTGGCGCCCTCCCAGGGCACGATCGCGGCCAGATGCGGCGGCCGGAGAGCAGCCACTAGCCACTGGTTCTCGGCGTAGTACGAGATCCCGCACAGGCCGACCCGCCCGTTGCTCCAGTCCTGGGTACCCGCCCACTCGACGGCACAGTAGAAGTCCCGTATCTCGCGCCGGGACAGCAGGTCCAGCTGGCCGGGTGAGCGGCCGGCGCCGCGTGAGTCGACTCGAACCACGGCGTATCCGTGCGGGATCCACCGTTCCGGGTCTACCGTCTCCCAGTTCATGTGGGCGCAGCTCGATCCCGCCGCTACGTCCGGATGGTCGGCCAGCAGTCGTTCCCACCGGCTGGCGAACCAGGCGGACTGGAACGGCAGGCTCTTGCCGTAGGGCCCGAGAGACATGATCACCGGGAACGGGCCGGGACGTGCCGGGCGAAAGAGGTCCGCGCGGAGGACAGTGCCGTCATCGACGCGGACCGGCAGATCCCGCTGCACGATCATGTCGCCGGCGGCTCCGGCTCCGGCCGTGCCCGCCCAGCCTGACCCGGTGCTCGTCGTCATATCGCTTCCCGTCCTTTGGGTCCGGCTCGGGCGGCCCGCGCCGGGCCGCAAAACTTTGCACATTCTTTGTGCAGCCGGCCCGGCTCGCCACGTATTGTGCTGCATCCGCCATTGCCGGATTTGGGGTGCGACAGTGCCGGAACGGTCCCGCGTCAGCCGCACGATCCTGCTGGTCGGGGTGCTCCGGTGAAGCGTTGACACCCCGGATATCGGGACCGTAGCATGACTGCAATCGTTTGTGTTACATCCTTTTCATACGGCCATGGTGGTATTCGCGAAGCCGGCGGGGCAACAGTCGCCGGCTGGCGCGGGGAACTTGCTGGCGGCCCTGGCGGGCTGAGCGCGCCAGCGTCCGCCAGCGAGAGGAAAACGGCTCGTGTGCGGCATATGACTCGTGCGGTCCGGCGAGCCGAAGCGGTGGCCGGCCGACCTGGCCGGCGCCCGAAAACAGGAGGTTGATTGTTTGCCATGACAATCCATAGACAGCGTGGCACGGGACGCAGCGGCCGTCGTATCGGCCTGTGGACCGCGGGAGCGGCGATGCTTGCACTCGCCGCAGCAGGATGCGGGTCTTCGGGATCCTCGGGTTCCTCCGGACCGATCACTATTGGCGTCTCGGTCTCCCTGTCCGGCGACTTCTCCGGGGATGGCCTCGCGACGAAGCAGGGATACGAGACGTGGGCCGCCTTCCAGAACGCGCACGGCGGCATCCTCGGCCGCCAGATCAAGATTGACTTCCTGTCCGACGGGTCGAGCCCGACTCAGGTCGTGACCAACTACCAGAAGCTCATCACCGTCGATCATGTCGACTACGTGATGGGCCCCTATTCGACGCTGCTGACCAAGCCGTCCGCGGTCATCGCCAACCGGTACGGCAAGGTGATGATCGAGGGCATCGGCGGCGGCCCGTCGGTCTTCCAGCAGGGCCTGAAGAACGTCTTCGACGTGAGCGCCTCGGCCAAGTACCAGCTGATCACGTTCGCCAAGTGGCTGGCGTCTACCCAGAAGCCCGAGGACGTCGCGTACGCCTCGATGACCGACCCGTTCCTCCAGCCAATGCTCGACGGCGCGCGCGCCTACCTCACCTCGCACGGCTTTACCAGCGCGGTCTACAAGCTGTACCCGGTCGAGACCACCGACTTCACAGCCATCGCCTCCGCGATCGCCGCTTCGAAGGCGCCGGTCGTGGTTCTCGGCTCGATGCCGCCAGACGGGTACGCCTTCATCCAGGACTTCATCCAGGACCACTACAGCCCCAAGATCCTGATCGAGGCTTCCGGCCCGGACCAGGGCGCGGCGTTCACCAAGGCGATCGGCTCCGCCAACGCCGGCGGGATCATGGTGCCGAACACGTGGTACCCCGGCGAGACCTTCTACCAGAACTCGGCCATGGTGGCGGAGTACCTCAAGCTGTTCGGCAGCTCGTCGGGCATCAACAACAACCCCAACAACATCAGTGCCGACGTCGCGGAGGCCTTCTCCGCCGGACAGGTGCTCACGCAGGCAGTCGACCACGTCGGCAGCACGGATAACGCCAAGCTGCAGACCTACCTGCACTCGGGCGTCACGTTCAACAGCGCCCAGGGACCGGTCAAGTTCCTGTCTGACGGCGAGAACGGAGCGGCGACTCCCTTCGTCTTCCAGTGGCAGAAGGGCGTACTCCAGGACGTTCTGCCGCTCGGCGTGGGCAAGACCGTGCCGATCATGACGGCGAAGCCGGCCTGGGGTGCCAACGGCTAACCGGCTCGCAGAGAGAAGGTGAGCGAGCCGGGGCAGGCCGGAAGTTAGAAGCTAGGGAGTGTCCGGATGTTGGTTCTCCAGGCCATCATTGATGGGATCCTGGTCGGAGGGTTTTACGCGCTGATGGCTGGCGGCCTGACGCTCGTGTTCGGCGTGATGGACATC